>JAANMT010000241.1_pt1 | contig 59746 bp, 52 predicted proteins | sample 7279711 | NCBI WGS metagenome assembly JAANMT01 (sample SAMN14094538, study PRJNA606508) | bioreactor metagenome | isolation source: A lab-scale SPAN reactor treating ammonium-rich wastewater day 1 | place: Ireland: Galway | collected 2017-01-16
TGAGGTACAACTATCTCGCGGTGGATGCCGCTGGCAAGCGCGTGCGTGGTGTGCTCAGCGCGATTGATGATCAGGAGGCATGCCGCAAAGTTGCAGCATCGGGCCTGACGCCTTTGAAGGTCATGTCGGTTGCGTCGTGGCAGTGGGACGCGGCGTTCAGGCGCGGCATCTCGCGGGCGGAGGTTGCGGCGATGACGCGCGAGTTGAGCGTGCTTGTGGATGCTCGGATGCCGCTGGCACAGGGATTCACGATGATGGCGCAGAACGAGCGCAATCCGGCGCTGGCTGCCATGATGTCGGACATTGCCTTTCGCATCGAGTCTGGCGCGAAGATCAGCGAAGCGATCGAGAAGCATTCGCTTGTTCTGGGCGAGGTGTATGTGGCAACGATGCAGGCTGCGGAGAGTTCCGGCATGCTGAGCGAGGTGACGGCGCACTTGGCCGAGATGCTTGATGCCGAGGTTGCCACGCGCCAGCAGTTGCGCCGAGCGGCGACGTATCCGGCGATTGTGCTGTTTGTTGTGTCGGCTGCGCTCTTTGTGATCCTTGGGTTTGTGGTGCCTCGCTTTGCTGCGACGTATGCGTCTTCGGGTGTGTCGCTGCCGCTTGCGACCCGCATTGTTCAGGGACTGGGCGAGTCTGTGCGTTCGTGGTGGTGGGTGTACTTGGGCGTGGTAGTCACGGGGATCATCGGCATTGCGCAGTGCTGGGCGTCGTCGAGCGGTCGCTTGTGGATAGAGACTTCTCTTTCGAAGGTGCCGTATCTCGGGAAATTGCTGACAGCGGTCGCGACCGCGCGCTTCTGCCGGGTGTTGTCGATCGCATGCGGAGCGGGCATCGATCTGATCGAAGCGATTGAAGTGAGTGCCAAAGCGTCGGGGTCGCACCGCCTAATGCTCGAGAGTCGGTCGTTGACCGCAAGGCTGCGCGGCGGAGGGTCGCTGACCGATGTTGTGACGTCGTCAATGGTCTTGCCACCCTTTGCACAGCGGCTTCTGGCGGCTAGCAAGGAATCGAAGGAAGTCGCACGTTCGTCGAACATCATCTCGAAGCACTTCGAGCGTGAGGGCACGCATCTGACGGCAGGGATCAGCACCGTCATCGAACCGATCATGACGGTCCTTTTGGCGGTGATCGTGCTGACGGTTGCCCTCGCGGTGTTTTTACCCATGTGGCAGTTGATTGGAGCAAGTCGATGAGTATCGCCATGCCAATGTTCAAGCGTGCGTTTTCACTTCTTGAAGTGATGATTGTCGTGATCATCATCGGAGTTCTGGCTGCGGTAGTTATTCCGAAGTTTGCGTCGGCAACATCGGACGCGAAGACCGCTTCGCTCGAAGCGACGCTGGGCGGGGTTCGCGCTTCGATCGCGGCCTACCGCACTCGCGCGGTCATCGAAGGCAGCGACCCGTTCCCGACGCTGGCGCAACTACTGGCGGAAGGCCAGGTTCTGCACACTCAGGTAGGAGCCAATCCGTTTACCGGAGTCAGCGGGATTCAGCAGGTCAGGCGCAATCACGCGCTGGCACGCACTGTGATCAATCCGCTCAACGCGGGTTGGAATTATTACGTTGACAACTCGGCCACGCCACCAGTCGCGATCTTCTACGCGAATTGCGAAGACAAGACCACAACAACAGGAAACGGCGGCGCATCGGCCGGCGCGAATGAACTGTGATGAAGCCTGCACACGTCAACATTCGAGGCTTTACGCTTGTCGAAGTGACAGTGGTCACTGTTCTGCTGGCGATCCTGGCCGCCAGTGTGCTGCCCGCGCTCGAGCAGATGGACAAGACGCGGCGTGCAGGGGCGCTAGCGGAAATTGGGCTGACGCTTCGGTCTGCGCGATCGCACGCGATGGCTTCGGGCGATCCGGTCGGAGTGAGGATCGATCTTGATGCGGGTTCGATGCAGCCGATGCGCCTACCGCCAGGCGGGAGTGTGCTGCCGATGATTGACGCGATGGGTTCGCAGGAGCCTGTGTGTGTGCTGTCGCATCTATTTCCGGGGGTTGCGATTGCTCAAGTGGTGCTTCCCGATGGTTCTACAACATCGGGCACGGTCTGGTTTGCCAGCGAAGGTTCGCTTGAGCGGCGTGCGGCGAATGGCTCGTATCTTGGGCCGGCGACGTTCGACCTGCTAATTCAGATCAAAGATGGCGGGTCGATCGAGGTCGATCGCAGGACAGGGCTTGTGCAATGAAACGAAATGCACGACTCCAACGACGCGGTTTCAGCCTCATCGAGGCAGCGATCATCACGGTGATGGTGGCGCTTGCGGTCCCGCCTTCGGTCAGGATGCTCGAAGCGGCATCGAGCGAGCGGGCGGACCGTGTGATGATCGGCCTTGCTACGTCATATTCCGGCGCGATCATGGAGCAAATCCTCGCCGATGTCAGTGCGCATGGGCTCGAAGCGATCGCAGAACCTACCTATATCACTGACCCAATCACCGGTCTCTGGTCGCGACTCGAGTGGGTTACGACGCCTTACGAGAGTCGCAGAATATCTGCGACGCTTGATATCTCCGGCCTTGTCGGGCAGGACAGCACCGCCTCGCCCAACCCGTCGGAGAATCTGTTTCGTTTGGTGACAGTGCGGATAAAGGTTCCGACTGCGCGTGGAAGCGAACTGACAATTCCTCTGAGCATGATGCTCGCGGAGCCCAACCCATGACCCGCGTGCGATCGGCATTCACCTTGGTCGAAGCGGTCGCCACAACGGTGGTTCTCTCGGTGATCGCTGCGATCACGCTGCCGGTGATCAACGCTTCGGCAGATTCGTACGCGGCGGCTGCGACTGCGTCTCGCGTGATCGATGAAACGTGCTACGCGATGGATCGTATTGTGCGGTTACTGCGCGAGGCTCCGCTTGGCCCAGCGGTCGCGACGCTTGACATTGCGAGTATGACTTCGGATTCAGTTCGGTTTTCTGATGGTCGAGGGATCGAGCTCAACGGTAACACTCTGCATTTGCGCTTTGAAGATGGTGCCACGGCACCGATCTGTCGCGGCGTGCAAGAGTTCGAACTGCGCGGCATTCGGAGCGATGGGACTGATGCGGGTGCAGACCCGATGCACGCTCAGCGATTCGAAGTCAGGCTCAAGGCGGGGGGGCTGGAAGTGCGGTCGGTCGCGTTTGCTCGTGCGAGGTATGGCACATGAGCGCACAAACGCGGGGCAGAAAATCGCGACGAGGGATGGCACTTGCGGCAGTCATCGTTATGCTCGCCATTGTGCATCTGGCCATGATCGGGGCTGTGCGATCAGGCTCGCGCGAGTCAGATATTCAGACACTTAGGCTCGAAGCACTGAGGGCGGCTGCGGCTGCGGACTCTGGCGCGATGATGTGGATGCGACTCGACGTTGCCGGTCTCGTGCCTGATTCGGGGTCGCAGGTTTCGTTTGGAAGCCAGACGGTGCTGTTTGTGGAGTCGCCAGAGGTGGGGGATGGGGAAATTGTGGTGATCGAAGGCGTGTCGGGGCGTGCTCGGCGGAGAGTCGCGCTGGTTGTTGAGTAACGGTGTTCGTTCGCAAGGCAAAGTGGGTTGGGTGAATGGACGATTGAGATCATGGACAGGAGGGGTTTGAACCCATGCCAGGAGCATTCGCAAACGCGAAGATACTGATCAGTCTTGAACCCGGTCGATTGACAGTCAGCGCGGTGCGCGGGGGCGCGATCGTGCGCACATCGGCGGAACATCTCTCGCCCGTCGATTGGGCGGGGCATTGGGAGCAGGGGCTGCGCACGTTGCATGAGCCGCTCGAGCGAGCGATGGCGCGCGTGCGTGCGGCTCCAGGCGATCGGGCGGTGATTCTGTTCGAGAGTCCGCAGTCGACTGCGGAAATGATGGAAGTACCGGCGCGCGGGACGGAGGCGGTCAATGCCGCGAGGCTGGCAATCTCGGATCGAGTTCAGGTTGCTGCAGATTCACCGTGCATTGCAGTGCGTGCGCTGGGCGAAGTCAGCGATTCGGCTGGAGTGCGGCGTTCGCAATTGATCGTTGTCGCGAGCGAAGAGTCGGTCGTGCAGCGGCTCACCGAGTGGGCAGAGCGCGTCTCGTTGCGAGTGATCGGGATTGTGCCGGCCGGTGGCGCGTTGCTTTCGAAGCTTGCCGATGAGGCGGCGGAGCATCAGGGGCGTGGCGATGATGCACGCATTTTCGCGATTGATCGCCATCGCACGGTTGTAGTTTCAGTGCGTGAAGGCAGGATGCAAGTGCTGCGGACGTTTGAAGTTGGTGTTCAACACATCATCGATTCGCTGGTCAAGGGATCGCAATCGTCAGAGGCGGGCCGAGGCGCTGGCATCACGCCTGACCGCGCGTACGAATTGCTCAAGCAAGAGGGCCTGCCGCACTCGGGAAATGAAACAGCGAACTACGGCGATCTGGACATGCGCTGCGTGCTGCCGCTGCTTCAGCCGGTGCTCCAGAGGCTGTATGTGGAACTTCGACAGTCATTCAGACTCAGCGGCAGGCAGGTGAGCACGAGCGGCGTGGTGCTGAAGATGTCGGGTACAGGGTGCGAGATTCCTGGACTTTCAGCGATCATTGCTGATGCGCTCAATGTTGAAGTTGAGACGATTGAGGGTTCGTCGGCTGATGCACTGGCGAGTGCATGGCTCTCGAGTAAGGCTGCGACGAGTCTTCGACTCACATCACTCATGACTCTTCATGAACAGACGTTGACGCGAGTTCGCAAGTGTTCGCTCATTGGGGCCGGACTCGGCGTGGCGTTGCTTGGCGGGCAGATAGCATGGACGGGCATGCAGATGCGTGCCATTGACACTGCTCTCGTTGCCGGTGAAGCCGACCTCGACCGGTGCGAACTGTTTGCAGTCATGTCGGCCGAGGCAGCGATGACAAAGCAGGACATTGTGAAGGCTCGCGGCATCATCGATCAGTACAGAGGAAATCAGCCTGACTGGCAGGCATGTCTCACTGAAGTGGCGATTGCTGGTGAGGCGCGTGTCGGGCTGATTGAGTTGCGCGGGATGATCGAGGACGGTACTCCTGTTATCGTCGTATCGGGAGTTGCCGATGCGGGCAATGAGGGTGCGGACCTGAACGAGTTCATCCGCCTGCTGACTGTTTCGGCGCTGGTCAGGAATGTCGAGGTCATTTCTCGCCGATTGATGGAAGTCGATGGTCACGAGTCGCACCAGTTCAGGTTGCGAATCGCACTTGAGTCGGTCGATTTTGCGCGTCTGCACGCGGAGGTTTCGCCATGATTGTGCAACTGGTGAGGCGACCAATCATGCTCACGGTCGCGGGTGCGTTTGGATGCGTTGCGCTGTGGTCGGTTATCGTCGCGCCCATGAAGCAGGAGCTTGACCGAAAGGCGAAGGAACTCGAAAGCCAGCAGATGCTTGTTACGCAAGGGCTTGCGGAAATTGCGCGGGCCGAGGTTGACCCGATTCTTCTGATGAACGAGTTCAAGGTCATCGCTCAGGAGTACGAATCATTGTGGGCAATATCGGCCGATTCGACAGTGGTGTACAAGATGTTCGACGAACTGGCACTGATCGCGGGCGTGAGTATTGACCGCATCGAGCCGAGCCGCACGGGTGTGCGCACGGATGATGGTCAGACTCGATTGCTGCACAGTGGGTTCGTTGTCGAGTTGCGAGGGGCGTATGACAGGATCCTGGCCTTTGTCGAACTGACACAGACGAGCATGGGTCTGACTCGGGTCACTTCGGTGCGGGTGAATCCGGCTTCGACGATGGGTCAAGACAGCGTTGTGCATGCACACCTCGTTACGGAGCATGTCGGAGTATCGGGCCTCTTCGCTGCTGTCAAGGAGTTGCCATGATGTTCACCAATCGCCTAGACACGCTTCAATGCGCCATCGCGCTGGTCGGGCCGGGCCTGGCACTTGTCGGGTTTCAGATGTGGACCCAGTCGGCGGGTCCGGCGACGGCGTCGGCATCGACACCGATGATCGAGCCTGTGCCGAGTGTTGCACGCATCGAGTCGAGGCCGATCACAGCGAAGGAACGGGCAGTGAGCGTGCGTGTAGCCGAGATGGATCTGGCGTCGGCTCCGGATCCGTTTCTGCGGCAGAACCCCAACTTCAGAGGCATGGCGGATCTGCCGGCGGATCAAAGTCCAGAGCAGGTCGAGCCCACAGCAGAGTCGATTCCAGCGATTGTCGTTTCAGCCGTGGTTGCTGGGCGGCAACCCATCGCGGTCGTCGACGGCCAGCCTCGCAAGGTCGGGGATCGCCTCGGCGGGGCAGGCTGGAAAATTGTAGAGATCACGACGCAAGGCATTGTGATCGAGCACGCGGACGGGCGACGGGTGGCGGTGAACATCAATCGCTCGCGGCCTTGAGTTCCTGAGGCTTGCGCTATGATCGCCCTTACTGGCCTTTGTGCCTTGTTGGCCAGGCCGAGGTATGCACGGCATGGCGCGATTGCACGAGTATCAGGGCAAGAAACTTCTAGCCGAACACGGCTTTCTGATTCCGTGTGGGGGTGTGGCGTCGACGCCTCAGCAGGCGCGCACGATTGCTGAGTCGCTCGCGGGTCCTGTGGTGCTCAAGATCCAGGCATGGACAACAGGGCGCAAGGCCATCGGCGGGGTGAAGTTTGCTGCGACTCCCGGTGAGGCAGAACAGCACGCTGCGGCGATGCTCGGGATGATGGTCGGAAGTTTTCCTGTCGAATGTGTGCTCATTGAAGAGCGGATTGACATTTGCAAAGAGCTCTTCGTGTCGTTCTCGCTGGATGATCGAGCGCGCGAGCCGGTACTGCTCGTCTCGGAGATCGGGGGTTCTGGGATTGAGGAGCGTGCTTCGCAGGTTCATCGGATCGGGTGTGATGTCACCGGCGGGCCGCGAGGTGACGAGATCGATGCGTTTCTTGCCGGTTCGTCGCTCGATGTGCAGTATCAGTCCGCGATTGCAGATTCTCTGCGTCGGGTGTTCGATGTTGCACGGTCACACGAAGCCCGCTCGGTGGAAATCAACCCGCTGGTCATCACAATTGATGGGAAGGTCATGGCAGTTGACTGTCGCCTGACGATCGATGACTATGCGGTCTTTCGCCATCCAGATCTCGGCATCGACATTGCACGCGAGCTTGATCATCCGCCTACTGAGCTTGAGCGCATCGCTTACAAGATCGAGGAAAGCGACCATCGGGGCACGTTCTACTTCGCGCAGCTCAACACGGCATCTGCCCCGTCGAGCAAGGGCCTCGTAGGGTTTCATGGAGCTGGCGGCGGCGGATCGATGATGAGCATGGACGCGATTGTGGCTGAGGAATTCACGATCGCCAATTTTACTGACACTTCGGGCAATCCTTCGGCAAGCAAGGTGTATCGCGCAGCACGGGTGATCCTGAGTCAGCCCGGGTTGTGCGGATATTTTGGTTCCGGCTCTGGGGTTGCGAGTCAGGAACAGTTCTGGAGCGCATATGGGTTGGCCAAGGCCTTCTGGGAACTCAATCTGACTATTCCTGCCGTGATTCGAGTAGGCGGCAACGGAGAAGATCGGGCGGTGGATATTCTGCATCGTGTGGCTGCGACACTGCCGTCGATTATCGAGGGGTATCGCAAAGACGATTCGCCTCGAGTGATTGCGCAGCGATTTGCGTCACTGGTGCAAGCTTCGATTGCGGCTGGTGTCGGGTTGTGGCAGCCTCGGAGGCCCCGCGTGCCGAATTACGTCGGGGCATGCAGAAGTGTCGCCATCAAGGGTGGATATCTGTGGATCGACGACGTTGCAATCGATGCAGACGTCGCTGCCAGCATTGCATCGCTGTCCATGGGTTCGATGATTGCCGATGGCTCGATGTTGCGGCCTGCGATGGAGGCGGAGGAATTTGCCAAGCGTGATTCCGAACTTCTGGCGTGCGAAGTCGAGGCGCGGCTTGCGGGCGTGCCGCACATCTTTGTCGAACTCGAAATTCCCGGTTTGGCATGAGGCACCAGAGCGAGCAACTCTTATATCTGCCTTTGATCGCGCTGGTGGCGACGGTGTTGCCTGCGTGTGCGAAGAACAGAATTTCCGAAGCCACTCTCAAGAGCGGAATGGTTGAGATTCTTCCGGGAGTATTTGTGGATAGGGCTGCTGGGGTTGTTGTTTTTGAGGGCGTTGTGCCGATCCAGGCCCGTGATCCGGAGGATGGCGCGCTCTGGAGTCCGGTGATGGTTGAAGCGGTGGTCTGCGCTCCAGACTCGAAGGAGCATGAATCTCTTGTGATGGCCGAGGTACTGCCGTCGCACGTTCACGCGGCGCTGCTCATGATCGGTCTGGAGCCTGGTACGCCTGGTGGATGGAGCTTTGAATCTGGGCAAGTTGTGCCATACCCGGCGACAGGTGCCAACATCGCGCTGCGGATCGAGTACGAGAATGATGCGGGCGTGGTGGTGGCGGCCGATCCTGCGCAGTGGGTGCTAAGGGCGTTGGACGATGTTCCGCTTGCCAATACAGTCGGATCGTAGACTTTTGCGGGTTCATGGGAGATGAAGACTCTTGCGCCGAGGTCCTCAACGCGATATGCTGCTGACGCCGAAGGAGCGATCATCAGTTTTGTCTGCTTCGGCTCGGAGACGATCGCATGGAGCACCACACTCAGCCCCGACTCGGCAGCTGGCCCAGTCTGGTTCGCCGATCCGCATTATGTTCCGCCGATGGGAACCAAGGTTCGCGTGGTGATTTCGCTGAAGGAAGGAACTATTGATGACTAGATCTTGGACTGTCGTGATGGTCGCGGGGCTCGCACTGGGTGTCTTGGGGTCAAGCTTGAGAGCACAGGAGCATGCACAGGGCTCAGTCGCTCAGACGGCGGTTACGCATGACGAAGCCGTGCGCATGGGTCTGGAAGTCATCATTGGCCTCGAAGAAGATGAAAACAGCGGCCAATGGCCATACGAAGGTGTCTATCGCGTTGGGCGTCAGATTCCTGTCGGATACAAGGTTGGCGGGACGGCCATCGCGTGTCTTGCGATCGCGCTCTCGCCGGGGTTCGCTGATGACGACGCGCGGCAGCAAGCGGTGGGGCGCGGCATTGATTTCATTGCGGCTTCGACATCTCACGCCCTCATGAATCCGGAATATGACGGGGGATACGATGTTCGCGGTTGGGGCTATACATATGCGCTCCTGCTGCTGCTCGAACTCGAGAAGCGAAGCCTGATTCCCGACGACCGCCGCGATGTTGCCAAGGCTGCTACAAACTTCTACCTGAGTGCGATCCAGAGCACCGAGATCCCTCAGGCGGGCGGGTGGAACTATGCCCGCGGGCAGGGGAGAAATGCGGTGAGTCCTGCATCGCCATTCATGACCGGACCCACGCTGCAGGCGTTGTTTCTCGCGGCGAGGTTGAACTACGACGTTGACTCAGGCGTGGTTGAAAGGGCACTGGCGAGTCTAGAACGCGGGCGTGCGGCTTCGGGAGAACTCGTGTACTCCGGAGACGCGACCGAGCGCCGAGCTGGGGGGGTGCCTGGTGCGACTGGGCGCATGCTGATTGCCGAGTCAACGCTCTTTCTCGCTGGCCGATCGTCGCAGGCGAACATTCGCGGCGCGCTTGATGCGTTCATTGTCCACTGGGATCATCTCGAAGCCCGCCGCGCCAAGTCGGGCACGCACGAGCCACCTTATGGCGTCGCGCCGTACTACTTCTACTACGCACACCTTGCTGCGGCACAGGCGATTGAACTCCTGCCGCAACGCGAGCGAGCCGAGTATCGACGCCGAGTCGCGGATCTCTTGATGAAGACGCGTGCAAATGATGGCTCGTGGAATGACCGGGTCTTTGAGCGATCGGCCGCGTACGGCACTGCCATGGCGTTGCTGGCACTCCAGGCTCCGTCGCTCGGCTCGATTCCGCGATGGGTGCCGCCCCTGCCGCCCGCTACGCCTGAAGACTCTGCGAAGAATCCGTGAGTTCGGCTCGGCAAATTGCACCAGGGTAGCGATTTTGACGTGGGGCTCGGCGCGGTCGATTTCGTACTTCCGTTGGGTGACGAACACGTCATTGGTGTCTACGCTGGTTCATGCAAATTCTGGCATGCATGACCATTGGTTCTGTGGGCAGGGCTGATTCTCACACATTGACGGCGGGGCGAGAGATCCGATGATTCTGGCGGTCCTTGCTCTTGTCGCACTTGCAGCATTCGGTGCGCTGTGCCCGAAGCGTTTTGCTGCAGAGTTCGGGCTCGGGATCGCGATTGCGATTGGTGGAATCGGTGCTTGGTTTGCTTCGAAGGCTTCGGGTGTTCTGAATGGCCAAGCACTTATTCAGACGCATGAATGGGTTCCATCCCTCGGCGTTGAACTCGCAATGCGGCTCGACGGCCTGTCGCTGGTGTTTGCGCTTCTGATCTGCTTTATCGGCGCGATCGTGGTCCTCTACACCTCAAGTTATCTCGCAGACTCAGCGGGTATCGCACGCTTCTACGCCACATTGATCTCGTTCATGGCGGCAATGCTCGGGCTGGTCCTTGCTGATGATCTGATCACACTGTTCATCTTCTGGGAACTGACGAGCATCACTTCATTTCTGCTGATTGGTTTTGACTTCAAACGCGAGCGTGCGCGTGCCTGTGCCTGGCAGTCACTTCTCGTGACCAATGTCGGTGGGCTTTCGTTGCTCGCGGGTGTGGTTCTACTGGCGATCGCAGCCGGCGAGCTGAATATGCCGCACTTTCGTATCAGCACCCTCGATGGGGCGAAGGTGCTCGCTTCGCCATTGATCGTGCCCGCGACGGTGCTGATCCTCATTGGGTGTTTCACCAAGAGCGCAATTTTCCCATTCCATTTCTGGCTTCCGAACGCAATGGAAGCGCCATCGCCCGTCAGTGCGCTGCTCCATTCCTCGACGATGGTTAAGGCTGGGGTCTATCTCATGGCTCGCCTCTCTCCGACTCTTGCGGGCGCGCCGTTCTGGGAAGAAGCACTTGTTGCGTTCGGCGGAGCGACCATGCTCTTCGCCGCGATCATGGCAACCCGATTCATCGAGTTCAAGAAGATCCTTGCCTATTCGACCGTGAGTTCGCTTGGCACGCTCACGATGCTGATCGGACTCGGTGCGACGAAGGCAGTTGGAGTGTACCTCATCGCGCACGCACTCTACAAGGCATGTCTCTTCCTGATCGCTGGCAGTGTCGCACATGCGGCGAACTCGTACGACACAGAGGGCTTGCACGGCCTGCGCTCGCGCATGCCCATTACTGCAAGCAGCGCTTTTCTTGGCGCCCTCTCGATGGCAGGAATGCTGCCGTTTCTCGGGTTTGCAGCCAAGGAACTGCTGATTAAAGCGACGATCGATTCTAGTTTCGTGCCGGCGTTGCTGGCCGGTGCAGTCGTAATTGCTGCAGTGCTCACTGTCTTTGCCGCGATCCAGGTTGGGATCAAGCCATTCGCACGTCGTTTCGGCCATGAGCCGCCACACACGCACGAAGTCTCGTGGCGTGAGTGGGCGGGTCCTGCAATGCTTGCGCTCGGCGGGCTGGTATTTGGGATCTTGCCGATGGCGACGATTGAGGTCTTCAGCCGTGGTGTCGCTTCGGCCATTGGCGGCATTATGTATCAAGAGGAAATCGAATTGCGCTTCTGGCGACTGGTCTGGCCTGCCAACCTTGCAGCTGGATTGAGTGTGCTCGCGCTCGTTGCTGGCGGCACGCTGTTCGCTATTCGAAATCGGTATCGCGCCATGCTTACCCCGCTTGCGCGGCTTGATGCTTTTGGACCCGAAATCATATGGGAGCGCAGCATTGGAGTGGTGCTGCGGCTGGCACGCTTGTCAACGGCAACACTTCAGAACGGCAGCCTGCGCTCCTACACGCGCGTTACGCTGCTCGCAGTCGTCACAGTATGCGGCATTTCAATGATTCGTACTCAGCGAGGCGCGACCTTTCCAAACCTTTTCACCATTGCAGAGTTCATGGACTGGATTCTTCTCGTTGTTATCGCTGCCGCGGCGCTCGGAGCAACCTTTGTGCAGGCCCGACTGGGCGTGATCTCGATTCTCGGCGCAATCGGATTCGCTCTGGCGCTGTTTTTCGTCCTGCATGGGGCCCCTGACGTCGCCGCCACGCAGTTCGCGGTTGAGACCCTGATTGTCATCATCTTCGTCCTCGTCATTCGGCATCTGCCAAAACTCGGACGCTATACCAGCAGAATCTCACGCTCGTGGGATGCAATTGTCGCAACACTCGTCGGCGTGCTTGTCTTTTCGTACGCCCTGCTGGCAGTATCTCAGACTCCCGATCAGACTATCTCGGTATTTCATGCCGAAGAGTCTGTCCCGAGCGCATATGGCCGAAACATTGTCAATGTCATTCTCGTTGATTTCCGGGCGATGGACACGCTGGGTGAGATTTTCGTACTGGCTATCGCCGCTGTGGGGGTCTTCACGCTTCTGACGATTCGACCGTCGCGAGCACTCATGGAGAAGGCATGAACTCCACCATTTTTCAGGTTGCTGCTCGAATGCTGCTTCCGATCATGCTGGTCCTGTCGGTCGTCGTTCTGTTGCGCGGACACAACGAGCCTGGGGGCGGGTTTATCGGCGGGTTGCTCGCAGCAGCCGGATTCGCGCTCCATACGCTTGCCATCGGACTTCAGGATGCACGCCGACTCGTCGCACTGCATCCTCGCACCATCGCGGCTGTGGGGCTGCTGATTGCGGTTCTCAGTGGTGCCGTAGCCTTCCTGAACGGGCAGTCTTACCTGACAGCGCAGTGGGTCACTGTCAATCCGCCGGGATTTGCCGACCCGCTGAAGATCGGAACGCCGCTTTTCTTCGACATCGGAGTTTACCTCGTGGTTGTTGGCGTCACACTTCTCATGGTGTTCACGTTGGAGGAACGGCAAGGATGAACACCCTGATGGCCATTTGCTGCGGCCTGCTGGCTGGCACAGGAGCTTACATGCTTCTGCGGCGCAGTTTCATGAAACTCGTCATTGGTCTAGTCCTTCTCAGCCACGCTGCGAACCTGTTGATCTACATCGCAGCCGTCCCCGGTTGGCGCCGACCCGCGCTTGTAGAAGTCGGCGAGCAGTCTCCTGAACCTCCATTTGCCGACCCTCTTCCCAGCGCGCTGATCTTGACAGCCATTGTGATCAGTTTCGGTGTAGTGTCATTCACCATCGTCCTCATCCGCCGCACTTTTGACGAGGTTGGGACCGATGACCTCGACGCCATGACTTCAACGGATCGCTTCATCCAATGATTGCACTTCCCGTCGTAATGCCGATGGCCGCCGCCGCGTTGTGCCTCATGCTGTGGAGCAAGGCGCGCCCGCAGGCGTTTATCGCGATCGTGTCATGCACTATCACTCTGGCGGTGAGCGTGGCCATGCTCGATGTGGCCCGCACCGGCCAAATACAAGTAGTGCACTTCGGTTCATGGGTCGCGCCATTTGGCATCTCGTTCGCAGCCGACATTCTCTCGGCCATCATGGTGACGCTCTGCTCGATCGTCGGGCTTTGCGTCGTTGTGTTCTCGGTTGGCGCGATCGACCGCCTCCGCGCCGGCAACGGGATGTATCCGCTCTCGCTCTGCCTCATTGCAGCGGTCAACGGGGCCTTTCTGACAGCGGATATCTTCAATCTCTACGTCTGGTTCGAGCTCATGCTCCTTTCGTCATTCGTGCTTCTGACTCTTGGGGGCCAACGCGGACAACTCGAAGGCGCAATCAAATACGTCACACTCAATCTTGTTTCGTCCCTGCTTTTTCTGATTGCAGTCGGGCTCATTTATGGCACGATCGGCACGCTGAATATGGCCGACCTGGCGGTCAAACTCGATGCGCATCCTGATCCAGCTCTTCCAACCGCGCTCTCGGCATTGCTGCTCATCGCGTTCGCGATCAAGGCGGCTGCGTTTCCGTTCTTCTTCTGGCTTCCTGCTTCGTATCACACGCCACCTCCCGTTGTCTCTGCACTCTTTGCGGGCCTGCTGACCAAGGTCGGCGTCTATGCCCTCATTCGCGCTGTCACACTGCTCTTTGATCAAGAATGGGAGGTCGTGGGACAGGTTACGCTCATCATCGCGGGGTTCACGATGGTCACTGGTGTTCTTGGCGCGGTCGTCCAGAGCGATATGCGTCGCATTCTTTCCTTCCACATTGTCAGCCAGATCGGGTACATGCTCATGGGTCTGGGTATTGCGATCTCTGCGCTCGCTGCTGTCGACAGCGCCGACGAGGCTTCTACGCGCGCCGTCGCAGTGCTCGCTCTCGCAGGATCTGTCTTCTACATTCTGCACCACATTCTCGTCAAGACCAATCTCTTTCTCATTGCAGGCGCCATCTATGAGCAGCGAGGCACCACGGAACTCGCGCGCGTCAATGGCCTGCTCGCGACACGCCCATTCCTGGCGGCACTCTTCATGATCTCTGCGCTCTCGCTCGCAGGGATTCCAGTCCTCTCGGGATTCTGGGCCAAACTCATTCTCGTCCGTAGCGGACTTGAGGCTCAGTCATACATGATCGTGATTGTCTCGCTTTGCGTCAGTATCCTCACGTTGTACTCAATGACCAAGATCTGGATCAGCGCGTTCTGGGGCGAGCCAGACCCTGTGGATCGCCTCGACCCAAGCTCCTGCCCGCGCTCCCGTCAGTCTTGCCTCATCGTGCCGATCATTGCCCTGTGTGTCTGCACGACAGTCATCGGCATCTTCGCAGAGCCTTTCTCGGCTCTCGCAATTCAGGCAGCCGAACAGCTCCTGTCTCCAGATGCGTACATCAATGCTGTGCTCGAAGGTGCCCGCTCGCGATCGGAGGCCGCGCCATGATGCTCGCAGCGAACATCCTGCTTGCCATCGTCTGGGCGGTGCTCATCGGGCCCTTCTCACTGGCGAACCTCCTGGTGGGGTTTGTCGCTGGGCTGGCGGGGCTTGCGATGTGCTCGCGAAGTGGGCGCGCGTACGCCCGTCGATTTTGGGGCATCACCGCCTTGCTCGCTTTTCTCGCCATGGAACTCGTGATTGCCAACATTCGCGTGGCGTACTACACCGTATCGCGACTCGACCGCCTGCATCCTGCGGTGCTGGCGGTTCCGCTTGAAGAACTCAGCGATATTGAGATCACCCTTCTAGCGATTCTCGTGACGCTCACGCCTGGCACACTGACACTCGACCTCTCGCCGGATCACCGCATCATGTACATTCACTTCATGCATGTCGAGGACGAGAAGCGATCGATCAACGAGGTCAAGTCCGGCTTTGAGCGGCGCATCATGGAGGCTCTGCGATGATTCCCGCTGCCGGCGATCCTCAACACTGGATATTCCTGCTCTTTGGCGCGATCATGGGCATTGCCATTATGGCCGCAACATGGAGGCTCATCATTGGGCCTTCGCTCCCCGATCGCGTCGTCGCGCTCGATCTGATCGGGTTTCTCGTTGTTGCCATCATTTGCGTATACGCCATGGTCGCACAACAGCCGGCCGCCATCAGTGTCGCGCTCATTGCCGCTTTGGTCCTCTTTCTCGGCACGGCTGCGTTCGCTGTCTATCTCGATCGAAAGGGCCAGCGATGACCGCGCGCGAGATCATCGTGGTCTGTCTGGTCATGCTCGGAGCCATCTTCTCTGTGCTGGCATCCGTCGGCCTCCTCCGCATGCCCGATGTCTTCACCCGCATGCAGTCGGCGACCAAGGCCGGAACACTCGGCGTCGCCTGTACCGCTGCCGCTGCCGCAATTCACTTCGGACGGACGTTTGCCGCCATCGAAGCCGTCATGGTTGTCTTCTTCTTCTTTCTCACCGCGCCGGTTGCTTCGCACCTCGTGGCTCGTGTTGCGTATACCTCCGGTTCCACTCTCTGGAAGCGCACCATCCGCGATGATTACGCCAAAGACCGCGCCAAGCGTGCTCAGGATGTCGCCCGATCTACGGCCGATTCTCCGCCGGTGCCTTCACCTCCGACCATATCCGAGTAACTTCGGCTGATTCCTTCTCCGATCGCTGGCAAGAGTGCCCGCTTAAGCTCCGCAACTCGCGCATGACAGCGTGCCACGTTTTGCCGAGGCGTGACAAGCGCTTCGAACTCCAGGAACGAACCGAGGCCAACCACTTCGTCCAGGTGTACGCGCACCGAGTCGAACATCCACAATTCCCTGATCTTCTCGACCACAGCCATCACGGGAAGATCTGACATTCCATATCGGGCCAGAGCGTCGGTCTCGGACAGAATCACATATCGACTGATCCGCGATTGCGCGACATCCGCTCGTTCGTATCGAATGTACTCGACTGGCTCGGGGCGGCCGTTCACCTTGGCTTCGCGCCTCTTCAGACGGCAATCCGCTACGCGAAAGTACGTGTCGCGTTGCTCGATACGTGCAATGTGCGCTGCTCCGAGCCGACGCAGGATTGCCGCGGCCAGTGCCATATCCCGCAACTCGCACTTGTATTCAACGTTCTGCATCGGGTGTTCCCTTCGCGCGTTCCTCGTTCCGCAGCGCGTCGAGCAGCATTGACTCATCCCACACAGCGACTCCCAATGCCCGGGCCGTAGCCAGTTTCGAGCCCGCAGCCTCACCCGCGATCACAAGATCCGTCTTTTTCGACACCGAACCGCTTACTTTGGCCCCAAGTGTTTCGAGCAAATCCTTCAGCGTTGCACGTTCGAAATGTTCGAGCGTTCCAGTGAGCACGATCGTCTTGCCCGCGAAGACACCGGTCATGTTCCCGCGCTGAGCACTCGGTCCATGGTCCAGTGATTCGAGCACCACACCGACCCTCTTCAGATCGGCAAAGGTCTGCTGACCAACCTTCGAGTGCAGGAAAGCATGCACCGCCCGTGCGGTATCCTCGCCAAGCCCCGTCTCGTACACCTCTTCAAGTTCGGCCTCGCTTCCGGTCAGTGCTGCGCGTCGAATCTTGCTCATGCGGTTGACGGCCATGGGCATCAACTTCCACAACGGAGCCGCAAGCAGGTCATCCACGCTCGCGAACGCACGCGCCAGCGCCTTTGCCGTCGTAGAGCCCACATGCCGAATCCCCATGCCTGCGAGCACGCGCGCCATGCCGCGCCCCTTGGCATCTTCGATTCCCGCGAGCAGATTCTCCAGTTTCTTCTCTCCCATCCGTTCCAGTTCGAGAAGTTTCTCTCGATGCTCCTTGAGTCGGAAGATATCGGCAAAGTGATCCAGCGGCACGCCACCGGCGCGAATCAGATCGATCGTCTGCTCGCCCAGTCCTTCGATGTCCATTTGCCCGCGCGCTGCGAACCAGATCAGTCGTTCGCGCACTTGTGCCGGGCATTCCGGGTTCAGGCAGCGCCGCGAAGTTTCGAGCAGCGGATTTCCGCCATGCTCTGCATCGGCTTCGATCGGCTCGATCTCGATCGGTCCGCCGCACGCCGGGCAACTCGATGGCGCAGACACCTTTGTCGCACCTTTGGGCCTCTTCTCTACGATCACCGACACTACATACGGAATGATTTCGCCAGCCTTTTCCACCTCGATCGTGTCGCCGATATGAAGATCTTTCTGCCGCACGATCCCATAGTTGTGCAGCGTCGCGTGCCGCACCACTGTTCCGGCTAGTGGCACCGGCTCCATTACCGCCCGAGGCGTGATCTTCCCACTTTTACCCACCTGATGCTCGACACGCACCAGCACGGTCGTCTTGCGCTCGGCCGGATACTTGTACGCAATCACCCATCGGGGGCTCTTGCTGGTCGTTCCAAGCTGCTCCTGCTGCGCGAACGAATCCACGCGTACCACCATCCCATCCGTCTCGAACTCCATCTCGTGCCGGTGCGGGCTAAAGCGTTCTATGGCACCTGCGATCTCCGCAGCCGTACTGCATTGCGCCCATATCGAGTTGGTCGGCACACCCAGCACAGCAAACTTTGCCAGCAGTTCCGTGTGTGATCGCGCAAAGTCATCAGCCGAAACCATCCCTCGCCCATGAGCCCGGAATCCGAGTCGCCTCTCCGCGATCGCCGCCGGGTCGAGTTGCTTGATCGTTCCGGCGCACGCGTTGCGAGGGTTGGCGAATGGTTCAAGATCCTTGGCCTCACGTTCGGCGTTGATCCGCTCAAACTCCTTGATCGGCAGATACACCTCTCCACGAATCTCCAGCACATCGGGCACATCAATGCCAGCGCCCCCGAGTCGGAGCGGAATCGCCCGGATTGTCCGCGCTGCGTGGGTCACGTCATCGCCCTGAACGCCATCGCCGCGCGTCAGCGCATACGCCAGCGATCCCTGCTCATATCGCAGCGAAATGGCCACGCCGTCGATCTTCGCATCACACACATACAGAGGCCTCGAAAACAGCGACCCGTCCAGCAGCCGCTCAACCCTTGCCGTCCACGCCGTGATTTCGCCAGAGTCATACGAGTTGTCGATCGATCGCATCGGCACTATGTGCGCCCGCTGCACGAATCCTGCGATGGGCTCGCCGCCCACGCGTTGTGTTGGGCTGTCCTCATCGGCCAGGTCCGGGTGCGCCCTCTCCAACTCCGCCAGTGCTCCGAGCAATTCGTCATACTCGCGATCCGACATGATCGGCCTTGCGTCAACGTAGTACGCCCGGTTTGCCTGATTGAGCCGCTCCCGCAGCACCTCGATTCGCTCTGCCGCATCTCGCATCGCCGCACCTCGGCATCATCGTACTGCGCCACCACCCTCCTGGGGAGGGATATCATCGACCGCATGCCCGCGACCATCATTGACGGAAAGTCTCTCGCCGAGCAGGCACACCGCGACCTCGCTGCGCGAGTCCAGAGGCTGCTCGAACGCGGCAAGTCCGTACGCCTCGACGCCGTGCTCGTCGAGTCCGGAGACAACGGCGCTCGCATTTATGCCGACAATCAAGCCCGCACATGCCAGCAGCTTGGCATCGACTACGAACTCCATCTTCTCCCTCAGGCCTCGACCCTGCACGACATCAAGCGCAAGATCTCCGCGCTGAGCATCGATACTCAGGTGCATGCCATCATGATGCACCTTCCTGTCCCCGAAGGCATCGACCCCTACGACATACAGCAGTCCATCGCACCCGAGAAGGACGTTGAAGGCGTCAACCCCGCAAACATCGGCAACGTCGTCTACGGCCGATCGCTCTGGGCACCATGCACGGCCCTCTCAGCCCTGCGACTCATCGAATCTACGGGCTTCGACCTTCAGGGCCGCCGCGCCGTGGTCGTCGGTGCTTCAAACCACGTCGGCAAGCCGATCGCCGTCCTGCTCATGCGTCGCGAGGCCACGGTCATCAGTTGCAATAAATGGACCCAGGGGCTTGCCGATATCACCCGTTCGGCTGATGTGCTTGTCGCCGCAGCCGGCGTTCCAGGCCTGATTACGCACGACATGGTCCGCCCCGGCGCCGTCGTCGTCGATGTCGGCGTCAATCGCATCATCACGCCCGATGGTCGCCGAAAGACTGTCGGCGATGTCGATTTCGACCGTGTCGCACCAGTCGCAGGCTTCATCAGCCCCGTCCCCGGCGGGGTCGGTCCCATGACCGTCACAGTCTTGCTGTGCAACGTCGTAGAGGCTGCCGAGCGGGCCTTTCGTGAATCCCAGTCAACTTCCTCCATCTAGTCGACAAACCCGGTCACGTATTGACACCGCACGCTGGGTCCGCTTGAATACCGCTAAGCCAGACCTCGCGGAGTGAGCATCATGATCCACGGATTGACCCTCGGCATCTTTCAGTCCATCGGCCCGATGGAGTATCTCATCATCGGCGTCGTGCTCCTTCTCCTGTTCGGACGGCGCCTTCCAGAGGTCGGCCGAAGCCTCGGCAAGGGGCTCGTCGAGTTCAAGAAGGGGCTCAAGGATGTGGATGACGAGGTCCGCAAAGACGACCCCGCCGCCTCACGCAACCAGTATTCTTCAGCCCGCCCGCCCCTCGGGCCATCAGGCGAAGAACGCCGCGTCAGCCAGGCCGAAGAGATGCATTCGACCGAACCCGCGCCTTGACCCGGGACGCTGCAACTCGACCTCAAACACCTTCCCGGCGTACCATCACTCCATCTCAAGGCGAGGTAGCTCAGCTGGCTAGAGCGGAGGATTCATAACCCTCAGGTCGGGAGTTCAAGTCTCCCCCTCGCCATTCGCATTTTGTTCGTATGCGATCTTCATTGACCCGCATCGAATTCACCGAAACAAACGAACAGCCATCGGGGCGTGTGCAATCGCGCCCCTGATTCCTCGTTGTGCCTCTCAGGCCCGCAGCCTCGTGGGCAACCCGGAGACCTCGGACCATTGGAGATTCACCCGTGAGTGCAAAAATCGTCGTCGGAACCGTTGCTGGGCTTTCTCTACTTGCTGGCGGTGCCGTCATGATGGCCCGCATGGGAGCAACCGCCCCCGAGGCCGAGTTGGCTCAGCCGATCGAATCGTCCGCACGCAAGCCTCTGCTCATTGTCGATGACTCATTGCCCCCGGCTATGACCATCAATGAAACGCCTGAACAGTCCGAAGCCCGACGCGGTGACCGCGGCATCGACGCCCGAGGCTTCCAGCGCGAAGGCGGACAGTGGGGTGGTCAGGGCAACTTCGATCCCGAGCAGATGCGGGCCCAGATGCTCGAACGTTTCGACAAGAACGGCGACGGCGAACTCGACGAAGATGAACGCCGCGAGATGCGCGAAGCCATGCGCGCCGAACGCGAAGCCATGCGTGATCGCTGGCTGCTCGACCGCTACGACAAGGACGGCGACGGCGTCTTGAGTGATGAAGAACGCGCACTGGCCGAAGCCGAGCGTGAAGAAGGTCGCGAGCGCATGCGGGCACTCGAAGCCGATCGTCAGGCAGCGTTGCTCGCCGCATTCGATGCCGATGGCGATGGTGTCCTGAGCGAGGCCGAATCTCGCGCAGCGAGACAGGCTCACCGTGAGTGGGGCGAGCAGATGCGAGCCGACATGATGGCACGCTACGAAACCGACGAGAACGGCCGATTCACGCCCGACGCAATGGCCAAGCTCCGCGAAAACATGCGCGACGTCATGTCCGACTTCCGCTTCGTCAGCCAGTTTGACGCCAATGGCGACGGGTTCGTCACTGCCTCCGATATGCCTTCGTTCCTCGACGCTTTCTACAATCAGGACCGCAAAGCCGACATCAACAACGACGGCTTCATCGACGAGATCGATCTCGCCGAGTTCCAGCAACGCGTTCAGACCGGGCAATCCGCAGAATACGTTGACATGATGCAGCGCCTCCAATCCGCACCCCCAGGCATGATGCCAGGCCCCGGCGCCATGGGCATGCTCTTCGGCGGCGGAATGATGGGCCCCGGCGGCGGCGGAGAAGGCGGCCGGCCCAACATCGAGTTCATGAATCGAGGTCAGAACCAAGGCGCTGGCGGCCGCGGCGGCGACCGTCAACGCGGTGATCGTCAGGGCGGCAATCGCCAAGGCGACGGCGGCGGAAACTGAAGCATCTCGGCTTCATCTTCACCCATCAGCCTCACGAGTTCTTCACACGCCGCCGGGTCTTCCCCGGCGGTTTTTCATGCCTCGCGCCCGTCCAGGCTCGTCGCTTCTCAAACTCCGCCTGTTCCGCTGGACACACGCCCGTTCAGCGCGCTACGCTCACCCCAAGATCAGGGCGCATAGCTCAGTTGGCTAGAGCGCTGCCGTCACATGGCAGAGGTCACAGGTTCGAGTCCTGTTGCGCCTATTTCTTCATGTCTGGCCACCCGAGGCCTCGATGCTGTTGACCAGCAAACTTCGGTCATGCGTCTGTCGTATCACAAACTCAAAGACTCCCAGGGCTCGCTCTCAGCCCTTGAGCGACGCCATGTCGATCACAAAGCGATACTTCACATCGCTCCGCAGCATGCGTTCATACGCAACGTTGATCTGATCCATCCGAATCAGCTCGATGTCGCAGACGATGCCGTGCTGCCCGCAGAAATCCAGCATCTCCTGCGTCTCGGCGATGCCGCCGATGAGCGATCCCGCCAACTGCCGACGGGGCATCAGCAGGCTGAACACGCTCACCGCCTGCGGGCTCGGCGGCGCTCCCACCATCACCAGTGTCGCGTCCAGTTTCAGCAGCGACAGGTACGCGTTGACATCGTGATCGGCTGACACCGTATCCAGAATCATATCAAAACTGCCCGCGTGTCGGCCCATCGCGTCGGCATCCTTCGAGATCACGACTTCGTCGGCCCCGAGCCGCCTGCCATCGGCCGCCTTTCCTTCCGACGTCGTGAACAACACCGTGTGCGCGCCAAAGGCCCGCGCGAACTTGATGCCCATATGCCCCAATCCGCCAAGCCCGACAACGCCGACTTTGCGGCCCTTGCCCGCGCCCCACTTGCGCAGCGGCGAATACGTCGTGATCCCCGCGCACAGCAGCGGTGCCGCACGCGCCGGGTCCAGCCCCGTCGGCACCTTGAGCGTGAAGGCTTCATCGGCGACGATTCTTTCTGAGTATCCTCCAAACGTCATCCCGCCCGAGTGCTTGTCGGGCCCGTTGTATGAAAACACCGGCCCGCCGAGGCAGAACTGTTCAAGCCCGCGCTCACAACTCGAGCACGTCCGGCACGAATCCACCAGGCATCCGACTGCTGCCAGATCGCCCACGCGAAACGTGCTGACTTCGGGCCCCACGCGCGTCACGCGACCGAGGATCTCGTGTCCCGGCACGACCGGGTACACCGTCATTCCCCACTCGTTGCGGGCAAAGTGCAGATCCGAATGGCACACGCCGCAATACAGAATGTCGATCTCGACATCGCGCGCCAGCGGCTCGCGCCGGTCAATGGCCATCTGAGCCAGCGGCGAGGTGGCCGACTGTGCTCCAAACGCTCTGGTCTTCATCATTCATCCTCCTTGAGCCGTCGCCGCACCCGCTCTTACCCCTCGTCACCCGACGGGCCATAGATCCCCGGCACCGGCACGTTGTTGAGCCGCAGATACACGCTCAGAATCGCCCGATGGTGAATGATGTGGCTGAAGAACCACATCCGCGTCGCCGCGCCTCGCGGCATCGTGAAGACCACCTTGCCCCCCTGCAGCAGCGACCACGGCTGGCCGAGCGTTTCATCGCGGACGCGCTCGATCGCCGCCCGCGCCGCCTTTGCGTTGCGATCGAACAGTGCGAGCACTTCGCCCGGCGTGCGCAGATCCGGCGTGACATGCGCCGGGCCGTCGAGCGGCTCAAAGTCAAAGTCGCTCCCGAGCAGCATGGTCTCGGCCCAGCTCACGCTTTCGGCGATATGGTTTGCGTTCCAGCCGATCGTGTTCGATTTCGGGTGCGGCTTCCAGTCCCACTTGTCCTGCGGCAGGCGTTCGAGCACCTTGCGCGTTGTTGCGATCTCGTAGTCAAACTCCGGCAGGTGGTCCGATGCGTACGACATGGTGGTCTCCGGGCGCACTTCCGCACCGATCGATCATAGCCGCGGTCCGATCCGTGCTGGCCTGCGGCCCTATCCTCACCCCATGCTCACGCTCGACTACGCCAACTGTCTTTTCGACCGCGTCGGCAATCACGGGCTCGACCCGGCCCGGCTCGAACCGAGCTCCGACCTTGCCGCCGCGGCTGCGCACCTCACCGCGCGCCTCGACGCCTCGCGCGGCACGGGCTGGGAACGCTGGCGGAACCTGCCCTTCGACCCCATGCGCACCGAGCACGTCGCCGCGGTCGAGTCGCTCGTGCGCGAGCGAACCGGCCGCTTTGACAATCTGGTCGTCCTGGGCATCGGCGGCTCGGCTCTGGGCAACATCGCGCTTCACAACGCGCTGAGCACACCCTTCTGGAACCTCCTGCCTCCTCACCAGCGTCCCGGCCCGCGTCTTTTCGTCATCGACAATGTCGATCCGACGGTCTTTGCCGCTGTCATGCGTCTGTGCCCGCCCGAATCGACGCTCTATAACGTCATCAGCAAGTCCGGCGAAACCGCCGAGACTGCCGCGCAGTTCATGTTCGTCCGCGACGCGCTGGCGACCGCGCTGGGCCCGCGCGCCCGCGAGCACATCGTCGCCATCACCGACCCGTCCAGCGGCACGATGCGTCGTCTGTGCGATGACGAGGGCTACCCGACGCTTCCCGTGCCCGACGGCGTGGGCGGGCGTTTCAGCGTGCTCTCGCCGGTCGGGCTGTTCAGTGCTGCGATGTGCGGCATCGACATCCGCGCTCTGCTCGCGGGCGCCGCCGCGATGGACAAGCGTTGCAGTCTGCCTGAGCTTTCGCGCAATCCTGCGGCGATGCTCGCCACGCTGCTCGTCGAGCTGGCCAGCCGCAAGGGCAAGACCAATCACGTCATGATGCCCTACGCCACGGGCCTTGTGTCCTGCGCCGACTGGTTCGGCCAGCTCTGGGCCGAGAGCCTCGGCAAGCAGGACGACGTCTCCGGTGAAACCGCGTACGCCGGCTTTACGCCCATCCGCGCTCTGGGCGCGACCGATCAGCACAGCCAGATCCAGTTGTATCGTGAAGGGCCTAACGACAAGGTCATCGGCTTCATCGAAGTCGCGGAGTTTTCGACCGATGTCACGATCCCCGCGGGCCTGGGCGTCGAGGCGCTGTCCTATCTTGAGGGCCAGTCGATGACTGCACTGCTCAACGCCGAGAAGCGCGCGACCGAGTACGCCCTGGTCGAGAGCCAGCGACCGAACTTCACGCTCCACATGCCCCGCATCGACGCGACCCACATCGGCGAGTTCATCAGCCTCTGGCAGATCGCCACCGCCTACGCCGGGCTGATGCTCGGCGTCGACGCCTACAACCAGCCCGCGGTCGAAACCGGCAAGAAGGCGACCTTCGGCCTCATGGGCCGCAGCGGCTACGACGCATGGAAGTCGCGCGTCGAGTCGGCCCTGGCCCCGACGGCGTACCGCGTGGGCTGAAGCGCGACCGCGCGCCGCAACGACGCGAGCGAGCCCGTGTGCGACGCGAGCGCCCGCGCGAGCGATGAGCGCGCGCGCGGCCGCCACGCGAGCGCCCCCGGGTGCCATCGCTCGCGGCCCTCCGTCTTCTCCTCTTCCTTCCTTCTCTCCCCGCGCAGCGATGCCCGCCTGCCGCGCCCTCCGGCCCCGCCCGTCCGCCGCGGAACAAAAATCGGCCGCGATCGGCTGCAATTCTTTCAACGCGGGGCCGTTTTCCGGTACAGTGGTATGGTCCGTCACCGGCTCCAGGGCCCCAGACCAGAGGAGAACGTCATGCGATGCCGCACGCTCACCCTCCGCCGCGTTCGTGTCTGTCTGACCGATGTCCGCAGTGCCCATCACGCGCGCCGCCGCGGGGTCGGGCCTGCCGTGCTGGGCGCCTGTGGTCCGTTGCTGCTGGCCGCCGCGGCCGCCGCCCAGCCCTGCACGATCGACAGCATCTTCACGGCGCCGTTCCTGAGTCTGATCAGCGGCCTTGAGCCCGGCCAGATTGAACTGGGCGATTTCAACGCCGACGGCCACCTCGACTTTGCCGTGCTCAACACCGGCGGGGCTTCGGTCGGCGTCCGCCTCGGTCTTGGCGGCGGGCTGTTCTCGCAGCAGCAGACCATCGCGCTGGGCGCGACACCCAACGCCATGGTCATTGCCGATCTCGACGGCGACGGGCGCGACGATCTGGCCGTCACCACGGTCAATGGCGAGGACTTTGTCCTGCGTACCTTCACCGCGCTGCCCAATGGCAAACTCGTCGATGCCCAGACGATCCCACTTCATCGCAACAGCCTCTGGATCGACGCGGGCGATCTCAACGGCGACGGACGCATCGACCTCGTCACCGCCCACAGCGGCGGACCCGGCGACGGAACCCTCGGGATCTTTCTGGCCGAGGCCGGCGGCGGATATCTGCCGCGGCAGGACGTCCACAACCTTCTTCAGGCCCGCACACTCACGCTTGCCGACTTCAACAACGACGGGGTGCTCGACATCATCACCGGCCACATTGCAGGCGCTGCGCCCAAGGTTCATCTGGGCGTCGGCGACGGCACCTTCCTGCCCTACATCACGACCGGCAGTCCCTATGCGCTCGAACGCATCGCCGTCGCCGACCTCAATGGCAACGGCATCCTCGACATCGTCGGCTCGCTGCCGGGCACCAGCAACTTCGTTGTCACCGGCCGCGGCAACGGCGACGGGACCCTGCAAAGTTTCGGGGTCTCTACGTTCTCGGCCGCGGGACTCCGCAACGCGGTCGTGGGCGATCTCAATGGCAACGGCATCCTCGACATCGTGAGCACCCACGAGAACGCGAACGTGGTGGGCATCAAACTCGGCACCGGCAACGCCACCTTCGGCACCTCGCACTTGGTCGCCGCGGCTGGCGGCCCGCGCTTCGTCGCGCTGGGCGACCTCGACGGCGACGGCGATCTGGATCTGGTCGTCTCGTGCCGCACCGAGCATCAGGTCCGCGTGTACCTGAATCAATGTCTCATCGCGCCCTCGATTCTCCAGCAGCCCGTCTCGATCGCCGTGAGCAGGGGCCAGAGCGCCCAGTTCAGCATCGTTGCGGCCGGCGGCACGCCTCCGCTCACCTATCAGTGGTTCCGCGGCGAGGATCCTCTTGACGACGGCCCCGGCATCGCCGGAGCGCACAGCCCGAGTCTTTCGATCAGCCCCGCTCGCGTCGGCAACGCGGGCATCTACCGCGTCGTGGTCAGCGGGCCCGGCGGCAGCGTCTCGAGCGGGCCGGCCGTCCTGGGCGTCATCGACCCCTGCCCGGCCGATCTCAACGGCGACGGCATCCTCGACTTCTTCGACGTCCAGGCGTATCTCAGCGCGTTCAGCACCGGCTGCCAGTAACCGCCGGGCCGCGGCCCCGCGCGCGTCCGTTTGGTCCGTGCCCGCCGCGCCCGCGCCCGTGTGCGAGCGTGAGGCAACGGTGGCGGTTTGTTGAGCCGACCGTGTCCTGACCGACCATCACGCCGCCGCCAGCCCGGGTCCCATCGCTCGCGGCCCTCCGTCTTCTCCTCTTCCTCCTCTCTCTCCCCGCGCAGCGATGCCGGATGGGCGCGGGGCGTGCGTGGTGTCGTGAGCCGGAGATGCGAACGCACGACGGCGCGACCAGATCGGTCGCGAGTCGTGGCACCCGATCAACGATCGCGGCGCGGCGGATGTCACGGCCGGCGCTTCGGATATCACGGCCGGAGTTGCGGATGCATCCGGCGCCTCTCGGGATGCATCGGGTGCCTCTCAGGATGCATCAAGCGGAGTTGCGGATGCATCGGGAACACCTCCGGATGCTCCGGGAACGGCTCCGGATGCATCCTGCGGAGCTCCGGATGCATCCTGCGAAGCTCCGGATGCAGATTCAGAACCTCCCGATGCATCCGGCGCTCCGCCCGCCCGCTGCCCACACGCTCGGGCCAGCGCCCCCATCCCGCCCACGCCCGCCAAAGCGTGGTTTTTATCGGCGCGGGCGGCGTGGACGCGATCGGACCCCGCGCTCGCGCCCGCCGCAGCGCGCGCCACAGCCGACGCACACACACTCCTGAGCGGCCCGATCGTGATCCGGACAGGCCATCACGCACGGGCATTTCTTCTGTCTGCGATGCAGGCGGGTGCGGCGCTCACATTCTGATTTTTTTTCGTAACTTTGATTCCAGTCGCCTCCCTCACAGGCCGAAACACCAGACAGGCGGCGAGGGTTGAACGCCGCGCGAACCACAAACGCACGACCATCGTGCAGGGAGTTTCATCATGGGAACAGGAATCGTTCCGGACCGGCAATCAGAAGCCATTTCATTCTTTCTTTCACGTCTGGCCCAATGGGCGGCAAATGCATCGACAATCGGTTATTCGGCCCAACAAGTCACGACCATGACTTCCCTTGTCGGCACGGCACAAAATGCCCTCAATCAGGCCGAAGTTGCCCGCAACGCCAGTAAGGACGCGACTCTTGCGCTCAATGCGGCCATCGAGGCCATGCGCTCCTTCGGCGGCGACATGATCAAGATCGCCCGCACCACCGCCGAGATCACCAACAACCCCACCATCTATCAACTCGCCAGCATCCCGCCCATCAGCCCGCCAACTCCCCTCGGCCCGCCCGAGGCGCCCGTCGAACTGACCAGCACCCTCCTCGTCGGGGGCAAGGTCAGCCTCCAATGGAAGGGTTCGCGCCAGGGCGGCACCAGTTTCAGCATCTATCGCAGCCTCAAAACCCCCGGCGGCGACGCCGGACCTTTCCACCTCATCGGCATCAGCGAGCAACGCCGCTTCACCGATGAAACCCTCCCCACCGGACTCCAGAACGCGACTTACTACGTCGTGGCTCAGCGCTCGGGTGGCAACAGCCCCAACAGCGACCCGACCGTCATCTACTTCGGTCAGGCCGAAGGCAACCCCGTCACCGGCAAGAAAAACCTCGGCATCGCCGCCTGAAACGGCGCTCGTGTGACAATGCAGCGGTCGGGCACGTCGCCCGGCCGCTTTTTCGTGCGCCCGCGCCCCGCCGGGCACCGCCGCCGCACGCGCAAGCCTTGCGCGAACCGCGCGAGCAGCCACGGCCGCCGTCTGGCACGCCATTTGAGAGGCATCCGCTGCGGGCACGGAGGCCCACGACTCGCGGAGGATTCCTGCATGTACTACGGCATCGACATCGCCAGTTCCGGCGTCCTGACCAGCCTGGCCCGCCTCGACGCCATGGCCAACAACCTGGCCAACATCGACACCGTCGGCTATAAACCCGTCGAAGCCGCCACCATGCAGCGTGACCCGGCACGCCGCGAAGACAACCTCCAGTTCCTGCCCTCGAACGATCTGCTCGAACGGCTCGGCGGCGGGCTCCTCCTCGCGCCCAGCCGCGTCAGTTTCCGTCAGGGACCCATCGACACCACCGGCAACGAACTCGACCTCGCCATCGAAGGCGAAGGCTTCCTCGTCGCGCGCACCGCCAGCGACGGCAGCGCCGACGCCATCGCCCTGACCCGCGACGGCCGCCTGACGCTCGACGATCGCGGCCGCCTCGTGCTCGCCTCGAGCGGCAACCCCATCCTCGACACCGCCGGACGCCCCATCCGCCTGACCGAAAACACCCCCGTCGAGATCGACCACCGCGGCTTGGTCCGCCAGGACGGCAACGTCGTCGCCCAACTCCAATTCGTCGACACGCCCGACCGCAGCGCGCTCAAACCGATCGGCGACACGCTCTTCGCCATCGAGAGCAGCGCCGCCCGAAATCTCCGCCCCGCCAGCGGCCGCATCACCCAGCGCGCGGTCGAAGGCTCGGCCGTCGATCAGATCCGCGCCCTGCTCGCGGTCCAGAGCGCCAGCAGCGCCGTCGGCGCCAACATCAGCACCATCTCGTACCAGGACCGCATGGTCGAACGCGCCATCAACACCTTCGCCCGCATGGGCTGAGCCAGCAACCGGAGACACTTTCGCATGGCCATCATCGCCCTTCAATCCGCCGCCAGCGGCCTGAACGCCCTGAACACCAAACTCGACGTCATCGCCAACAACCTGGCCAACGTCAACACCGAAGGCTACAAGGCCAGCCGCGCCAACTTTCAGGACCTCCTCTACATCGAACGCGCTCAGCCCGGCGTCGAAAACCCCAACGGCGACGAGCGACCCACCGGCCTCTACGTCGGCCTCGGCGTCAAGGTCAGCGGCACCCAGCAGGAGTTCAGCCAGGGCGCACCGATCAGCACCGGCCAGGAACTCGACCTCATGATCGAGGGCCGAGGGTTCTTCCAGGTCCAGGTCGAGCCCGAACTCGGCGGCGGAACCGCATACACGCGCGCCGGAAACTTCGTCCTCAACTCCGACGGCGACATCGTCCTCGCCAACGATCAGGGCCGACGCCTCGAACCCAACATCAACATCCCGCAGGAAGCCACCAAGGTCGATATCTCCACCGACGGCCAGGTCTGGTACATCGTCGCCGGCGAAACCGAGCCGCAGGTCGCCGGACAGATCGAACTCGCCTCCTTCATCAACCCCGCAGGCCTCCGGCAGGTCGGCGAGAATCTCTGGGTTGAATCGGCCGCCAGCGGCAACCCCGTCGTCGGCGTCCCCGGCGAAAACAGCACCGGCCGCGTCCGCCAGGGCATGCTCGAAGCCTCCAACGTCGATCCGGCACGCGAACTGATCGAACTCATCCGCACGCAGCGAGCCTACGAAATGAACAGCCAGTCCATCCGCGCCGCCGATCAGGCCCTCCAGACCATCGCCCAGCTCCGCCGGTAACCCAACATGACGCGCTCGACGCTCGCCATCCTCGCCTCGATGCTCATGGCGCTCGCCGCCGCGCCCGCCCGCGCGAGCCACACCGAGATCACGCTCCGCTCGACCGCCCGCGTCGCCTTCGACACTCCCATCACGCTGGCCGACATCGCCACCATCACCAGCCCGCGGATGGCCGAACTGGCCGCGATCATCATCCACGACGCCGCCAGCGCACGCGACAACGCTCGCAACAACTGGATCGACATCTCGGCCGACGATCTGGCCCGTCTGGTCTCTGTGCCAAGAGGCGAACTGCTCATTCGAGGCTCAGTCTGTCGCGTGCGCATCCTCATCCCGCACGAACCAGCCGCAACCGCGCCCGAGCACCACCTCGGGCTCGGCACCAGCCACTCCGAATCATCGCACCTCGGCCCAACCATCCGCCATCACATCGAATCCCGCCTCGCCGATCACTTCGGCGTCACGACCGAAGACCTCCGACTCGACTTCGCCCAGCGCGACAGCAGCACACTGCTCACGCCCACCGCCGGCCGCGTCGTCGAAGTCCTGCCCATGGGCACCGGCAGCACCATGCCCATCGCCATCACCATCTACGACGGCGACCGCATCATCCATCAGGCCTCCCTGCGCGTCGGCGTCGAGATCCGCCGCACCGTCGCCGTTCCCACCGAGCCCATCGCCCGCCGCACGATCATCCGCGCCGCGCAGCTCACGACCGAAGATCGCTTCCTGCCGCCCTCAGCAAGCCCCGCCGATCCTGCCTCCGCGGTCGACGCCGAAACACGCACCGCACTTCGTCCGGGCCAGCCCATCGAACGCCGCGACATCGAGCCGCCGATTGTCGTTCGCATCGGCGACGAAGTCATGGTCCGCTGCGTCACAGGCTCCATCGTCGTCCGCCAGGCCGCCCGCTCACTGGGCACCGCCCGCGACGGGCAGCGCGTGCTCCTGCGGCCGCTCACCGGCGGCAAGCCCTTCTACGCCCGCATGAACGGCAAGGGCCGCGCCGTCCTCATCACCGGCCGCGACCTGCCCGACCACACCATCGACCACGACATCGACCACACCGACCACTCGGAGGTTCACTGACCCATGCGCACACACACCGTCATCATCGCCGCCTCACTCTTCGCTCCGTCAGCCGCCGCCCAGAGTCTCTTCGTCAAGGCTCTTGACGAAGGCCCCGCCCTGGCCGCACGCGAAGCCGCCACCACCGAGATGGCGCAATCAAGCATGCTCTTCGTCACGCCACCCGAGCCACGCACCTTCATGAAGCACGATCTCATCACCATCATCGTCGATGAAACCAGCCAGCAGAAGAGCAGCCAATCGCTCGACACCGAGAAAAAGTCCAGCGCCAACCTCACCCTCAACGCCATCCTCGACCCCTGGGAGCTGCTCGAAATGCGCCTCCGTCAGGGCGACACCGCCAACACCAAGATCCTCGGCACCAACTTCAAACGCAAGTTCGAAGGCGACGGCGAATACGAACGCTCCGACCGCTTCAGCGCCAAGATCACCGCCGAGATCATCGAAATCAAGCCCAACGGCACCCTCGTCCTCCAGGCCACCAAGATCATCACCAAGGATTCCGAAGTCCAGACCCTCGTCCTCTCAGGCGTCGCCCGGCAGGAAGACATCACCAACCGCAACACCATCCTCTCCAGCCAGATCGCCAGCCTCAGCATGAACCTCCAGAACGCCGGCGAACTGCGCGAATCATCGAAGAAAGGCCTCCTCACCCGCGTCCTCGACAAGATCTTCGACTTCTAACCCCTGACTTCGATTTCGAGCCGCACGCACGCATCTCCTGCCTTCAGGACGCCGGAGGTTTGTACCGCCAGGTGCACACCTCCGGGTCACGATTCACCCTTGTCCTCACCACACGCGCACGCCTCACTTCACCTCGACCTCAAAGGGTGACGCCGGCAACCCCGCCTCGTTGAACAGGTTCAGTTCATCCGTCGCGCCCCACCCCAGACGCACCCGCCGAGGCTCGCTCGCCCGCTCACTCCACACAACCAGTGCCTCGCCCTCGATCGCAGACTCCGCCGCGTGAAACACGCCATCCGTGCCCGCAATCTGCACATGCCGCACCGTGCCTCCGCGCGCGATCAGCCCCGCCGCATGGTCAAACTTCACGCGAACCTTCGAGCCCTCGCGCACTGCGCCCGCCACCAGAGGCCCGCTGTACACCACATCTTGCCCGTATGTCCTGGCCAGCGCCCACCGCGCCAGCCGCTCGCCTACATCCTTCTTGTTCTTCGGGTGAATATCGCGCACATCGCCGATATCCGTCGTCACCACCATCCCCGTATTGGGCACGCGCAGCGCGATGCGCTGCGCCTCGCGCAGCATCCCCGTCTGCCCCGTGTCGCCGCCATAGTTGAACGGCGCGATCTGCACGTAGTAGAACGGAAACGTTCCGCTGTCGAACCGTTCCCGCCACGCCTCGACCATCGCCTCCTGGAGATCCGCGTACCGATGAGCGTTCCCCCGGTTCGACTCGCCCTGATACCACAGCGCCCCACGCACGCTCATGTCGGCGATCGGCTCGATCATGCCGCCATAAAGCACCGTCGCCGTATTCGCGTTGACTTCAAGCGCCCCGCGACTGGCAAGCCGAATCTCGTTCACAGCCTTCCCACGCCGCACGCGCCACGCGCCCGCGAGCGACACGCGCTCGCCGCCACCAGCAAGCATCATCTGCTCCGGCTTCCCATTGATCCCGCCCGTGCCCGCCGTATCGAGCACCCGCACCGCCAGCACGTTCCGACCCGCGTCCACCACACCCACCGGCACCCCATACACCCGTGGCACGCTCCAGTGATTCTCCGCATGCGTCGCGCCGACATGCACACCATTGAGCCACACATCGTCATAGTCGTCGATCGGCCCAAGATGCAGCTCGAGCGCGTCCCCAGCCATCGACGCAGGCACTTCGATCTCGCGCCGGAAATACACCACGCCGTCAAATGAATCAAGCCCGTCCGGCCCCATCGACGCCGGCAACTCCATCATCCCCCACGCACTGGCGTCAAACTCCGCACTCGTCCAGCCATGCACGCCCGCATCATCGAGCGATTCCCACCAGCGACGCTCGATCGCAGCCGTCATCTCGACGCGCCCGCTCGGATCGCCGCTCGCGACTCCAAGAATAGCCAGCTCCGACTCATACTCGACAAACGGCCCCAGACTCGACGCGGGCATCCACGCTTCGATCCGCGTGCCGCCCCAGGCGGTCACGATCAACCCGATCGGCACGTTGAGTTCAGCGCGTAGTTTCGCGCCAAAGTGATACGCCGCCGCACTGAACCCCGGCGCGTGCGCAGGCGTTGCAGCCCGCCACGCCCCCGTCGCGTCGAAGCGCGGCTGGAGCGACATCTGCTTGCCAACCGTGAACACGCGCAGCCCGTCATCGTTCGCGCTCGCAATCGACGCCGCGTCCCCCGTCATCGCCAGCGTCCATTCCATGTTCGATTGCCCGCTGCACACCCACACTTCGCCGATGTACACATCGCGCAGCGTCACAGTCGTTTCGCCCGCGATTGTCACCGTGTAAGGCCCGCCCGCCTCGCCTGTCGCCACCGAGACCTGCCATCGTCCGCGACCATCGGGCTTGGCTCGCACCGGCGCAGCCATCCACGAGCCCTGCACACTCACCTCCTCACCGCGCGTCGCCCAGCCCCAGAGCCGAACCTTACTCTCACGCTGAAGCACCATCCCGTCGCTCAACACGCTCGGCAGCACCACATCCGCTCGACACGCAGTCCACACCAGAAACAGCAGCACAATCGCGTACCAACGCATCGTCATCTCCTTGGCTCACCCAATCCTATCGGAACCGGATCAGATACATTCCGCCCGCGCGCGTTTCATGCGTCCAGACCTCTCCTGTGCGCACAATCCCGATCGCTTCCCCCTCAGCCTGCGATGCCGCATCCTTGCTCACCCCCGCAGCGGCACGTTCCACGTGGAACACTTCGCCATCCACGTCGCTCCAGAGTCGTACCACCCCACCAGCCCTTGAGTGGATCGTTGCCTGGCGCACACGTCCACTCGACCACTCCATGGAGACCTCGAACCCGCCGCGCGCGACGAGCCCGCGGGCGGATCCGTTGGGCCAGGCTTTGGGGAGTGCAGGCAGGAGGACGATCATGCCCTCGTGGCTCTGGAGAAGCATCTCCGCAATGCCTGCGGCTCCGCCGAAGTTGCCATCAATCTGGAACGGTGGGTGGTCGTCGAGCAGATTTGGCATGGTGCTCTTGGCGAGCAGGAGTCGGACGTTTTCGTAGGCTTTCTCCCCGTCGCGGAGTCGAGCCCAGAAGTTGATCATCCATGCGCGGCTCCAGCCGGTGTGTCCGCCGCCATGTTCAAGGCGTGCTTCGAGGGAGCGGCGGGCTGCGGCTGCGAGCTGTGGGGTATGGCGCGGGGTGATCTGGTTCGAGGGATGCAGGCCATAGAGGTGCGACATGTGCCGATGCCCCGGTTCGGCTTCCTCGAATGGATGTTGCCATTCCATGATGCGCCCGTCGGGACCGATGGTTGTTGGTGCGAGTTTGCTCAAGGCCTCGGCGATGCGCGTGGTGAGAGCGTCCTCAACTCCGACCAGCAGGTGGGCTTCGAGGGTGTTCTCGAAGAGTTCTCGAATGATCTGCTGATCCATGGTGGGGCCCATCGACAGGCTGAGGACAGAGCCTTCGAAGCGGTACGAGTTTTCAGGGGATGTCGTCGGGCCGGAGACGAGGAGCCCGGTGGCCGGATCTTCGACAAGCCAGTCGAGGTAGAAGAGGGATACTTCGCGCATATAAGGAATGGCGCGTTCGATGAGGAACTCGTGGTTCTGCGTGAAGCGGTGATGCTCCATGTAGTGCGATGCCATCCATCCGCCTGCGGTGACCCACATGCCCCACACAGGTTGTCCGGATATGGCTGCCCAGAACCACGGATCGGTTTCGTGTCCGAATGCGGCACCGCTGCACCCGAGGCTGCGTGCAAACGTCCGTCCAGCAGGGATGAGACGGTCGCAGAAGTCGAAGAGGGGGCCATTGAGTTCGCTCAGGTTGGCGATGTCAGCGATCCAGTAGTTCATCTGGAGGTTGATGTTGGTGTGATAGTCGGCGTTCCATGGTGCTTCGAGGTGTTCGTTCCAGAGGCCCTGGAGATTGGCGGGGAGCGAGCCCGGGCGTGAAGAGGCGATGAGCAGGTAACGCGCGTAGTCGAAGTAGAGTTCGACAAGATCGGGGTCGCTGGCACCGGATTGAACGCGTGCAAGCCGCTGGTCGGTTTGGCCGGACCACTGCGACGAACCGAGTTCGAGTTGCACGCGGTCGAACCACGAGCGGTGTTCGCTGACATGCCGGGCGACGCGCTCGGCTGGGGAGCGGGATGCCGCGGCAGCGAGGGCAGCGTCGAGCGAGGCTGCGAGATTGTGTGTGAGGGGAGACGTTGGATTGTCAAAGTTGTAATCGGTTTCGGCTGCGAGGAGGATCGAGACGTGCGTTGCATCGCGCACGACAAGAGTGGCACCATCGTGGGCAGAGTGGCCGTCGGTAACGATGTGCGTGCGGGCTTCGAAGCGAGTGCCGAGGTGCGATCCGTTGTGCTGTGCCTGTCCATGCATGCGCATGCCGCGTTCGATGGGTTCGACGACAGCATCAGCGGGGCGTGAGAGTTCGATTTCGAAGCGTGTTGGTTGTTCGGCGGAGATCTCGATGACGATGACGTTGTCGGGCGCGCTGGCGAACACACGCCGGACGATCAGCCCCTGATCGGTGCGCACGCCGGTCGAGGCGATCGCGGTCGTCAGGTCGAGTTGTCTTCGATACCGCTGTGGATAACCGATGGAGGGCGTGCGAATGGTCAGATCGCCGAGCGTCTGGTGCGAGCGTGGTGCGATGCGTGCTGGGAGGACTCGCTCGGCAATGATCTTTTCGCCTTCGGCGGGCCTGCCAGCGAAGAACAGCGTGCGGGCCTCGGCGATGTGAAGTCCGGCGTCTTCGGGAACGACGGGATAGGGCGGCCCGGCCCAGAGGGAATCGAGGTTGAGTTGGATGCGTTCTTCTTCGATGCCGCCGAAGACCATGGCACCGAGACGGCCGTTGCCTATGGGAAGGGCATGCGACCAAGTTGGCGCGGGCGATTCGTACCAGAGCGTGCGGGGGCCAGCATCGAGCGGGTGGTCGGTCCATGGCTGAGGCTGGGCGTCGCGGTGCATGGCGATGAAGGCGTTGCGATCGCCAGGTGGCCAGGTTGCAGCGGAGGGGGTGTCGCCGAAGTGGATCTCCCAGAGAGTGTTGAGCGGAACTGAGCCGTTGGAGCCGTGGAGCTCGAGGTAGCCGCTGTAGATGCCTCCGGCGCCGCCCGAATCATGGACGCGGACTGCGAGGAGATGTGTTTGTCCCGGGGTGATGAGTGCCTCGTCGATGGGGTAGATGCGGTCGGCCTGCCAGGCGGTGCGGGAATCCGGGGGCATTGAGCCTGAGGCACCGATGAGGACGCCATTGATGAAGGCCTCGTCGGTGTCGTCGATGCGTCCGAGGTGGAGTTTCCATGGCCCGCGCAAGTTGGCGGGGACTTCGATGACGGTGCGATACCATGCGAACCCGTCGTACGACGCTCGCTGGCCATCCCACACTGCGGGTACCGGGTGCCATTCCCATGAATACTGCCTGGGTGCAGTGGCGGCAGCGAGCAAGACGAGCACGGCAAGGGCTAAGCATCGAATGAGCATGAGCAGTTCCTGGCAGCACCTGACGATGGAACCGATAGCGTATCAGAACCCGACACGGAGTGCATGAGCGTCAACAGGCCGAGTGTGGCAGGTGGATCGCCTGATACGATGGTGTGAGCACGCAGGAGATGGGCTATGGGCTTGACACTGGTTGAGAAGATCGCGACGCGGTACGCGGTGGGGCTTGGGGCGGGCGAGAGCGCGAGGCAGGGGATGATCGTGCGCATCAGGCCCAAGCATGTGATGACGCACGACAACACGGGCGCGGTGATTCCGAAGTTTCGGTCGATCTTCGAGGGCACAGGGCTTGAGCCTCGCGTGGCGGATCCGAGGCAGCCGGTGTTTGCGATTGACCATGACATCCAGAACCACACGCCTGAGAACCTTGCCAAGTACGCGAAGATTGCGAAGTTTGCAGAGGAGAACGGGATCGATTTTTATCCTGCGGGGACGGGGATCAGCCATCAGGTGATGGTGGAGCAGGGGTATGCGGTGCCGGGTGCGCTGGTGGTAGGGAGCGATTCGCACTCAAACTTGTATGGTGGAGTTGCGGCACTAGGGACGCCAGTGGTGCGGACGGACGCAGCGTGCCTGTGGGCGACGGGGACGACGTGGTGGCAGGTTCCCAAAGTCGCGCGGTGCAGGTTGGGTGGCTCGTTGCGCGATGGAGTTGTCGGGAAGGATGTGATCATTGCGCTGTGCGGGGCGTTCAATGAGGACCAAGTGCTGAATCACGCGGTGGAGTTTGCAGGCGATGGGATCGCGGCGCTGTCGATGGATCAGAGACTCTCGATTGCGAACATGACAACAGAGTGGGGGGCGCTGGCGGGAGTTTTTCCGTTTGATGAGGTGCTTAGGGCGGCGCTGCTCAAGCGGGCGGATGTGCTGGCGAGCGAGCGGAGGCCTGGGGTCCGGCGTGCGGGTTCGCCGGGGTTCTATACGCGCGATGATGTCGAGCGATGGCATCGTGAGTGGGAGGGCGCTGACGAGGACGCGGGCTATGCGATCGAATTGGAACTGGACCTGTCGAGTGTGGTGCCGCATGTGTCGGGGCCGAACGAGGTCAAGACGATGACATCGGTGCCTGCGATCGAGAAGAAGCGAGTGGCGATTCAAAAGGCGTATCTGGTGAGTTGCGTCAATGCGCGGCTTGAGGATCTGGAGTCGGCGGCGCGCGTGTTGCGTGGGCGGCGCATTGCGGACGGGGTGAAGATGTATGTGGCAGCGGCTTCGGGCGAGGTTCAGGCAGCGGCCGAGGCGAGCGGCGCGTGGGGCATTTTGCAAACAGCGGGTGCGACGATGCTTCCCAGCGGGTGTGGGCCTTGCATTGGATTGGGCGAGGGGCTGGTTGAGGATGGAGAGGTGGCGATCAGCGCGACGAACCGGAATTTTCGTGGTCGCATGGGCAGCCGCGATGCGGAGGTGTACTTGGGCTCTCCGGCGGTGGTTGCAGCGAGCGCGGCTGCGGGGTTCATTTGTGCGCCCGAGAAGTACGACGATGTGGCGCTTCGGCGGAGCGTGAGCGTGCCGAATGTGGCACCTGAGGTGGGTGCCAAAGGGGATCTGTATGACGGGTTTCCTGCGGTCTTGCGCGGGCGAGCGCTGGTGCTGCCGAAGGACAACATGAACACTGATGGAATCTACGCGGGCAAGTGGACGTACAGGGATGATCTGAGCGCGGAGGACATGGCTGCGGTTGTGTTCGAGAATTTTGATCCCCTGTTTGGGTCGAAGTGTCGCAGGGGCGACATCGTTGTGTCGGGGTGCAACTTTGGGACGGGTTCGAGCCGCGAACAGGCAGCGACAGCACTGAAGCATCGCGGCATCGCGTGCGTGATCGCAGAAAGTTTCAGCGAGACGTATCTGCGCAACGCATTCAACAACGGCTATCTGTGTCTGATATGCCCCGAATTGGTGAGGTCGCTCCGCGTGAAACACGTGTGGGAGCAGAATACGACGGTTGTTGATTCGGATATTGAGATCGACTTTGTGAATTCATTCATTCGCATGAACGGCGAGAGTTTTGCAATGAGTCGATTGAGTCGCGTTGCACAGGAATTGGTGGTGAAGGGCGGCGCTGAAGCGGTGGCGAAGGAAATGCTCGGGCGTGATGATGAATGAGATTCTCTATCGCATGGAAGTCGCATGAGTAACTGTTGCAGTGCTGCACAATCCTGTGGGAAATTGCAAGGGTTTCTCCGCATTTGGCGGAAGATTCGAAAGTGGTGGTAGTGTGATTTCGATACTTGGCGGAACGAATGGTCGAAGAGTGTGGTATATTCAAGTGAGTCGAGGACTGACAAGGAGACCACTCATGACTTCGACCGGCAACCTTCCGTTTGAGTACAGGCGTTCGATCGGGCGTGCGAGTGTGGCTCAGTATTCCAAGCAGAGCGAGGCACCAAGTGCGGTTGCGACGATTGCGGAGGCTGTGTTCGAAGCATCGAAGGCGTCGCCCCGAATGGGGGTCTATGTGCTCGATCGGGAGATGCGTCTGACGTATGCGACAGCGACGGCTGCGGAGATGATGTTCAGGTCGGGTGAGGCGGATGTGGTGGGGCGGAGCCTGAGCAGTGTGGTGTCGCCGGAATACGCAGCAGGGTTTGCAGATCGCATGGGCGAGGACGGGATGCAGGTTGAGCGATTGATCTGGGGCGGCTCGCAGATCCTGTCGCAGTGCCGATTCGTGAACGATCACAGTGAGATCCTGCGTGCGTGTGTGGTGCAGCGTGTCGGGGGGTTGGTGCCTGACTTGTGGAATGGGCTGAAGGTCATGGGTGCGCCGGTTGCGGATTTCGGACCGCTGGACTGCCTGAGCGATCGGGAAATCGAAATGGCGGCGTTGATCGGGATGGGAATGACGGTGAAGGAAATCGCCGAGCACGTGCATAGGTCGGCCAAGACGGTGGAAAACCACCGGATTTCGATTGGGCGCAAGCTTGGAATCTCGGATCGATTGCAGATTGCGCTGCTGGCGTACAACGCGGGGCTCAAGCCTGAGGACTCGGGGTTGAAACGGGTGCGCCGGGTGGCGTAGAGCCGCGGGGGCCGGGGGGAGCGGGCCTAGAGTTTCGACCTTTGATGCTCAGGAGGTCGAACGATCATGGCCAAGTACCGCATTGCGTGGATGCCCGGCGACGGGGTGGGTGTGGATGTGATGGACGCGACGCGCATCGTTCTTGATGCGATGCGGTTTGATGCGGAGTACATCCCTGCGGACATTGGATGGGACTTCTGGTGTCGCGAGGGGAATCCGCTGCCGGACCGGACGATCAAGATTCTCAAGGAAACGGATTGCGCGCTGTTTGGCGCGATTACGAGCAAGCCTGGCGAGGAAGCGGCTGAAGAACTCGCGCCGGAGTTGCGAGGCAAGGGGCTGCGGTACTTCAGCCCGATTGTGAAGTTGAGGCAGTTGTTCAACCTGCACACGAATCTTCGGCCTTGCAAGGCGTATCCGGGCAATCCGCTGAACTATCGCGATGACATCGATCTGGTGGTGTTCCGTGAGAACACCGAGGGGATGTATGGCGGGATCGAGTGGTTTCCGCTGCCCAAGAAGGTTGCCGACGCGATGGCCGACCCTGAAGTGGGGCATCCTGATCGAATGAAGCGGTGGTACGCCAAGGGGCTTGAGAATGTGGCGGTGTCAACGCGGGTGATGAGCCGGCAGGGGTGCGAGAGTATCTGTCGGCAGTCGTTCGAGTTTGCGGTCAAGTTCGGGCGCAAGAGCGTGACGCTGGTCGAAAAGCCCAACGTGCTGCGAGAGACCGGCGGGCTGATGACGCGTGTGTTCCGCGAGGTGGCCAAGGACTATCCGGGAGTGCAGGCGTGGGAGGCGAACATTGACGCGATCTGCATGTGGATGATCAAGAACCCGCAGGATTACGACGTGCTGGTGGCTGAGAACATGTTTGGTGATATCGTCAGCGACCTGTGTGCGGGGCTGGTCGGGGGGCTTGGGTTTGCGTGTGCAGCCAACATCGGTGATGAGTACGCGGTCTTCGAGCCGACGCACGGCAGCGCGCCCAAGTACGTCGGGCAGAACGTTGTCAATCCAATGGCGATGATTCTGACGGCCAAGATGATGCTGGACTGGCTTGGAGAAGCCGAGCAGGCTGAGCGACTGGAGGCGGCGGTTGCGCGCGTGATCAAAGAGAACAAGATTGCGACGTACGACGTCAAGGGACGCGGCAAGGGCGACTCGACGACGGCGGTTGCGGAGGCAGTGGCGGCGGCGCTGTAGTCTGAGCACACTTGTCTAAGCACAGTTCTCTGAGCATCTTTATTGAACCGGCTGCGTGCTGGAGCGTGCTGCGACGCGGCGCGCGTAGGTTGCGACGATGCCGAGGCTGGCCATGAGTTGGGCCAGACTGACTAGGGCGGCGACGATGAACAGGGCCATCAGGATCATTGCGCCGCACATGACGGGAATAGCGGAGATCATGAGGTTTCCGGGCGCGGCGATCGAGACGATTCCGATCGAGACCATGAGCACCGCGGCGGTGATGATGAGCCCCCACGCGACGACGCGGGCATTGGCGGCTCGCTTGTGCTGACCCATGCGGACGAAGAGGTGGGCCGCGTGCAGGAGCGTGAGGCCCCAGGCGACGGTGTAGAGGCAATAGAGGACGAAGTTGACGAGGTGGAGATTCGGGCTTGCGCCGCCGATGGTCTGTGAGTAAGAAATGAAGGCGATGCCCAATGCTGAGAGCATTGACCAGCGGGCGGCCAGCGCGATCCGTCGCGGCGTGGAGGTGAGCAGTTCATGCTCGGGGCGGGTGAGCATCCACAGGCCGAGGATGATCAGGGAACTCAGGAGCACGTTGAGCAGGGCAATGATGAAACCCGACGGGATGGGCGATGTGCCCAGCGCGTTGAAGACTATGGCCAGGACCGGGCGCCCGACGATGAGCAGGGCGAATTGCGTGAAGGTAGCCCAGAACACGAGCGATGCGCCACGGCTGATGACAGAGAGCCATGCGGGCGCGGAGTTGATGAGCGCGTCGGTGCGGATGGACTGGGCGATAGGTGTGCCACACTCGGGGCACAACGCGTCGTGCGGCAACCCAACGAGGTCGTAGCCGCACACACGGCACAACGTAATCAGTGAGAGTTGAGAGGAGAGATCTGAGCGCTCATCGTCGGCAGCCTGAACTTGAGCCTGCTCAGGCGCGTCAGATGCGGAGATGGAGGACTCGTCGATCGGGGTAGTCATGGCGATGCCCGGGTCAGTGCTGGAGGCACTCATGGAGACTATGCCGGGGTCGCTTGCGGCGTGCGGAATTGTGGATCAGGTGCTAGGCTTGAGACGGCGGGGGGTTGGTGCGTGGACGGCGTGCAGGAGCCTTGCAGTTAGGAGAACTGGGCATGGGTGCGTACAAGACGAGCGGGTTTGTGAGTTATGACCTGTCCAAGTGGGCTTGCGGGTTGCGGTATGAAGATCTGTCGGCGGCGGCGATTGAGCGTGCCAAGGCGTTCTGGTTCGACTCGCTGGGCTGCGCGCTGGGTGGGAGTCAGCAGGAAGACGCGGTGATCCTGCTTGCGCACCACAAGGAGATGGCGGGCGGGGGATCAGGGAGGGGGCCTTGTAGGGCGTTTGTGTCGGGCTTTGCGACCAACCCGGTGGATGCGGCGTTTCTCAACAGCCACATGATCCGTGCGATGGACTTCAATGACATTTATTGGAAGGCGGACCCGAGCCACCCGAGCGATATTCTCGGTGCGCCGCTGGCACTGTGCGAGATGAAGGGATGTGGGGGGAAGGATTTGATCCTCGCGACAGTCATCGCGTACGAGATGGAGATGCGGCTGGTCGAGATCGGTCGGCCGGGCGTGCGCGAGTATGGTTGGCATCACGCGACGCTGACTGGCTTTGCGTCTCCGTTCTCGGCCGGGCGTGTGCTTGGATTGACGCCCGAGCAGATGGTCAATGCGGTGGGGATCTGCGCGAGCCGCACAGGCTCGCTTGGGGCGGTGACAGCGGGCAAACTGACGAACATGAAGAACACGGTCGATCCGTGGGCGGCGCGGATGGGCGTTGAGTCGGCGCTGCTCGCGGCAAGGGGATACAGCGGGCCCGAGCACATCTTCGACGGCAAGGAGGGTTTGTTTCATGTCTTCGGATACAGCGTGTGTAAGGGGGAGGCGTGCTCGTTTGATGCAGCGGGGCTTGTTGCAGATCTGCCGCGGTCGCCGAAGGACCACTATCGAATTGTTGATTGCGGTATGAAGAGTTTTCCGATTGAGGCGTTGAGCCACGCGCCGCTGACAGCGATGATGAAGTGCGTCAGTGAGAACGGGATCAAGGCTGGGGATGTGGCGGAGATCAAGGTTGAGGTGATCGCGCGTGCGGCCGACATTCTGGGCGACCCGCACAAGTATCGTCCGACGGGCAAGGAGACAGCCGATCACTCACTGCCGTACTGCCTGGCGGCGGGGCTGGTCGATGGAATGGTGACACCGCTGCAGTTCAAGCAGTCGCGCATCGAGGACAAGCGTCTTGAGCCGATTATGGACATGGTCAAGGTGGTGCCCAACGAGGAGTTCGAGAGTCTGTTTCCAAAGTTTCAGCCGAGCCGCGTGACGCTGACGCTGCGCGACGGGCGGAGTTTATCCAAGCGTGTGGATGTGCCCAAGGGCGACCCGCGCGATCCGATGACCATGGACGAAATTGCGGTCAAGGCGCGGGCGCTCGGGCGCGATGTCGTGGGCGAGGCGCGTGTGGACGAGATCGCGGCGTGCGTGATGAACTTGGAGAATGAATCGGGTGTCGATCGGCTGATGAGCCTGATGACGCGATGAACGAACCTGGATGGGAGCATGAAGATGTTGATGATGCATAGGCGATTTGGGGTTCTCGCGACACGCCTTTTGTTTGCGGTGTGCGCGATGTGGGGCGGGGCTGCGCAGGCGCAGATGGTGACGTTTCAATCGCTGCTGGGTGAAATGGCCGATCGCGAGGCGCTGTCGCGCTGGCCCGGCCCGGAATATCAGGGGTTGCAGTTCTCGTCGTACGATCGTGCGTCGGTCAAGCCGGGCGAAGAGGCGTGGTTTGCCAACAACGACGAGGGGAACTTTCTGCGCGTCGAGAAGCGCCAGGGGCGCGACGAACATGTGATGATGGATGCGTCGGGCCCGGGTGCTGTGGTGCGAATCTGGTCGGCGAATCCGCGAGGGACGCTGCGGGTGTATCTGGACGATCAGCCGATGCCGGTGATCGAGGGTCCGATGGAAACGCTGCTCAAGGCGGGCGGGCTTGCACCCGAGCCGATCGCGGGTGTGCGGGCACGCGGTTACAACCTGTTTCTTCCGATTCCTTATGCGCGTCGGTGCGTTATCACGAGTGATGCGGGAGGGTTTTATTATATTGTCAACTACCGGTCGTATCAGGAGGGGACACTGGTCCAGACGCTGCGGACAGAGCAGTTGTACAACGAATCGCCGGCGATTCGCGAGGCGGCGCAGCGGCTCGAAGCGCGACCCGGCGAACAGACATCAGGAGCGGTAAAGCGCACGGTTGAAGCAGGCAGCGTGCTGGAGCATCGCTTCGAGCGTGGACCACGCGCGCTTGCCATGTTCGGGCTGGATGTCGCGGGTGAAGGGATTGACTATGAGCGCGTGCTGCGGCAGTTGGTCGTCGAGATGGAGTTTGACGGGCAGGTGACAGTTTGGGCCCCAGCGGGAGATTTTTTCGGCACGGGCATCGGGCTTAATCCGTTTGATGACTGGAATCGCAGTGTGCGGGCCGATGGTTCGATGCGTGGGCATTGGTTGATGCCGTATCGCGATTCAGCGCAACTGCGGCTGCGCAACCTGGGGGAAGCGGCGGTCGAGGCGCGACTCGTTTGGCGAGAGACACCATATGTGTGGGATGATCGATCGATGCACTTTCACACGTCATGGCGTGAGGAACGTGATATTGCGACACGCCCGATGAAGGATTGGACCTTCGCAGATCTGCGCGGTCAGGGTGTGATGGTGGGCGATGCGCTCACGATCACGAATCCGGTTGAAGCGTGGTGGGGCGAGGGTGACGAAAAGATTTACATCGACGGGGCTGCATTTCCACAGCACTTTGGCACAGGAACTGAAGACTACTACGGCTATGCTTGGTGCAGCCCCGAGCCATTTGAATCCGCGTATCACGCGCAGATCCGTAGCGATGGCTATGTGTACGGGAACAACTATGGCACAACAACGGTCGCTCGACTGCGTGCGCTCGACGCGATTCCGTTTCGGACATCGCTCAAGTTCGATATGGAAGTGTGGCACTGGAGCGACACACGCATCAGCCAGTCAGCGGTGGTGTATTTTTATGCCAAGCCGGGTGTGATCAAGAGCGTCAAGCCTGATCCGGCGGCTGCGCGACGCGATGTGCCGCGTGCTCCAGCCCTGCCGCCGCCGCTGGTGATCGAGGGCGCGCTCGAGGCCGAATCGCTGCGTGTGGTGCGGACATCGGCGGGCTTGGGGTATGGCGCGCAAGGGGGGTTCGGGCCTTCGCTCTGGAGCCGCGGGCAGCACCTCTGGGTGCGTTCGACGAAAGTCGGGGACTTCATTGAGTTGCTTGTGCCGGGTCAAGGCGAGGAGCGTTTGATGCTGTACGCCACGCGCAGCTGGGATTACGCCATTGTCGCGGTCTCGGTCGGCGGCGAGCGTGTAACGGAACTCGACCTCTACAACACGGCGTCGCGCGATGTGGCTTCGACGGGCGCGATCGATCTTGGCGTGCATCAGGCCCGCGATGGCGGGTATGTCGTGCGGTTCGAAGTCGTCGGGCGTAATGAGAAAAGTGAGGGATCCGGGACGTTCTTCGGCGTGGATTGCATTGTGCTCAAGAAGGGGCTTTGAGGGTGGTGGGCGCTCGCGAGGAATTGGTCTGGCGCTGCGTACAGGGGTTTCAGGCTGCGTTTGGTCGCGCACCCGCGGTGGTGGCCACTGCGCCCGGTCGCGTAAACCTGATTGGCGAACATACCGATTATTCGGGCGGGTTTGTGCTGCCGATGGCGATCGAGCGGCACACTGCTGTTGCGGTCGGTGCTGCGCCGGGTGCGAATGATCGATTTGCAGCCCTCGATCAGGAGGCCGGTGCGCAGGCGATGACGGTGATGACGCGCTCTGAGTCGCTGGCCCGCGAGCCTCGGGGGTGGACGTCGTATGTGCGCGGCGTGATTGCGGGGTTTGCATCCCGCGGGATCGACCTCGGTGCGATTGATCTTGCAGTGACCAGTGATGTGCCCCTGGGCAGTGGATTGAGCAGTTCGGCGGCGCTTGAAGTCGCAGCGGCCACGGCGATCGAGTCGATGACAGACACGCGACTTGGTGAGGTCGAGAAGGCGCTGTTGTGCCAGAAGGCTGAACACGAATACGCGGGCGTGCCTTGCGGGCTGATGGATCAGTTCATCAGCGTTATGGGGCGAGAAGGGTTCGCGCTGCTCATCGATTGTCGAGCGGCCAGTGCCGAGCCGATCGCGCTGCGCGGTGTCAGCGTACTCATCATCAACAGCATGGTGCGACATGCGCTGACTGGTGGCGAATACGCCGAGCGTCGGCATCAGTGCGAGGCTGCGGCGAGCGCGCTGCACTCAGCGGGTCAGCCCGTCGAGCTGCTGCGCGATGTCGATGAGCGCATGCTCGTGAAACTTGAAGCCTTGGTTGAACCGGTTGTGTACCGTCGTGCGCGGCATGTGGTGCGCGAGAACGCGCGCACAATCGAGGCTGCGCGGGCGATGGAGGCGGGCGCGTGGGCACGGGTCGGTGCGTTGATGCAGGCGTCGCATGCGAGCCTTCGTGATGATTTCGAGGTGAGTTGTCATGAACTGGACCTCTTGGTCGGATATGCCAGTGAGACACGCGGCATCATCGGCTGTCGCATGACGGGCGGAGGTTTTGGGGGCTGTGTGGTGGCTTTGGTCAAGCCGGAGCAAGCTGCCCAAGCCGGCGCTGCGATCGCGGCGCGATATGAGGCATCAACTGGCGTCGTTCCTGATTGGTTTGTGTCGGGGCCTGCTGCGGGTGCCCGAGCAGAGTCGCAAGTCGAGCAAGGGTAGAATGTTGTGTCGGCAACACGGTTCGCATTGGAGCGGATGGTGCCCGATTAATGGAGATAAGGATGCGAGCAAACTTCAAGCGCATGATCGTGTTGTCGTTGGTCGGAGCAGCAGCGATTTTCGTCTCGGGATGCAACACGGTCGAGGGCGTGGGCAAGGACATCAAGGCCGGCGGCGCAGCAATCGAGGATGCTGCCAATTGACTCGAAAGCGGTTGGTCCGTGGCGGTGTGTTCAATAGTCGCGCCGCACGAATATGACCATTGCCCAGAGGACAATGACGCCTTCGAAGATGAGCGATGTCCCGACGATCCACCAGACCGGGCGCTCACGGATCGCCAGTTCGATGGCGGTGCCGTCGGGGCCGGAGCTGCGGATAGGGTCGTTGTCGTTCTGCGCGCCGCGTCGTGCATTCTGCTGTGCGGTTTGCTGATCGCGCAGGGCATCGAGTTCATCGAAGTCGATCAGCCAGCGTTCGAGCAGGGCAGTGGTCTCGGCGGTTTTCGGTAGAACCGTCTTGACCTTGAAGATGATGTCGCTCCAGAAGACGAGGGACTTGAGCGTCTCCTTGTCGTCGGTTTGAGCTTTCTTCTCGCGTGGAATGAGCATGAGCGTTCCGTCAATTTCCTCTTCGGTCGGTTCGTAGTGTTCCGCAGCCTCGGGGCCGACTTCGGCGGCTTTCTGCTCGATGAGCGACTTACGGGCGTTGCGTACGAGCCGTTCGATGCGGGCCTCGCGGGCCTGCACCATCGACGCGCGATCCTCGCGGAAACCGACGATGATGGTGTCGGTCGTATTCATGAGGTACACGATGAACCAGAAGATGATGGTGATGAGAATGGCGGCAATAGCCGACCGCGTCATGACGCCAATGAGCACGCTCACGCAATACAGATAACTGAAGAACACGATCACGATCGGGATGGCGAGCAGGACGCGAGGCTCCCAGAACGACGCTCGCAGCCCAAGCACCAGGAATGACGCGACTGTGAAGACGCCCACCTGAAGCGCGACGAAGAGCAGGCCGGTGAAGTAGCGCGTCAGAAACAGACGCGGGCGACTGATGGGCTTGGACAGTTTCGTCTCTATCGCGCCTTGCGCGATGAGATTGGGAAAGAACCCGGCGGTGGTGATGAGCGCAAGAATCGCGGCAATCCACGTCAGCCATATCGAGATGCCCAGGCTCTGGAACAGGATCTTGTAGAAGGTTTCCTTCGTCATGATGCCCGTGTTGAACATGTCCACGGGAATTGTCCAGACGAACACGGTGATGCCGCGATCGTTCAGGCCCATCATGCCGAAGATGCCGACGACGAGGGCGCTGAGCACCATCGTGAGCCAGAACAGTTTGCTGGCGCACAGTTCGCGGTAGGCATCGACCACCATCGCCCACGTTTGCGTGATCATGAGTTCGGTTCTCCAACGGTGTTGATGACGGCTTTGCCCTTCTTCGAGCGGTCGGCACCCGGCGCAAGCGCAACACCGGTGTTTGGATCAGTGACGGTTTCCATGAAGAGGTCTTCGAGCGTCGGGCGCTGGAGCTGGAGTTGTGCGAGCACGAATCCGGCCCGTCGCAGCGCGTCTATGACTGGCTGCACGTCGGCTGGGCTGCTGGTCTTGAGGTTTATGGCTCCTTGGCCAATAAGAATTTCGCCGGCGTACCCCGACCGCGCGACCGCGACGGCTCCATCAAGATCCGAGCCTGGTTCGAGGCGGATGACATATCCTGTGCGGGCATGCGTCAGTTCGCCCATGGTGCCTTGCACGCGCACCGTTCCCGCGACGAGGATGGCGACTCGATCGCAGACCATTTCGAGCTCGCTCAGCAGGTGGCTGTTGAGAAATACGGTCTTGCCTTCGGATTTGAGACGAAGCAGGATGGCGCGGATGTCGCGTCGCCCGACCGGATCGACGCCATCGGTCGGCTCATCGAGCAGCACGACCTGCGGATCGTTTATCAGGGCCTGTGCGATTCCGACGCGCTGGCGCATTCCCTTGGAGAATGACCCGATATGTTCGTCTGCCCAGTCGTGCATGCCGACAATGTCGATGAGTTCGTCAGCACGCCGAAGACGTGTCGCACGATCGACCATCGTCATGGCTCCAGCATGGTGGAGGAGCTGCCGCGCGGTGAGATAGTCGGGGAACCGGTGATGCTCGGGAAGATATCCGACCCGCGCGAGTGTGGCCTTGTCGCCGACGGGTTTGCCAAGCAGCGATCCTTCGCAGCGTGTGGGGCGGATGACGGTCATCAGGATCTTGACGAGCGTACTTTTTCCAGCACCGTTGGGTCCCAGGAGCCCGAAAACTTCGCCCTGATGGACCTTCATCTCGATCCCGCGCAGTGCCTGCACGCCGCCCTTGTAGGTCTTGGCGACGTGTGACAGATTAATGGCCAAATCTCCGTCGGTGGTCATGAATCCCCCTTAGACGCGCTTGGCAACGACATGAAACACATGCCAGTGCTTTCCGGCGCCCGTGCAATCGGCCCCTTCACGTTCCTCTTCCGTCAACTGCTCGATCCGAAAAGCCTTGAGCAGCGTCTCGACCTCATCGCGTGATTGGTGAGAACGGTCCGGCAGTTTCGCCCACGAGTCGCGCGGACCGAAGAACTGCCCCGCGAATCGCCCGCCGGGCTCGATGGCAGCGACAATCACGCGCCAAAGGCGGTCGAAATAGTCCGGGCTGCAAAACGGCAGCGAAAAACTCGAGTTCAGCAGGCGGCATCGAGGAATCTGACACTCTTCGAACGGTGACAGACGCATCTCCAGCCGATCCCAGGCAGCGATGTCAGTGCGATTTTGCAAGTGGCTGAACGCATCCTCATGCCCGTCAATCGCGGAAACGCGCCACCCGCGGCGGAGCAGCTCGGCGGTGTCGCGCCCCTCGCCGCACCCAAGATCGACCGCCATAGGCGGGTCTGCGGCGTCGATCGGCTCTTCGCGTTCGAAGAGGTCAAGCGCCGCGAGCAGCGTCTCGCGCGGGGGGCGGCCAGCGCTGGCGGCGAAATAGCCGGGCCAGTCGCGCGTGGCGGCGAACTCGTACAGTGGTTTGCCGGACATCAGTGGTTCCTCGCTTGTCTGCGCTTTCGCAGCCCTGATAGGTTATGACACCAATGGACAACGATCTTCAATCCTTCATCGCACGACTCGAAAGTTCCGGAGAACTGCTTCGCATCCGCGAGCCGGTCAGTCCTGTGCTCGACATCACCCGCCTAGTCGATGCCCACAGCAAGACTCGCGCCAACCCCGGTGCAGCGCGTCGGGCCGATCCGCGTTTCTTCGACCGCGGCGGGCTGGCGCTGCTCTTCGAAAATGTGATCGGGTCGGACTTTCCGCTGCTCATCAATGCGTTCGGTTCGTATCGGCGGATGGAACTGGCGCTCGGGTGCGAAATCGGTGGGTTCGATGCGATTGCTTCGAAGATCGGGTCGCTGGTCAAGCCTGCTCCTCCCCAATCGCTGGCCGAGGCGTTTGGCAAAGTCCGCGAGGTGCTGCCGCTGCTATGCATCGGGCCAAAGAGACTCCGCAGCCGAGGTGCGTGCCAGGACGTCATTTGCCGCGGAGGTGAAATCGATCTGACACGACTTCCCATGTTGAGATGTTGGCCGCTCGATGGCGACTTGGCCGGGGTCGGCTATCGACCCGATATCAACGCGGGCGTCGAAGGGCTTGGGCATCCGCAGATTGACGCGGAGCGATGGCAGGCGGAGTTTGCCGGGCGGTATATCACACTCGCCGGCGTGCACACGGTTCACGCCGACGAACGCGAAGACGCCAAGCCGCGATCGCACAATATTGGCATGTATCGCATGCAGTTGATGGGGCGTGACCGCCTGGCGATGCACTGGCACATGCACCACGACGGCGCGGCGCATTGGCGTTCATGGAAGAGACTGGGCCAGCCGATGCCTGTAGCCATCGCGCTCGGCGGACCAAGTGTGCTGCCCTACGCAGCCACTTGTCCATTGCCGCCGGGCTTGAGCGAGTTGCTGATGGCGGGGTTTCTCAATGGCCGAGGAATTCGACTTTGTCGCGGAGTCAGCGTGCCCCTGTGGGTGCCAGCCGATTCGGAAATCGTCATCGAGGGCTTTGTGCGCACAGACGCTGGATTCCCAGGCTGGGAACCATGCGATGCAGCCGAAGAACCACTCGGCCCAGGAGCAGTGTTCGAAGGTCCGTTTGGCGATCATACCGGGTTCTATTCGATGCCAGATCGTTACCCGATCATGGAAGTCACCGCCGTTACGCATCGTCGCAACGCGGTCTACCCGACGACGATCGTTGGCCTTCCGCCGCAGGAAGATTACTACCTCGGCAAGGCGACCGAGCGCATCATGCTGCCGCTGCTCAAGACGCTGATCCCGGATATCGAGGATTACGACCTGCCGATGTTCGGTGCGTTTCACAACTGCGCGGTGGTGCAGATTCACAAACATTATCCGCTTCACGCGCGTAAGGTCATGCACGCGGTGTGGGGTGCCGGGCAGATGGCGTGGACCAAGACTGTGATCGTCGTCGATCATGATGTTGATTGCCACGATCTTGGCCGAGTGCTCGATGCCGTTCGCCGCAACTGCAAGCCTTCGCGCGATATCGAGTGTGTGCATGGCGCGCTGGACATTCTCGATCACGCAGCACCCCGCCTCGGCTCTGGAACCAAGATCGGGCTGGACGCGACCCGCAAGATCATCGGCGAAGATATAGACGGCCATCCGCTCGCTGCGCCTCGCGCGATTCCAACCGATATCGAGCGGGAAGCCGAGATCGCACGAGTCCTCGATATCTCCGGCGTGCTCGGTGCTACAGCGCCCGAGGCGGCTGCCGGTTGGCTGTTCGTCCGGGCCGATCGGGATCGTGATGAACCCGACCGCGAGGGTCTGGGACAGCAAATCCTCACGCAGTTCTTCAAACAGCAGAGCCGGATGTCGTTTGTGGTGGTGCTCGGCCGGTCTGTCGAAATTGCCGATCATGATGTCGCGCTCTTTCACTGGGTCGCCAACTGCGACGCGGGGCGCGATATTCAGTGGGGTTCGAATGGGCACACGGTTGGGTTCGACGCGACACCCAAGACGTCCGCCGATACGAGGCTTGGTCAGCCGGTGCGGGCGTGGCCCCCCGTGATTCGGTTGCAGTGAGAAATGGACTCGATGGAGGTCTCGCAGTAATGCCGATGATTCTCTCGTTAGCCACCGAGAGCAGGGCGGTCGATGGCGCGGTCGGCGAGCCATCCATCAATCATCAATACGACCTCTTCCATGAACACGCGCGACTGCGTGCTGACGGACGACGGAATGTCGTTCATGATCATGGCGAAGACGACCTGCTGCCCATTCGGCGCGACGACGTAGCCCGACAAGCCTCGCACGCCATTGAGATACCCGCTCTTGGCGTAGATGTTGTTTGCGACGCTCGTACCCTGAAAACGTGTTCGGAGTGTGCCTTCGCCGGGTTTGGCGAGTGAAGTGAGCATCTCGCGATAGACTCGCTCGTTCTTCGAGACCTCGATGAGCCACGCTGCGAGCGTTTCGGCCGAGACGCGGTTCTCGCGGCTCATGCCCGAACCATCGGCAATGCGCGTTCGGCTCGCGTGATCGGGGCCGAGACGCTCCGAAATCAGAGATCGAATTACGGCTGCGCCGTTCGACCACGTTCCCGGCTCACTGGTCACGGCGTGCCCGATGCGTTTGATCAGAGCTTCGGCGTACAAATTGTGGCTCTGTGTATTGCACCTTTCGAGTACATCGATCAGCGGCGTCTTCACAATGGCGATGGGCACTGCACCTTCAAATCGTTCGTCTGGTTCGGCCAGACGTACAGCCTGCACGCCCGTTCGTCCGGCAGAACCCACACTGGCACCCGATGACGCAAGCCGCTCAGCCAGCAACTGCCCTGTGAACAACGGCGGGTTGTGTATCGCGACGCGCGCCGCTTCAGCCCCCGATGACCGCACATCGCCACGCAGCGAAAACTCGTTCTTGCGCTGAGGCCTCGCGATCCAGAAAGTCTGTCGCCCTGTCGTCACGGTGCGGGCGTTGTTCTGAAACTCAATCCAGGGCACGCGAGGCTCGACGGTGTACAACGGCGAACCGGCACCCTCGGGTGCAGGCCGCGGATAAAACGCCAGGACATTCGTGTAAACGTTGATGCCGCCAACCTCGGCGCAGTACCACAAGTTCAGTTGCTCGATCGGCCACGATGAGTGCACAAACTCGCGGTCAAAGACACGGTCATCGACAATGACCTCGCTGATCGTCTTTGGTCCACGCTGCTTGACGGCACCGACCAGTTGCGTCAGCAGATCCTCGATTGTCAGGGGCGGCTGCGAACGATTGAGTATCACCGGATCCCCGAACGCCGGGTCTCCAGATCCGACGAGCAGAATGCGATCGCCTGCTGCATCGATGCGCGTTTCGAATGCGAAGTCGGGCCCAAGCACCATCAACGCTGCCCCGGACGTCAGCAACTTCATATTTGATGCGGGGATCAGCGCCTGCTGCGGATTGAACGAGAACAGCACGCGGCCGTCGCTCGGGTCTAATGCCACCGCGGTAAATGAAGCCTTGGCAAGTTCGGTGCCCGTGATCTTGCGCCGAACCTGAGCCTGCAGATCCTGTGCAACGACAACCGAGGTCGAGAAGCAGAGGAAGCAGGCCCAAACCAGAGTCGAGAGGGCAGCCTTGAAACGAAAAGAGTGGTTACGAATCTGAACTGCCTGCATCCGATTGACTCCTCAGGGGGCGCGAGTGCCGTGAACCGTGCGCAAGGCCACAGCGCACTTCAAACATCGGCTTTATGACGCGGGAGGCTGAAGCCGTTTCGGGGGGTTCCCCCCGCGATCAGAAGTCACGGGTGGCGACCGGCTTGAGTTCGACCAGAGCGAGGAGTTCGTCCACCTGCGACTTGGAGACAAGCTGCCATTCAGGCCACACGATGCCATTGACAACCTTGGCGGCCAAAAGCCCCTCGCGGATCGGCTTAGAGACCTTGCGCAAGGAAACACCAGTGAAGTGAGCAGCGGGAAGACGCAGGGCCAACTGTGGCTTTCGGGGCTCGGGAATCAAAAATGCCAGAGGAGTATCATTATCGGACTTAATCGCGATCGTCCAGTTCCACGGAATCCCATGCCACTGCACGGTTCGGACCCTGGCTCCGGCATGCGCGAAACGGTCCAGACAACGTTGTGCTAGCGTCTGGTCTGCCTTGTTGAGACCGGCAAAAAGGTCTTCGATTGAGGGTCTGGTGAACTGATCGGCCCACTGCCCCGAGAATGACGCCACACTCATCGTCGTGCACCTTTCACGAATACTTCACGCCGTTGCCAGTCCCCAATCAGAATTGTGCACCATGAAACGGCAGAGTCAAGCCAGCGCGGCCCAGGACTTTAGAAGTGATACAGTCTTCGACGGTGCGCGGATGCACGGAGAACGAATGATGGCTCATGAAGACACCAACCCGGTTGATCTCTTCGCCGACGCTGGGTCTGGCCAACCCAGGGTCTTGCTCGTCGACGACAACGAGCAGAATCTCGAACTCCTTCAGGCCTATCTCGAGGATCTTCCTTGCGAGATTGTCACAGCCACCGATGGCATCGAAGCCCTCGCACGGGCGGCCGAGGTTGATCCTGATGTGATCGTTCTCGACATCATGATGCCGCGGATGAGCGGGTTTCAGGTCTGCGAGCGTGTCAAGGCGGACAAGACGCTGCGGGATATACCTGTCATCATGGTCACCGCGCTCAACGAAGTGGGGGATGTCGAGCGGGCGGTTGATGCAGGGGCCGATGACTTCCTGACCAAGCCGGTCAATCGCCTTGAACTGGTCACTCGTGTGACCTCGCTGATGCGTGTGCGACAACTCAAGCGGCAACTGGATCAGGCTGTCGATGCCGTGCGCCGAATGCGCAGCGAAGGCGGCTCGGCCTGATCCCCGCTTTACAGCGCCTTGAGCAGATAGCAATAGTGAATCTTCTTGTTGCGAAAATCTTCGGGAATCGTCTTCGCGGTGATCTCGCGCACTTCGAAGCACTCGGGGATATCGGGCTTGAACTTGCGGAAGTTGGTCGAGAAATACGCGTACGCACCAGGATGCAGACGCGCGTGCAGGGTTGTGAGCAGCGGGCGATGGTCACGCTGCACATCCCAGATTTCTTCCGTGCGTTTGCTGTTCGAGAATGTCGGCGGATCGACCACCGCAAGATCGAACCGAGGGCGGGCGGGCAGCGAGAGCAGATACGACATCGCGTCGGCCTGCACGAGTTCGTGTTCGGGCGCATCGAGTTTGTTCAGCACCAGATTGCGTTCTGCCCAGTCGAGATACGTTGTTGAAAGGTCAACGGTAGTGGTGTCTGCTGCGCCACCAGCCGCTGCGTAGACCGTGAACGCGCCCGTGTACCCGAAGAGGTTGAGAAAGTGAGTGCCTCGAGCGCGATCGCGCACCATCGCCCGAGTAATGCGATGATCAAGAAACAGTCCCGTGTCGACGTAGTCCGACAGATTGACCTCGAACACAAGCCCTTGTTCATGCACTGTGAACACGTGTGCCCTGTCTGACACGCGCTCGTACTGCTGGGTGCCGCGCTGTCTCCCACGCCTTTTCAGGTACGCGCGCCTTCGATCAATCCCCAGAGCCTGCGAAGCTGTACGAACCATGAGTTCGAGCCATGCGGCATGCTGTCCAGCATCTCGCTCGTGCGGCCTTTCATACTCGGCGATGTGCAGCCGACCCTCATACACATCAACCACCAGCGGCACCTCGGGGATATCACGCTCGTACAAGCGATGGCAAGGTACGCCGCGTTCAGCCCACTTGCGCAGATGCCTGGCGTGCTTGCTCAGAACAGTCGCGAACATCTCTGCCTGCTTGTGCGCCCTCTCGTCGAGCCCGCCAAACACAGGGGCACTCTTGGCTTCGGCTGCATCGGGCTCGTCGGTCGTTGGCGGTCGCGGGCCGTGGAACTGGTAGTACGTCACCTCGATGTTTGCGTTGAAAAGTTTTCGCCTTCGATCAGCCTCGCGCCCGACAAGCCTCTCGAAATCCGGATACGCGGTCAGCACAAAGTGTGACCATGTTGGAAGCCGCGCAAGCACCTCCGGAAACGACTCATAGAGGCGATGGAGTTCGGTTGCATCGCCAATGCGCTGGCCATACGGCGGGTTCGTGATGACGCACCCAAATTCGGCCTTCGCTCGAAGATCCGCAAAGTCGCGCTGCTGGAAGTGAATGTCATCTTCGACGCCTGCGCGACGGGCATGATGGCGGGCCATCTCCAGCGCGTCTGCACTAATATCCGTTGCGACTATGCGCTGCGGCAGAGACGACACTTCCCGCGAGCGGGCCTCTTCACGCAGCGCAGGCATGATCTGGCTCGGCGTGATTGCCCATTGTTCGAAATCAAACGATCGCTTCACCCCCGGAGCAATCTTGCGCCCGATCATTGCGGCTTCTATCACGATCGTGCCCGTGCCACAGAACGGATCGATCAGCGGTCGCTCGGGCCTCCAGAAACTCAGCATCACCAGTGCGGCCGCCATGGTCTCGCGCAGCTGCGCCTCGCCGACAAGATCACGGTACCCTCGTTTGTTGAGCCCCGGCCCGGTCGTATCGATCGTCAGAGTTGCCTGATCGCGCAGCAGAGCAACTTCGACCGAAAACATCGGGCCGGTCTCCGGCAGATCGCGCACGCAATGCGCACTCAAGAGCCGATCCGCAATCGCTCGCTTGGTTGAGCGTTGAATCGCGGGCACGCTCGAAAGAGCACTCTTGACACTGCGCCCCGCGACATCGAACGCGACATCTTGTCCCAGCCATCGCTCCCAAGGCATCGACTTGACGCCTTCGAACAGCGCGTCAAAGTCGTGAGCCGGGAATGAACCCACGCGAATCAGCACGCGCTCGGCCGAACGCAGGTGCAAGTTAGCACGCGCGATCGCTTCGAACGACCCACGAAACCCGATGCGTCCGGTGTCGTACGCCTTGGCGTCGACAAATCCAAGATCGTGCAGTTCGCGCACCGCCACCGCTTCGAGTCCAAAGGCCGTCACGGCGATCAGGTCCATGTCGCCCGTCACGTTGCCGGTGGTCATGAGTGTTCGCCCTGTGCCGAAGCGCGTTCGAGACGATCGAGAATCGCCACCCACATCGACGAGTCGCCCGGGCCCGAGGGGCGCTCGACGATGATGAGCTCAACGCCGAGCGCGTCAGCCCGTCGCAGCGCGTCATACAGCGCCGCGGCATAACCCTCTGCATCGCCTGGCATGTCAATCGCGGTTGCCTGCTGCGGAACTTCGTGGGCTCGTTGCGTCAGGACTACAAACCGTGCCTCGGGCAGGTCAAACTCCGACCACGCCTCGCACAAGAGCGTCGGAGTGCGCGGTGCGTAATGTCGATGCAGCAGGCCCGGACTGCGTGCGATCTGCTCGCCCGCCTCGGCGTTTCGCATCGACACGCCGAGCACGGCTTCAATGCGTGCAGCACCGATCGTGCCCGGCCTCAGAATCGCCGGTCGGCTCAATGTCACATCCACAACCGTGCTCTCGATCCCTACTCGGCAAGGTCCGCCATCGAGCACGAACACGTCGGGAAACTCCGCTCGTACATGCTCGGCAGTTGTCGGCGACACATGGCCCGATCGATTGGCACTCGGCCCGACAATCGGCTCGCCAAACGCCTCGATCAGCGCGATCGCAAGCGGATGCGCGGGCATGCGCAGGCACACAGTCGGGCCGCCTGCTGCAACATTTGCCGGCACACGCTCAGAGCGATGCACCACAATCGATAACGGCCCGGGCCAGAACGCTTCAGCCAATTTCATCGCGTGCTCCGGCCATTCTGTGCACGCCGTCCTTGCCATATCGACCGACGCGACATGCACGATCAGCGGGTTGGTCGGTGGACGCGACTTGGTCTCAAAAACTCTGGCCACCGCAGCCTCATCGAATGCCGCCGCGCCAAGTCCATAGACCGTCTCGGTCGGAAACGCGACCAGTTCTCCGCGACGGAGCTTTGCAGCAGCGAACTCAAGTTGTGCTCGGGCGTCATGCACGAAAGCATGTTAGGGCGAAGTGACATCCAGCACCGATTCGCCATCAAGCAACTGGTTCGCATCGGGCACGATGAAGTTGATCCGGTTGCGTTCGAGCACGGTCCCCATGGCCTGATGCAGCCGAGCGATCGAGAGGTTGTAGTCGATCAGGGCCGCCTGCTCGGCACGCTCCGTTGCCGCGAGCGAAGCCTGCTGGCCGAGTTCGAGGTTCAGCCTCTCAACCGTGTATCCGCCGACCATCAGTTCCTTCTTGACCAGCAGCGTGCGCAGCGCCTCAGCCGCAGCAAGCCGCGACGTGCGTGCCTGCTCAATCAACCGATAGTTCGTCACCACGTCATCGAGCGCGCTGCGGACCTGCGCAATCGCGTTTTGCACCTCACGCCGATACGCCACCACCGACTGCATCCGATCCAGGCGTGACTGACGATACCCTGCCTCGGCGGATCGGTTGCCGATCGGCTGGCGCAGCAGAACGCCAAGCAGGAAGTTGTCGATGAACTCGCCACGAGTCTGATTGCGCGTCGCGTCGCCGAGGTCATCATCAAGGCCGAGCAGCGCGAGTTGTGCACGAAGGTCCAGCTGCGGCAAGCGACGATTCTCTGCCAGCAACTGCCTGATCGACGCGTCATCAATCGAGAGAATCGCCTGCTGTATCTCCGGTCGGCGATCAATGGCCGTCAGAATCGCATCATACAGACTGAACTCGATCGGCTGATCCAGCGCTGCATCGGTCGGGATCAGTGTGATTTCGTCGCTGAGCGTCAGTCTCGGATCGTTGATCAGCAGTTTCAGCCTGTCGCTCGCCTGTCGTACCGCGCGTTGCGCTCGCAACACGTCGCCCTTGCGGCGTTCGACCTGCGCGACCGCGTCGGCGATCTGCGCCGGGTCCGCATCAAGGATGCTGCGTACGCGGATGTCATCTCGCACCGCCTCGCCCCGGGCCACAAGTTTGGACAGAATCACAAGCTCCCACTGAGCCCGCACTAGATCCCAGTACGCGCCCTCGACCTCCGAGACGGTTGTCATCAGTGTGCGCTGAAACTCCGCAATCGCACGCCGTTCCGCATTCTGCCGAATCCTGATCTCGGACAAGTTGACGTCCGACCCGAACCCGCGCAAAACTGGCTGCGTGAAGTCCAGCACCAGCGCGGCTGCGGTCGAAGGGTCGGGCGAAGGCACGCTCCCGAAAAACGTTTCGCGCGTGTCCGTATAGACATAACGCTGTGCGATCGAAAACTGTCCGCCGGTGATGAGCGTGCGTTCGAGCCCGGCCGATCCTGTGACGGTCTGGTTCGATGACATCACCACGCCGCCACCGCCGAACCCCGGGATCGAGGTCGAGGCGCGAGGCTGATCGGTGTCCTGCCAATCGAGTGAACCCACGAACGCCCAGTCGAACGCTGCTTGCGCGATGACCACATCGGCTTCACGTTGCGCAGGTCCGAACTGTGCGATGGCCACATCAAGGTTGTTGCGCACGGCCGATTTGACGGCGCGTTCGAGCGAGACTCCGACCACAGCCTGCATGCCGCCGAAGAGGTCTTCATCCATGAGGTACTGGATGGGGTTGCCAAGATCTGCCGCGCCTTCGTTTTTCTGACGGGCGCGTGTGGCTAGTTCGTCAAGGTATCGATTTGGGTCGTAGTCACGCTGCAACTGTTCCAGGACGCGATCCGACAGTCCGAGGTCGGCAACCGTGGGCCGACGCTGAGTCGTGCGGAGCGATTGCGAGCGCTCTGCCGCCTCAACCTCGCGGCGGACGACGTCATGCATGGCCCGACGCAGTTCCAGTTCGCTGCGCTGGCCAAGAGGCGATGAGCAGCCCCCGGCGAAGAGGAAAAGCCCTCCCGCTGTCAGCGTC
>JAANMT010000242.1_pt1 | contig 59631 bp, 46 predicted proteins | sample 7279711 | NCBI WGS metagenome assembly JAANMT01 (sample SAMN14094538, study PRJNA606508) | bioreactor metagenome | isolation source: A lab-scale SPAN reactor treating ammonium-rich wastewater day 1 | place: Ireland: Galway | collected 2017-01-16
GGACTCTAGGGAGACTGCCGGTGTTAAACCGGAGGAAGGTGGGGATGACGTCAAGTCCTCATGGCCTTTATGACTAGGGCTGCACACGTCCTACAATGGGCTGCACAAAGGGAAGCAAACTCGTGAGAGCCAGCTAATCCCAAAAAACGGTCCTCAGTACGGATTGTAGGCTGAAACCCGCCTACATGAAGCTGGAATCGCTAGTAATCGCGGGTCAGCATACCGCGGTGAATGTGTTCCTGAGCCTTGTACACACCGCCCGTCAAGCCACGAAAGTGGGGGGCGCCCGAAGTCGCTGAGCTAACCCGCAAGGGAAGCAGGCGCCGAAGGCGAACTCCGCGATTGGGACTAAGTCGTAACAAGGTAGCCGTAGGGGAACCTGCGGCTGGATCACCTCCTTTCTAAAGGAAAACCGTTACGGTGACGCTCGCGTCCCGTAACACCGTGGGCATAGTTTCACACAGCTCGGAAAGCCAGCTTGCCGATAGGCAGGCAACCACCAAATTGACTTGATAAAGACCCGGCAGGGCTTAGCCAGACCTGCCGGGTCTTTTTTTGTTTCTTGCTCGCGACCCGATACAACCGCAACAGACGAGTTTGGAATTGAGAGGGGGAAAGTTCGACTCGCGCTTCTATCGCGAGGGCTTGAGTAAGGCGGCGTATGCGACTCACCTTCTCATTCACCTGCGCCTTCGCTGATTTCAGTTCTGAGCGTTACAGGCTCGCATTTTGGGTATCCCGGGACTAAAATCGGCGAAGTTCGTAGGGACAGTCGCGACAGGCTCCCCACACCCGTTTGCTCGAGGACCAGAAGATGCCAGTTCATTCGATGCTTGTTTCCCGCCGTGCGTTTCTTGGCCAAGCCACTGCGGGCGCCGTCGCGGGTTTTGTGGCCGTCAAAGGAGGATCGGCTGGCGAGGAAAACCCGAACTCCTTCGCCTTATTGGCCGATACGCATATTCCGGGCGACCCGGATACCACGGCTCGCGATACGAACATGACGGCCAACTTGCGGCAGGTGGTGGGCGAAGTAATCGCCCACCGGCCGAAATTGTCCGGCGTGATTGTCAACGGCGACTGCGCCTACCTCAAGGGCTTGCCGGGTGATTACAAAAATCTTGCGTCCGTGGTTCAGCCGCTAAGCGAGGCCGGCCTGCCGCTACACCTGACGATGGGCAACCACGATAACCGGCAAGCGTTGTATGGTGCGCTGGCGGATCAACAAAAGGCGGCCGCGGTCATTGAGTCGAAGCACATCAGTGTGCTGGAAACGCCCAAGGCCAACTGGTTCCTGCTCGATTCGCTGTTCCAGACCGACGTGGTGACGGGGGAACTTGGAAGTCAACAACGGGAATGGCTTGCGCAAGCGTTGGATGCGCGAGCAAACAAACCGGCGATTCTTGTGGCCCACCACAATCCGCAGTGGGAGCCGAACGCCAACGGAGGCTGGACGGGACTCAAGGACGCTAAGGCCCTGTTTGACCTGATCGCCTCCCGCAAACAGGTTAAAGCCTATATCTACGGCCACTCCCACAATTGGCAGTTGTCGAAAGCCGGCAACATCCATTTAGTGAACCTGCCGCCGGTGGCCTACGTTTTCGCGGCCGACCGGCCGAACGGCTGGGTGCAGGCGACTGCGCAAGACCAAGGGTTGCGCCTGCAACTGCACTGTGTCGACACGTCGCATCCCCAGCACGGCCAAACCGCGGAATTGGCATGGAGTTGAGAGGCTGAGAACGTTTTGCTTTACCGTTGCAAAGGCGGCGCGAGCGCCGCCGAAGAATGCGGCATTGAACGAAGCATTCGGCGGCGCCACGGAAAGATTCCCAACTTCTGACCAATAACGAAATTTTCGCGGACCAGGTGGGACTTGGAGAACGGTCGGGAGCACGCCCGACTCGGCTCTCGAACGCGGATCGGGCACGGTTCCGCCATTCCGATCACTCCAGGCAACATCCGCCAAGGGCGAAACAAGGATTTTTGGGTCAGCGCGTTGCTCGCCCCAGAATCGCTCCGTAACAGCGGCGAACAACGTCTTTTGGCGACAAGAGAACGCCCCTTCCCCCTACGTTTTTCCAAGGCTATAATCCACCATCATAATCAGGGCGGAGTAGCTCAGTTGGTTAGAGCAGCGGAATCATAATCCGCGTGTCGGGGGTTCGAGTCCCTCCTCCGCTACCTTGTGCTTTGGCGCATTCTCTACGATACCCTCCAGCCCGGACATTTCCGGGCCTTCTTGCTGGGGGACGGCCGCGCCGCGAGATCTTTTTGGGTGCGGTCAAGAATCTTTTTACCCACCAAAGGCGGACACACCGAGGCTCCTAAAACGCCTCGCACCCGCCGATATGAACAGTTTTCTTGAACGTGTCGCGGTTGTTGCCGAGGGCAAATGCTCCCGCGAGTGCAACACGCTCCTTCAACTGCTACACTTTTTGCTAGACGCGGCTGTGATTGTCGTTGGGACGGGTGGATCAATCTTGAGGGCGGAATGAGGTTTGCGCGCCGCCGCGGCTTGTTGCCGTTGAGCCGCCAGGTTGGCAACTGCATTGTCCTGTACCGTTTTTGGAGCACCTGCGATGAAAACGCTTCTTTCTCTGGCTGGTCTGGCGTTCCTTCTGGTGGCTTTCGTTGCCGTGGCCCAGGAGTCGCCGCGCGGCGATCGCCCGGGTCCGCGCCCGGCGGCGGCTGACGCGCCTGCCATTCCCAATCCACTCCAAGGCAAAGACGAGGCCGAAAAGCGCGCCCTGGCGGCCTTGGAACAAGCCCGCCAGGGCGAGCGGTTCGCCAACGTATCGACCGAGGATGGCCGCTTGCTTCGGCAGTTGACCGAGGCCCTGGGCGCCAAGCGCGTGGTCGAGATCGGAACGTCCACCGGCGAGTCCGGAATTTGGTTCGCCCTTGCCCTGCGCAAGACGGGCGGCCATCTCTATACGCACGACATTGACCCCCAGCGGCTGGCGGTTGCTCGTAAGAACTTTCAGAATGCCGGGCTTGAGGACTTGATCACGATCATCGAAGGAGACGCCCACGAGACGATCAAGCAACATACCGAGCCGGTCGATATCGTGTTTCTCGACGCCGACAAGCAAGGTTACATCGATTACCTGGAAAAGATTCTGCCGGTGGTCCGGCCAGGCGGGCTGATTATCGCCCACAACATGCGTCGCCCTGCTCCTGACCCGCGTTACATCAAGGCGATCACCACCAACCCCAACCTCGACACCTCCTTCCTTCTAATGGACGGCGGCGGCCTGGGCGTCACGCTCAAGAAGCGTTAATTGTCCTCGCCGTGTCATGCGAGGGCTCCAACCGCGTCAGGAGATCGGCGTCAGGTGGGTAGGGGCGGTTTTGCTCGCTGTTACCGTAACGGCGCCTGTCGCTTTTTCTGCGTCAATACAGGAAAAGGAAACGAGAAGCGAAACGTCCGCCGGCGCGGAAAGTTTCTGGTTCAGCACAACTCCGGGCGAAACCGCCCGTCGCCAGCGAGGGGCAGGGGGCGGCCTAGGCGGTCGGGCATGGTGGAATGCGGGTCGATTCCCAGGAGGTGGAGAGTGGTGGCCAGAAGATCCTTGGGCGAGACCGGCGTGTCGACGACGTCGCCTCCCAATCGATCGCTGCTTCCCACGATCTTGCCCGCCGCCACGCCGCCGCCGGCCAACGCCACGGAATAAACTCGCGACCAATGATGCCGTCCCGCGCCCTTGGGCTTGGAGTCGATCTGCGGGGTGCGCCCGTGCTCGCTCAGACACAGCACCAACGTTTCGTCCAAGAGGCCGCGCTGCTCTAGGTCCCGAATCAAGGCCGGAAATGTCTGATCGAACACGGGCAGCAAGTAATCCTTGAGACGCGGGAAATGGTTGGCGTGGGTGTCCCAGCAAGAGCCGCCAAACGGCTCAAACGGATCCCAAAATACCGAAACAAACCGCGTGCCCGCCTCGACCAACCGGCGCGCGGCTAAGCAGGACTGGCCGAATAGAGTCATCCCGTAACTTTCGCGCACCGCCGCCGGTTCCCGGTGGATGTCCAGCGCCTCGCGCAGTTGATTGGACGAAAGCAGCGAAAAAGCCATTTGACTGTGCATGTCAAACTGATGCACCGGGTGCGCTGCTTCGAGCCATGACCGCGACTGATCGAACTGGTTCAGCAACGAGCGCCGCAGGCCGAGGCGGGCTGGCGTCATGTCGGCGGGAAGCTCGCCATCGGAAAGCTGGAAGCGGCCCTCGGGCAATACACCCGCGAACGGATCGTACACGTCGTTCGTCTGGCCGTCCGTCAACCGCGGCACAACGGTGGTTCCCTTCCCGTCGTAATTGGTCCAGAGCGGATCATACGCCTGTCCGAGGAACGCCGCATACGGACCCGCCAACGTCGGCACGCTGCTCTTGGAGCCAAACCGCCACGGCAAACCCACATTCCGCGGCATGGCCGGCCGGAGGCCGCCAGCCTTCCGGTCCTCTACATAATCCACGATCGACCCGAGAAACGGCCAGTGCTCATTCGCGCGCGGCCTGGCCTCAATGGCAGGCGTGTACGTGGGCATCCCCGTTAAGGCATAAGCCACGCCGTGTAAAGGATATGGATGCGTCATCGACCGCACCACCGTTAGCCGATCCATCACACGGGCGGTTTGCGGTAGTCCCTCGCCAATTTGCACGCCGGGCAGGCAAGTCGCCGTCGCCTTCATTTCTCCTTGGATCTCGGCGGGCGCGTCGGGCTTGGGGTCAAAGGTTTCATGTTGCGGCGGGGCGCCGAATAGGTACACCAGAATACACGCCTTGGCTTTGCCGAACGTGGCCGGCGCCGCCGATTCGGCGCCCTGCGCCTCGCGCAGCCGGAACCAGTCGGCCAACCCCAAACCGAACATTCCCAACCCGCCAACGTGCAGCAGGTCGCGCCGGGTCAGCCCATCGCACAACATCTTTCGATTCCCGACTATCCGCAGCATCATCGCTCAAGCCTCATGTCGCGTGCAGGAACGTCCAGGCGCCATCTTACACCGTTTGCCGCCGTCGTGCTGAGTCCAGGCATAATCGTTCGGGCGCCTGCGGGCGAGGCATGTTCCCCTTGACGATTTCGAACACCATCCGTAGCTTACGCCCATGGAATTATTCGCTGAAATCTCGACTTCCGTTGCCGCGACGATGCACCCTGCCTTGCCGATGATCTTGCTCGGCGGGATTATGACCCTCACCTACCTCGCCATCGCCTTTGACTGGCTGAACAAAAGCGTGGCGGCGATGCTGGGGGCGCTGGTGTGCGTGGCGGTAGCCTTGGCGTTGGGCGTGTTCCAGGACGAGGCCGGTCATTCGGCCTATGACCATGCGGTGCATGACATCATTGGCCACGACCTGGGGGTGATCGGCGTGATTATCGGCACGTCGGTGCTGGTCGAGATCGCCAGCCGGTCGGGTTTGTTCCACTTCATCGCCATCAAGATCGTGAAGGCCACCCACGGCGACCCGGCGCTCCTGCTGGCCGCCATGGCCGTGGCGACGGTGCTGTTCGTCACTTTTTTGACGATTGCGCCTGGCTCGCTCATCATGGTTTCGCTGGTGCTGGTGGTTACCAGGGAACTGGAACTGGATCCCAAGCCGTACGTCCTCACGGTCGCATTGTGCGCGAACTCGGGCGCGCTGATGACCTTCGCCTCCGGAATTTGCACCCTGATGCTGGGGACGGCAGGGAACCTGGAATACGTGCATTTCTTCTGGGTCACCACGCCGCTGGCGGTGCTGACCGCCGCGATCGCTTGGGCCGTCATCGCCTGGAAGTACCGAAGCAGTGTGAACGGAGGAGGGACAGCCGAGGAGCGCCGCGCCAAGGTGGCCTTGTTCGACGAATGGGCCTTGGTGAAGGACCGCCGGCTCTTTTACCGTTGCACGGCGATTTTGCTGGCAACCATTGTAGGTTTCGGGACGGCGCGCTCGTTGGGGATCGGGCTGGACTTCGTGGCGTTCGCCGGGGCGACCGTCGCCCTCTTGGCCAGCGGCATTTATCCCGACGAGGCAATCAAGAAAGTGAACTGGTCGCTCATCCTCTTCTTTGTCGGGCTGTTCGTCATCATCGGTTCGGTTCAAGAGACGGGCCTGCTCGCCTGGCAGGCGCAGCAGATGGTGGAAATCGCTGGCGGCGATGGGCTGGGGGTGATGATGATCCTCGGCGTCTTTGTGCTGACGGTCGGAGGGGTGATGGACAATATTCCTGTGGCCGCCACCATGATCCCGATTGTCCGGTCGATGGAGACCCAAGGCATCGCCGTCGGTCCCCTGTGGTGGACGCTAGTGGTCGCCGCAAACCTGAGCGGCAACAGCACGCCCATCGGCAGCGTCAGTTCGGTGATCGCCCTGGGCGCCCTGGAGAAGGAGCGCGGCCTGAAAATCGGCTGGGGCGAGTTCTTCAAAGTCGGCGGGGTCGCCATCGTGCTACAATCGATCTTGGCCCTGGGCTATCTCGCCCTATTCTATGTGCTGGACCTATTTCCATGAGCGATGCGAAACCAAACCCCCTTGCGACAACCGATCCCTTTCTGAACGCGGGCGATTTTCAGGAAGACCTCGGAATGTTCGAAGCGGCCACGCACGCCGCACCGTTCGCGATCGCCGACATCGCTCTGCAGACCCTGGTGGTTGCTCCCGATGGGTTCAACCAGGATGCCACGGTCCGCGGCGTGGCGCAACGACTGGCGCAAGCGGTCGGAGCGCAGGTGGTGGAGGCGCCCGGCTTGAAGACGGCCGACGAAGTGCAGACCGCCAAGCAGCGCCACGGCGCTGATCTGTTGGTGCTGCCCGTTCCTTTCGGGGCCGATATCGGCGACCTGCGGGAAGCGAGCCTGGGCGACGTGGTGGATCGCCTCCTGGCCGACGCCTTGCCACTCCTCGCAATCCGGCAATTGATGGACGAGCCGGCCATCGGCGAATGTTTGCGAAACGTGGTCATTCCCCTGTCGCCCGAAAATCCCCGGTCGGCCGACGCGCTGGCCTGGGCTTGCCGCATTCTGCCCGCCTCGGGACAACTTACCGTTGTGCAGATTGCCGATGCGGAATTACGGGCGGAAGCTAGCCACCTGCGAGAACCCACGGAGCCAATCGGGTTGACGGCCAGCGCTCGCGTCAGTCGGGTCCTAACCCGTCATTTCGCCAGCCCCATGGCCGCCATCCAGCGACGGGCGCGCGACCAGAAGTTTCATCTTCAAATTGTCGAGGCGGGCAACCAGTTCGTCGCGTCCACGCTGGCGCCGCTCCACGAGGCGCCGGGACTGGTGATCGTCGCCGGCTCGGCCGACCGCCGCTCCGACTCCTACCACCACGAAGCCGACCTGATCCTTGATTCCCGTTATCCCGTTCTGATCGTTTGACCTAAAATCTTCGTGAGGTAATACCGAGTTCGCTCAAAAATCTGGTCGATCAAGCGGCGGCCTTGACTCCAGTCGAAGATTTGCCCCGTTGTTCAGGCCGCTACTTCAATGCGCACCAGACGCGGAGAGACGGCAATCACGTCGGCGGCCAGCACTCCGCGGAGCGAGAACACGTCGGACGGTTGCTTGGCTTCGACAAAGCAACCCGTGGCGGTATCCCCAAGGGCCGTAATCGGGCAATCGTGATGCCCCAGGGCTTGGAGAAACCGAGCCGCCACCGGCGGATAGGCGTCGTGAAACTCTTGCGAATACCGTTTCTGCCCGCGAACGCCCAGATTAGACCACAGGGCGTCGCTGATCTTGATGATGGGCGTCAAAAGATCGGGCGTCGCAGTCAACGGCGCCAGCACCTGGCCCACATCGTCGATCGTCGTCCCATCGGTTTTCGCGCTGGGAGCAATCCCATACGCTTCGCGAATCGCCTGCACGGAAGTGCGGCCAACATGGCTTGCCGCCTTTCTACGCCGCCCACGCGGTTGGAATTCCCGTCTCTTTTTCTCGGGTCGGTGTGTTACGGGCACGTGTCTGGCCGAAAACGGCGACGAGGCGACGTGCATCGACGCGGACCAGCGCAAGATCGACCGTTTATCGCGGAGTGTGGTTCCCATCTTCGAGCCGGGGCTGGCCGAATTGATTGAAAGAAACGTGGCGGCGGGACGCCTGTGCTGTAGCAGCCCAGCCCGCTAATGTGTCCCTCTTTTCTTAACCGGCACTCTCATAACTGTGGGCCAAAAATCGGGGACAGGCCGCCCTCAATGCGGTGAATGTAGACGCCTTGGGTCGCGGTGCAGGATCAGCGCGACTATATTACGCCGGAACTTCTGCAGTCTTGACCTTGCGGAGCGACTCATGGCGTCTTGGTATCTTTACACCGTGTTAGCGGTCGGCGTAACGATTGTTATCGGCGGCGTTTTGCTCTTTCGGCTGCACGCTTTTTTGGCGCTGATCCTGGCGGCGCTGGTGGTTGCCGCGCTCACGCCGCCCGTGGCGGTCGAACGGACTCAACTGCTTGCCAAGGGGGTGCAGGTCGTCGCGGTCGACAGTTCACAAGGGACAATTACACTCGCCAACAGCGGCGGCGGTTGGAAGTTCTCGCCCGATTCGCCGTATCGCATTCTGCGCGACGCGGACGGCACAAAACGGCTTGGCGATGTGGGAACGATTCGCCTTGAAGCAGTCCTCTCCGCCGATGCCGCGAGCCAAACGTTTTCGGCGGCGCCGTCAGACCGCAATCAACTTTCCACAATACAACGGGGCGACTTGCTTGTTGCGGCGCCCGACCGACAAGCCGCGGCGACCGCCAGCCAGCGAAACATCGGCGCGCGTGTTGCGCAAGACTTCGGGGCCACGTGCACGCAGATCGCGATCTTGATCGCCATGGCGTCGATCGTTGGCAAATGCTTATTAGACAGCGGCGCGGCCGATCGGATTGTGCGCTCGGCGCTGGCGGTGGTGGGCGAGCGCGGCGCTCCGGTCGCCTTCGCCGGTAGCGGGTTCGTATTAGGCATTCCCGTGTTCTTTGATACGGTATTTTATCTGATGATCCCGCTGGGCAAGGCGACGCGCTTACGTACAGGGCGAAATTATCTTTTGTACGTGTTGGCAATCGTTTGCGGTGGGACCATGTCGCACTCGTTGATTCCACCCACGCCTGGCCCCTTGTTCGTGGCCGAGGCCATGGAGATCAACTTGGGCGTAATGATCGCGGTCGGGTGCGTGATCGGTTTAGTGGCCAGCGCCGCGGGTATTACTTTCGCCTACGTTCTGAACCAGTATTGGGATTTGCCGCTCCGAGATTCGGCCGACATGTCGCTGGGCGACTTGGAAAATCTGGCCGCACGGAACCTGCATCAATTGCCTCCGCTTTGGCTTTCGCTGGCGCCTATTCTGCTACCGGTTTTGCTGATTGCGGGCGATACCGTCCTCGATACGGGCATCGGCATCGGGGCCGTGGTAGTCTCGCAAGAAACTGCTTGGGTGGCCGTCGTTGAACATGACGGGCAGACCGTAATCGCGATGTCCGAACGCGCCCGTTCGGTGGCGGCCACGTTGGGAGATAAGAACGTGGCGTTGGTTTTATCGGCGCTGGTCGCGATCCTCACGCTTGTCGTCAAGACGCGTCCAACAAAAGACCGATTTGCGGCCGCCATGCAAGGCGCCGTGGCTAGCGCGGGGACCATCATCCTCATCACCGCGGCGGGGGGCGCGTTTGGCGGCGCGCTCAAACAAACGGGCGTAGCCGAGCTGATCGGGCGCCCCGAGTCAAACTCGCAGGTGGCGTACCTGCTTATGGGTTTCGCGATCACCGCCGCCATCCGTACCGCGCAGGGGTCGGCCACCGTGGCCATGATCACTTCGGTCGGAATTCTTGGGCCGTTGGCTGCCTCGGGCGAACTTGGGTTTCACCCGGTCTACCTGGCCATGGCGATCGGCTGCGGCTCCAAGCCCGTCTCGTGGATGAACGACAGTGGCTTCTGGGTGATCTGCAAAATGAGCGGCATGACCGAAATGGAAGGACTAAAATCCGTGACACCCTTGACCTTGGTTATGGGCTTGGCGGGGTTGGCTGCAACCATCCTCGGAGCGACGTTTTTCCCCTTGGTTTGAACGTACGCGTTTTAGCCGGGACTATTTATTGATGGGTAGGGTGGGTCAAGCAAACCCCGATGCTTGGTGAGTCTGGGCTCGCTTATCGTTTGCCAAGGCCGACCAGGTTGGCAAATCAGGCCGGTTCCGTTTGCGCTGGCCCACCAAGGACTTGCGCTCCTTTGGCCCACCCTACATGAATCATCCCGGTTAAGGCGATGGGACCTCCACCCGCAACCATAGCGGCGCCGACGCTTGCTCGCCTTCGACCTTGGCGACGGCAAAGAATTGCCGGCGCGTGGCGGGGACCCAGTCGGCCGCTGTCAGGTACAAAACCCGCTTCGTTTCGCCCGCGGGCGCCAACACGCCATTGAGGCCGATGTTGTCGACGATCACGCCATGCGGCAAATTATCGACGTCGAACTGGACGCGATCGTCAAAACCATTGCGTTCGATGGTCAATTGGCAGGTGGTTGTCGTTCCTGGCCGGATCACGATTTCCACCGGTTCATCCGATGCTCCCGCAGTAGGCGGAGCCAGTTGGACCAGCAGCTTTGGCTTATTCGCTAACTTAACCGTACCCAACGATCCGATCTCGTGGGTCACTTGGCGCCCATCGATTGTGGCGGTGGCCGTTATACGGGTTTGGCTCCAATTTGCTTCGGTAGGCGCCGGCGCGTCGGCGGCCGCGTTCACTACGCCCCGCGTTTCCAAGTGGCCCGCTTGAATCACCAAGGGCGACGTGGCGGTGAAGCCCGGCGGCAGCCCTTGGATGTCGATTCGGATCTCACCGTCAAATCCGTCGATACGTTTGGCGGTTGCCGTAAACCGTTTGCCGCTTCCAGCGCCGATCGTCGGGTTCTGGCCCGACAAGGCAACTTCAAAGTCGGGACGAGGGGGCCGTGCGATCAACTCGTAATGAAAGGTTTCGCCAGTGAACCCCCGCACGTCGCTCACGCGCACCAGGTACGCCCCATCGGCGGGCGCGGTGAAGGTTAAGAACGAATCCTTCCCAAGCGTTTGGCGGCTTTCATCGTCATTCTCGTAAAAAATGGTAAACGTCGGCAACCCGTTGTTCGGCAACACCGTCCCGGGAGCGTAAGGGGTGATGATATAACACGGCTCATCGAGCGCATGAGCGCGGGCGCTCGTGTCAAAAAAGGTATGCCGCTTGCCGGCGCCAGGATAAAACTGGAAGCCGGAATCGGGGCCTTGGGGCGCACGATACAACTTCGCCACTTCGCCGTTCATGTAGAGATATTGGTTGAGCTGCATTTCTTCCCAGTACACCAGGCGGCAGTCGAGCTGGTCGGAATTGATGCCGCGGAAGGTAATCCATGAGTCCCGCGTCGCGCGCAAGAGGACACGCGGCACCGGTTGGCCTTGCGCATCGAGAATTTCGATCTTCGTGTCGAGCGGCGAGCCGGACCGTGCCGCTTTGGTTTCGAAAATCCATGACTGCCCGGCCTTGGCCTCGAAGCGAAAGAGATCCACGTCGGATGCGCCGGATGAGGACGGGTCGTAAATTCGCCCTTTGGCCACGGCCGGAAGTGGCAGCGGCGTAGCAGCATCGAGCGTATCGTTGGGTTCCATCTCCGTGACCTGCGCCGGGTCGGCGCCGCGCTCATTTGTCAAGTCGCCGAAGGTTTCCACGTAGGGAGAGGCTAAAGTCTGCCCGAGGTCATGGCGCGCCGAAAGCGGATAAACACCGTAGGTTCCGTCAAGCCGCCCCACGAAGACGCGCTTCCCATCGGGCGAAAGGCACAGGCCCGATGACCAATCGGACTGTGGCTCCAGGGTGTCCCGCAGCGTGGTCGATTCGCCGTCCCAGACTTTAACTCGGCGATCTTCGCCGGTCGTGACCAAGGTACGGCCATCGCGCGTCACCGCAAGTCGCAAGATCGCCCGATCGTGGCCGAATTGCGACACCAGCAGGGGATTGGCGCCTTCGGCGCCGGTGTCGCTAATGGACCACACGCGAATGCGGTAATCAGCGCCGCCGGCCGCCAAACGCTTCCCATCGGGAAAGAACGCCAGCGCGTATAACTCCTGGGTCGATTGTTCGAGCGTGTCCAACCGCTTTCCGGTTTCGACGCTCCAGAGTTTTACCGTGCGGTCGGCGCTGGCGCTGGCCAGCAGATGGCCGCCCGGATGGAACGCGACGCCAAACACCGCGCCGTTGTGATTCTCCAGCGCTCGCACGTGCTTGCCAGATTCCAAATCCCACAAATGAACGTCGTGGTCGTAGCCGCCGGTCGCCAGCAGGCGGCCATCGGGGCTAATGTCTACCGCGTAGAGGTTGTCTTGATGGCCATGCAACGTGTGCACCAGACGGCGGTCCGCGAGTGACCATAAGCGTACTTCTCCAAACAGCCCCGGTTCGCCCGCCGCGGCTGCGAGCAATCTTCCGTCGGGCGAAAACGCCACAGCGTTGACATTGCCCGTGTGACCCTCAAGGACGGCGGTGGTTGTAAGCTCCGCGCCGTCGAGCAGTTCGACTTGTCCATACCGGGCCAGGGCGATGATCTTGCCGTCGGGTGAAAAGGCCGCGGCATTGATCGGACGGCGGACCGGCGCCGTCGGTTCGATGGTAGGCGTTTGCAACGTCAACGGCGCATCAGCCGTTCCCTGTGGCCCAGCGGCGCCGGAGTCGACCCAAGCCGCAAGAATCGCGATCTCTTCGGCGGTGGGACGCTTTTCGCCCTCCGGCGGCATGACCGGTTCATCCTGTCCGGTGAGCACGCGCAGTAATTTACTTTCGCGGCTCTTGCCAGGAACGATGATGGCGCCGCTTTCGCCCCCTTTCATCACCGCGGCAAAGGTATCGAGCGATAATTCGCCCTCCATGTCCTTGCCGTTATGGCATCCCAGGCAGTATTTGCGCAGCACCGGCGCCACGTCTTGCCGAAAGTTCGGGGCGGGCCCCTCCGCATGCGCCATCGCGCCGGTCACCGCCACGGCGCCCAGCAGGAAAAGGTAGAACCAACGTGTCATGGAGTCTAATAGGGAAGCGAGGATGTTTCTCGAATCAACGCGACTTGGCGGGATGCGCGGGACGGCAAGAAAAGGACCACAACCGGGAAATTGGAAAGTGCGAACGACAAGCAGCAGACGGGAAGCTCAGTACCAACTTTGTGCGACGTTCGGCTTTCATTCCGCATTCGCCTCAGTGGTTAAACAAAAACTCTTTGCTGCTGAGCAGGCTCCAGTACAAATCCTCAAGCACGTGCCGGCGTTCTTCGGGGGGTGAGTCGGCGAATACCTGAAGCACCTGCGTTTCCTCATTTTCGTTGGGCATTCGTGAAAGGCACGCCAGGTACGCCGTTTCCACCAAGGACTCGTTGCTTGCTCCGCTTGCCAATTGGCGTGCGATGCGGCCATCGGGCGACTGGAGCTTCTGCATCAGCGTATCGCCGTTGTACAGGTGCAGCACTTGGGTCATGCTCGGCTCCGAGGCGCGTTCGCACTCGCAGGTGATGAGTCGTTCGGGGCGCCCGAAAGTGCTAAGAAAGTAGGAGGCCACGTCGGTGTCGGGCAGTTGCAGCGCCCGTGTTCCCTTCGGATAGTTGGCGAAATCGGTGGGAACATCGGTCGCTTGCGCCATGGCGTCCAGCATTACCTCGGCCGAGAGCCGTCGCGGGTAATAGCGGGCATAGAACCGCTCGTCCGGCTCGTTGCCGGACACGGCCTGGCTGCCGCGCTGGTACGCCGCCGAACGGAGGATGGCCCGCATCAACTCCTTCAGGTTGTAATCGTGCTTCACCAGATGCGCGCACGCGGCGTCCATGAGCGCCTCGTTGCTGGGAGGATTGGTCACGCGAAGATCGTCCACGTTCTCGACCAGGCCGACGCCAAAAAAGTTGGCCCACACGCGGTTCACAATTGCCCGCGTGAAGTACGGATTTTCCGGCGACGTGAGCCACTGGGCCAGATAAATGCGGCGGTCGGTTGTGTCGTCAAAGGCCAGCGGCGCGCCGTCGAGCGGACGCGGCGGTTGGGGACGACCGTTGCTCGGCTGGAGCAATTCGCCGCGCACGTCGGTAAACACCACCCGGTTGCCATCGCCGCCGCGAAAGTCGCCGCCCCAACCTTTGGCCCGCACGCGGGAAAACAAATTGGCGAAGCCGTAGTATTGGTCGTTGGTCCATTTTTCCAACGGGTGGTTGTGGCACTTGGCGCAATTGATGGACAGACCGAGAAACGCCTGAGAAACCGTTTCGGCCATTTCTGTCGGTTCCTGATGGAGCGCGTAGAAGTTGGCTGCGCCATTTTCAAACGTGCTGCCGTTGGCGGTAACAATGGCGCGGACCAGTTCGTCCCAGGGCGTATTACTTGCGACCTGCGCGCGAATCCAACCGTAATAGGCCTTTAGCGCCTCGGGGCGAAGTCTCTGGCCGCTAGCGAGCAATAAGTCGCTCCATTTGTAGGACCAGTAATCGACAAACTCCGGCCGCGTGAGCAGGTGATCGATCAGCCGCTCTCGTTTATCGGGCGATGCGTTGGCCAGGAACGCTCGAACCTCGGACTCGGTAGGCGGAACGGCGATCGTATCGAGATATGCTCGTCGCAGGAACGCCGCATCCTCGCAAATGGGCGACGGCGGCAGGTTCAAGCTTTGTAGCTTGGCCAGGATTGGCTCATCGAGAAAGCTGCCCCGCGGCGCCTGGGTGAACGTCTCGGGGGCAATCTGGTTGTCGAACGGGACACTCACAAAAGCGAGGGCGTTGATGTTCAAATACCAAACCTTGATGGCGCCCTCGCCCGCCCCCATGACTTCGACCTTGCCGCCGTCATCGACTTGCGCTACGGTTTGGTTGACGGCGGTGTACTTGGCCCAGCGAGTAACGTCCTCCACGCTTCCATTGGAAAAATGTGCCAACACCACCAATTGCTGTTGCGCGCCGACCGCCTGGACCGAGTGCGGCGGGAGAACCTCCAGACGGTCGATCACCGGGTCATCGGCATGATGCGAGGGCGCGCCGCCCGCAATCCACTCGGCCAGCACCCGATATTCCAAACTGTCTGGCTCGAACCGCACGCCGCCTTTGTGCGGAATCGCGCCCGTCGGTTTAGTCAGCAATAAGCTACGACCGGGATCGCTCGGCACGATGCGCCGGCCGCGCGCCTGGCGGGTCAAGTACTCGTAATCCGCATCCAGATCGAAACCGAACAAGGTCAGCCGAAACCCATTCTTTCCGGCCCGGGCGCCGTGGCAAGCACCGCCGTTGCAGCCGGCTTTGGAAAGCACCGACTCGACATGGTTGCGAAAACTCCACTGAAATGGCCGCGTTTGTCCGGTCACGGTCACTTCGCCGCGGGCCGTGTGGTCGCCAACACGGGCGGTGATGGTGGCGGTTCCGTCGGCGACCGGCACGGCCAAGCCGTCTTCAATCCGCACCACGCTCGCGTCGCTGGTCTCGTAGGCTACCCCCTCGCGCAATTGGCCTAGCACTTGTTCATTTTGCAGTTGTTGCACAAGCAACCGTTGCCGCGATTGCGTGGTCGGTAGCGAGATTTTGGCGGGCAGCAGCGAAATCGCATCGTTCGCCGCCAAGGGCGAAGCAATGAACAACGCGAACACGTGACCAACACACCAGCAGCGGATCGAAAAACACATGGCCAGTACAGGCGAAAGCGTAGGCGGGAAAAACAGCCGGAAATGAACGCGTTTCCCGCCCAGGGCGGGAACGCAAGCGGCGGGTCCGCAGGAACCGGAAGGCGCGTTGGACTTCGGTCACGAGCGATTGAGGTGAGCGCGTGCGGTTGATCCGTCGTATTAAAATAACTCCGCAATCTGGTGCTTGCCGAAATCGACCAAGGGGAACGGGCGACCTGCGGGACCGGGCAAGGCGGTTTCCAAATCGAACCCGAGACTATGGTAAATTGTTGCTACTACTTCGGAAGGGTCTGCTGGCCGCTCGGCGGGATAAGCCCCAATTTCGTCGCTGGCGCCCACGGCCCGGCCGCCTTGGACCCCCCCGCCGGCAAAATAGGCCGAGAAACATTGGGGCCAGTGGTCACGGCCGCCAGCGGGGTTCACGCGCGGCGTGCGACCGAACTCTTGCAGGCAACACACAAGCGTTTCATCGAGCATCCCGCGCTGGGTCAGGTCCTCCAGCAGGGCGCCATACGCCTGGTCGTACATCGGAGCCACAATGTCGCGCATGCCCTCAATTGAGGTAAACGGTTTAGAACCGTGAATATCCCACGTAATTTCGTCAAAAACAGTAAGAAATGTGTTAATGGTCACAAACCGCACGCCAGCCTCGATGAGCCGCCGAGCCAGCAGACAACACTGGCCGAAGCGGTTGAGACCATATTTTTCGCGTAGCGCCTGCGGCTCTTTCGACAAATCGAAGGCTGACCGGGCCTCGGGACTCGTCATCATGCGGTAGGCGGCCTCGAAGTTACTGTCCATCAAGCGGGCCGCTTCGCTGGTCTCAAACGTCTGTACGGTCTGCTCGACAATTTGCCGCAGTCGCCGACGCCGTTCGAGCCGCACTTCGCCAATTTGTTGCGGAGGCAGCAAATCGGGAACTTGGAAGTTCGGCTTCGAGGGGTCCGCCATCAGCGAAAACGGATCATGCGCCTTGCCCAGGAAACCCGCATCTTGACCGTGGGGTAAGTTGCCGCCGGTGCGGCCCATTGGCTCGGGAAGCAGCACATGCGCGGGCAAATCGGTCCGCCGACCGCGCAAGTACGCCACGGCGCAGCCGGCATGAGGGGTGTTAATTCCTCCCGTGAACAGCCGCCCTGTTTGCAACATCTGGTGGCCGGTGTCATGCACCGCCGCCGCCGTATGGTAACAACTGCGAACGACGGAAAACTTGTCGGCGTGCTGCGCGTGGCGGGGCAGAATTTCGGTCAGTTGAATGTCAGGCGACTTGGTGGATACCGTCTTGAAGGGGCCGCGCACTTCTACCGGGGCGTCGGGCTTGGGGTCGAAGGTGTCGATCTGGCTGGGCGCTCCCAGATTAAAAATCATAATGCAAGAGCGCTGATCGTGTTTGTCGGCAATAGCGCCTTGCGATTTGGCCGCCAACCAATGGGGCAGCGACAGGCCCAAGGCGCCCAGCGCGCCCACTTGCAAGAAATCGCGTCGGGTGACACCGTCGCAGGTGTTGACGGTTCCCCGGTCCGTTATGTCAAGCATGGCGGTATGGAAGGAAGAGAGAAGAGAAAAGGCAAGTACAAAACTGGGTGGAGATTAGCACACCAGCGCCCCAAAAGCAATGATTTTTCGCCCTCGGGGCGGCGGTGGCTGGCGGGCGATGGGCAGCTATAATTGGGAGGGTCACGATCGATTGTGGACCTAGCCTTATTGCCGCCGATTCGGCGCCGAGATCAACCTGTTATGCCGCGACGTCGAGCACAGCATATCGACCATCTCCTCCGCGACTGGGCGTACGATCCCGAAACGGTCAGCGTGCGCATCGTGGCGGGCGCCGACCGTCGCGATGTCATACAAATGCGGGTGGACATGGGCGTACTCCAGCTCGAGACGACCGGCCGGCCCGATGGGGACCATCCCCACGGAAGCGACACCTACTACGATTTTCTGGTAGCCGAGAGTTTTCGCGTCGGCGAGAGCTTTGCCCTGGACGAAGACCAATGCGGGGAAGCCGATCGGGAGTTCGTGCAGTTTTATCACCGGCGCATCTGCTGGCTCGCGCTGCGACGATTCGAGGAGGCGGTGCGTGACGCCGATCACACCCTGGCATTCATGGACTTTTGCCGCAAGCACTCGCCCGACGAGCAATGGACGCTCTCGCACGAACAATACCGCCCGTTTGTGCTCTTTCATCGCACCCAGGCCGCGGCGTTGGCGGAACTGGACGAAGGCCAGGGTCCCGAACTGGCGGTTCAGGCGATCAACGAAGGCTTGGAGCGGATTCGCAAGGTGTTCGAGGAGTTCGAGGCTGAAGAGCACTTCGAGGATGACGACCTGGTCGAGCGGTTGATCGATCTCCGCGAGTCGCTCCGCGACCACTACAACGTGGGCCGCACGCTGCAAGAGCGCTTGGCCGAGGCGATTGAACAAGAGCAGTATGAACTCGCCGCGACGCTGCGCGACGAACTGGCGCAGCGGCGCGAGAAGCGGCGGTGACCGCCGCGGTTACTCCTTGGTCCAATAATCGAACACCAAGACCTTGGCCAACCGCGGGCCAACCAACTGCACGAACTTTTGGTGCTCGGGGTGCGGTAAGTATTCGTCCCGCCCCGCTTTGGTCCGAAACGTAACGACAAAGGCGTGCGTAAAGCCTTCCGCCTTGTTCTCGACACTCACGTCGGTTCCCCACTCGAAACCATGAATGGCGTCGATCTTTGCGGGTAAAGCCGCGAACGCATCAACGACTTCTTGGACCTGTGCCTCGCTCACGTCCGGCTTGAACTGAAACAGCACCACGTGCCGCAAGAGTTTTTCCGTGGAATTTGCTTTTTCGTCGGCCATGGCCGCCCCCGTTCCCAATCCCAAAAGCGTCAAGAGACTCAACACGATCCAAACACGATTTCTCCATTGCATTTACCGCGCTCCCTGATAGGCTGGAAAGCGAACCACCAAAATACCTAGGCGCCGCATCGGGCGCCTGGGATTGTTTATAGTTGAGCGCCAATGACCTTGCTGGAACTTGGCGAGATTTTTGGGATTTTGTGTCCGGTCGGAGCCGCACAACCGGATTATCGTGCGATCTAGCTGCGTAGCGCGTCTCGCTATTCCCTTTTGAAGATGCCGGCGGTCCATCGAGTTGTCCCCAACTCGTGCTGATACGAGAACTTCGCGTCTTCTCGCCTCTTGGAGCAATCGTCTATGGTTTGGAAATCTCTGGTTAGCGTGGCTCAACGGTATTGCTGGACTGTCGCGGTTGTTGCGGCGTATGCGGGGATCGCCGCCGCCCAGGATCCGGCAACCGCGCCCGAAGTTATCAAAGAGCGATTCCCCAATGGCGCCGTGCGCGTTGAGCGGCATGTCGTTCAGAACGAAAAGGGCGACTACGTCAACCACGGCCCATACGTCTATTTTGGTCCCGACGGCAGAAAGCTCGGCGGCGGCGAATACGTTTTGGGCAAGCGAAACGGCGTGTGGACGCGGTGGTTCTACCGGGCCGATGGTCCACTGTTCCAAGAACCGGTTTACGCCCCCTATGCGGAACCCTTCTTGTCGGAGGCGCACTTTGTTGACGGTCAGATTGAAGGCCCCTGGACCATCTACGACCGTAACAAGCAAAAGGTCAGCGAGTGGCATTTCCAATTGGGTACGCCTCACGGCGTCTGGACCTGGTACTACCCGGGCGGCCAGAAACTACGGGAAGTGACGTACATCAACGGCGTCCCGGAAGGCAAAGTGCTCGAGTGGGGGCAAAACGGCAAAGCCAGCGACGGTGAACAATACGTGGGTGGGCGGCTTCGCAGACTGGAATCCGCCGCCTACGCTCCCGGCCGCAAGCACTGGGAAGGCTGGTATCTCTACGGCAAGGAAACCACCAAGACCACGTACGATTGGTGGCGAGGTCAGGCGAGCACCGTCGTCGTGTCGGTGGATGGCGATAAAGTGCGCGACGGTAAATGGACCTGGTGGTATCCCAACGGGCAAAAGGAATCCGAGGGCCTGTACGTGGCCGGCGCCAAGAACGGCGTCTGGACGTGGTGGCACCCCAACGGTCAAAAGTGGATTCAGGGCGACTACGTGTTGGACTCGCAAAGCGGCAAGTGGACCTGGTGGAACCCCGCCGGGAAGGTCGAAAAGGCGAAGGAATTCGCCGTGATTGCCGCTCCGCCCGGCAGTCAGCCCGACGAAGTAGCCCCGCCGTTGGCTGAGTCGGGCGCGCCTCCGGTCACGGTCGATAGCAGTCTCGCTCCGCCCATCACCAACGCCCCGCCGGTTGACGCGACCTTACCCGCGCCGTCGACGGAACCCGCGCCGGCTACGATTCCCGCACCTGCCCCCGCTCCCGCGCCAGCGACGGAACCCGCGCCTGCCCCCGCTCCCGCGCCAGCCACGGAGCCAGCGCCAGACGCCACCCCGGAGGCGCCTGCCGAGCCTCCCGCCGTCACAGAAGACGCTCCGCCGGTCTCGCCACCGGCAGCCGACGAGGATTCGGCGGAAGAGGGCGATGCGCCCGAGGAGACGGACCCCGCCACGGCGTTGTAGACCGCACGGCGTCCGAGAAAAACCACGCAAGAGGTCAAGTTCAGAGGCTCTCCCCCAGGGGAGAGCCTTTTTGTATTCAGGGTTGTATTGTGGAGCAAAAGTCGCTGTAAGGTTTTCCCAAACCACCGAACCGCGCCGGCGTTTGCCTCGTAGGGACTTGTGAGAAACCCCCGTTTGCGTTAAGCCATTATACATTCCACATTATTCCGCCCCCTTTCATCTCGCCTTTTCCCGCAGGCATGAAGAATCAGGACTCTGCTGTTCCCATGATCGAGGCCGACCGGCTCTCGAAATTCTATGGGATTTTCGCCGCGTGTCGCGAAGTGTCGTTTACGGTGCATCGCGGCGAAGTCGTGGCGTTTCTCGGCCCCAACGGCGCCGGCAAGAGCACCACCATGAAATTGCTCACCGGTTATTTGTCGCCTTCGGAAGGCACGGCCCGGATAGCGGGGCATGACATGCTGAGCGATCGCTTGGCCGGTTCGCAACGGTTGGGCTACTTGCCCGAAAATGGGCCGCTCTACCCCGACATGACGCCTCACGGCCTGCTGGAGTTTTTCGCCGAGGCCCGCGGAATGGACCGCGACCGCAAGAACGAACGCATCGAGGCGGTGGTCGATCTCTGCCAATTGGGCAGCGTGCTTCACAAGCCCATCAGCAAGTTGTCCAAAGGGTATCGCCAGCGCGTGGGCATGGCCCAATCGCTGCTGCATGAACCCGACGTTCTGATTCTCGACGAGCCAACCGCCGGGCTGGACCCGAACCAAATTCGCGAAGTTCGCGGAACGATGCGACGGCTGGGCGAAGAAAAGACCATTTTGCTTTCGACGCACATTCTGCAAGAAGTGCAGGCCATGGCCAGCCGCGTGATTGTGATTAACGAAGGCCGCATGGTGTACGACGGCCCTGTCGCGGATCTGGACAGCGACGGTCGCGGGCTGGATGCGGCGTTTCAGCGGCTTACCGCGCCGACGCAGGCCGCCTGATCGTGGACCGCACCGCGCGGAGACACTCCTCAAAATTTCCTTCTATCCTGCGATATTCGTTTTGTCATGACTGGTTCTCTTACGTTGATCCTGGTGCTGGCGGTCATTGCCGCGCTAGCGGGCGTTGGCGCCGCGGTGGGCATGGGCGCCGTGCGCAAGTCGCAGCGCGCCTCGCTCGCGGCGCCGCTGTTCAAGTTTCTGGCGTATGACGCCGCGGTAGCGCTTGTGGCTTTGGTGCTGCTGTTTGTGGCGACTCGATTTCCCGGCGGCGAGGTATTCGGTCCCTTGCTGTGGCTGGTGGTGTTCGACGCCTTTTTCCTGGGCGCGTTTGCCCTGCTGTTGATTCCGCTGGCGGTCTGGAAGCAGGCGGCGTTTGCCGTGCTCAAGCGGAACTTCTTGGGCTACTTCTCGAATCCGACCGGATACGTTTTCCTGTGTCTGTTCGTGTTGTTGACGTCGTTCGCCGCATTCTGGCCCCATGAGTTCTTCAACGCGAACCTGCCGAACCTCGATCAACTGAATGCCTTTTTCCCGCTCATCATGCTGGTGTTCATTCCGGCGATTACGATGGGCGTGTGGGCCGACGAGCGACGCCAAGGCACCGACGAACTCCTGCTGACCATCCCGGCCGGCGACTTCGACATCGTGCTTGGCAAGTACCTGGCGGCGGCCGCGATTTACACTGCTTCGCTACTTTTCTCGCAAATCGCCACGTATACCGTGCTGGTCTCGCTCTCGCTGGGCGACGTGGACGTGGGGATGTTGCTGGCCACCTACTTTGGCTACTGGATGGTTGGCCTGGCGATGCTGGCCGTGGGCATGGTGGCCTCGTTCCTGACGCACATTTTGACGGTCGGCTTTATCCTGGGCGTGGCCTTTAACGCGCCGCTGGTGTTCGCCGTTTGGGCCGATACCATCGCCCCCACCGCCACGCTGGCGCAAACGATCGCCGACTGGAGCATTGGCCGCCAGTTCGATGATTTCGGCCGCGGCGTGATCAGCCTGTCGTCGGTGACGTACTTCCTGATGATTATCGCCATCGGCCTTTACCTATGCATGTTGCTGATTGGCCGGCGCCACTGGGTCGGAGGACGCGACGGCGATGCGATGGTCGGACATTACCTGGTTCGCACCGTCTGCTTGATTGTCGTGGCGTTGGCGGTGAACGTGATCTTCTCGCGCAACGACCTGGTGCGGATCGACATGACCGATGGCGCCGTCAGTTCGCTCTCGCCGCAAACCAAACGCCTGATCCGCGACTTGGACACCGAGCGACCCGTGGTGGTCGAGGCGTTTCTAAGCGACGAAGTCCCCGAAGAATATGTGAAAACCAAGCGCGATCTGATTTCGATGCTCAAGGAATTCCGCGCCTTGGGCGGAAACAACGTGGTGGTGCGCATTCACAACAATCTGGAGCCTTCCAGCGAAGAGGCGGCGATGGCCGCCGACCGCTATGGCATCGAACCGCGCACCGTGCGCAGCGTCTCGCGGGGGCAATTCAAAGATCAGGATGTGATTCTTGGCGCCGCGTTTACGTCGGGCCTGGAAAAAGTGGTGGTGCCGTTCTTCGACTTTGGCGTGCCCGTCGAATACGAATTGGTCCGCTCGATTTCCACGGTGGCCGAAGGGAAACGCAAGACGCTGGGCGTGTTGCAAACCGACGCCCGCTTGCTGGGGGGCTTTGTTATGTCGGGCATGCAGCCGCAAAACACGCCGCGGCAGGCCATCATTACCGAACTGGAGAAGCAATACGACGTGGAGGATGTCGATCCCAACGCCCCGATCGACGTAACCAAGTACGACGCGCTCTTGGCCGCCCAGCCGTCATCGCTTACCCCCACGCAGTTGGAGAACCTGATCGACGCCGTCAAGAAAGGTCTTCCCACGGCGATCTTTGAAGACCCCATTCCCTTCAACATGGGCGGCGTTCCCGGCACCAGCCAGCCCAAGCAGGCGCCGGGCGGCATGTTCGGCGGCGGCCAGCCCGAGCAAAAGGGCGACATCCAACTCTTGTGGGACGCTCTGGGGGTGCGGATGCTCGGTCAGCACACCGCGGGCGTGGTCAACGTCGACGTGGTCTGGCAGAACTATAACCCGTACCCCAAGTTGCAGCTTCGCGGCATTATTCCCGAGTTTGTGTTCATCCGGCCCGAGGCGCCCTCGCAGGAGGAAAACTTCCAGCCGTTCAACCCGAATGATCCGATCACGTCGGGCCTGGAGGAAGTGTTGTTCATGTTCCCCGGCGGCATCGAGAAGACGGAAAATGCACCCGAGGGGGTAGAGTACAACGACCTGGTCACCACTGGCTCGCTCGCGGGCGCCATGAGCTACCAGGAATACATGGGGCAGGCGTTCTTTGGTCCGGCGCAACTCGACCTCAATCCGGCTCGGCTGGAGGAAAAACGGAAGTTGTCGTTCGGGGCGCAAGAAAACTATTCCATCGCCGCGCACATTCGCGGGAAGCCCAAGGCCGCCGACGCGGATGCGGCGAAGAAGTCCGATTCCGACATCGACGAAGACACGACCAAGGCCGAGGATCGCCCGTTGAACGTCGTTTATGTGTGCGACTTGGATGTGCTGGACGACCAGTTCTTGTTCCTTCGCGCCCGACCGGACGAGGAGATTCGCTTTAACTTTGAAAACGTGACCTTTGTGCTCAACGTAATTGACTCGCTGGCTGGCGAGGACGACTTCGTTGAAATACGCAAGCGCAAACCCCATTACGGTTCGCTTCGCTACGTGGACGCCCGGACCGAGTCGGCCCGAGAGCGGGAACTCAAAGAGCAACAACAGTACCGGGAACGATTCGATTCCGCGGTCAAGGAAGCCAACAAGGAGATGGAAGAGTCGGTCAAGGAATTGCAGCGCGTGGTGGACAGCCTCCGCAAACGCAACGAGCAAGGGGAAGACGTTTCCGCCGAACTCGCGGCCGCTGGCGAACGGCTGAACATCAAGCGTGAGACCGCACAGCAGCGCTTTAACGCCAAACGCGAGCAACTAGAGCGGCAACGCGATCGCGAGATCAAGAGCATCCGTCGCGACGCCGATTTGGAGATTCGCAAAATCCAAACGCGTTACAAGTTGTGGGCGGTCGTCTTGCCACCCATTCCACCGCTGTTGGTTGGCCTGGTGGTATTCGTCCGCCGCCGACTCCGCGAACGCGAAGGTATTTCCCGATCGCGCCTGCGGTAAACGAACCAGACTTAGGCTCTCTCGCCGAGAGAGCGACCCGGTTACATCCAGATCTTCACGCGTCCTAACCCCTAGTGGTTGATCGTAATCACGTACCATGAGCGAAACTGTTAAGACTTCTGTATTTGCCGCCGTGGCGCTGGTGGTGGCGTTGGCGGCCTTTGGCTCGGTCTGGCTGACGCAACCGGTCGAAGCCCCTGCCGAAAGCGACGTGGGCAAGCAGTTGTTCCCCGACTTCAAAGACCCACTCCAAGGCGCCAGCCTGGAAATCGTTACGGTGGACAGCGACTTGGCCAAGTTGAGCCGCTTCGAGGTCGAGCAGAGCAGCGACGGCCGGTGGGTGATTCCGTCGCACGGCAGCTACCCGGCCGACGCGCAAAACCGCCTTCGCGACGCAGCCGTGGCGCTAATCGACTTGAAAATCCTGGGCGTAGCAAGCGACCGTGCGGCCGATCACGCGATGTTCGGCGTGATCGAGCCGTCTACCGAAAACGCCAACCACGAGGGCGTGGGCACGCTTATCGCCATGCAGGACGAGGACGGCAAGGACCTGGTCCGATTGATCGTGGGCCATAAGATCAAGGGACAAGAGACGCAACGTTTTGTGCGTCGTCCCAACCAGGATCGCGTGTACGCGGTGGAAATCAACCTGGATGCCTTCCCGTCGAAGTTCGAAAATTGGATCGAGAAAGACCTGCTCAAGTTGAACCCGCTGGACGTCAAGAAGCTGGCGATTGCCGACTACACCGCCCAAGCCGCCGTCGATCTGCGCCAAGGCATATTGCGAGCCAAGGACAACCGCCGGATGGACGTTACGGTGGTGGATGAAGACGGCAAGTGGAAGCTCGAATCGCTGACGCTGTACCGGAACAACCAACCGCAGGCCACGGGGCTGTTGCCCGACGAAGAATTGAACGAAACCACGTTGGATGCGTTGAAAAACGCGCTCGACACGCTGGAAATCGTCGATGTCCGCCGCAAGCCCCAAGGTCTTGGCGCCGACCTGAAGGCCGACCGCGGTTTTCTCAAAGACGAAGAAGGGGTGCAATCGTTGGTGCAGTTGGGCTTCATTCCCGACGTGGGGCGCGATGAACAAACCATCGACCTGTACGCCGCAAACGGCGAAGTGATCGCCACCCAAAGCGACGGCGTGGAGTACGTGCTCAAGTTCGGGAACGTGTCGGGCGCCGAGGACGAAGGCGACGCCAGCAGTCTGAACCGCTACATGCTCGTTACCGCGCGGGTCAATCAAAGCATGATTCCCCCGCCCGCCATCGCCGAACTGCCCCCGCTTCCCGAGGCGAAGGACGCCAGCACGACCGACGAAGCCAGCGAGGACGCCAACGAGGCGCCTTCGGAAACCGCGTCCGACGAAGACGCCCCGGCCGATGAGGCGCCCAAAGACGAAGAACCAGCCAAGCCGCAAGACGACCGCGCTAAGATCGAGGCCGAGCGCGACCGGATCACCAAGGAGAACCAACGCAAGCAGGACGAGTACCAGGAGAAAATCAAGGCCGCGGAAAGTAAGGTGCGCGATCTGAACTTCCGTTTTGCCGACTGGTACTATGTCGTCTCGGAAGACATGTTCAAGAAGATTCGCGTGACGCGCGCCGAAGTTATTCAGGACAAAGAGGCGAGCGAGGACGAAGGCTTCGGCGTGGACGCCTTCCGCAGCCTGGAGGAAGAAGGGCTAAAGAAGGAAGCGGCAAAGGAGTAGGTAGGCCGCGTCTCCTTCCGTAGCGGCGTTTACGCATTGGCGCCTGAGGGAGAACTCAGGCTCCAAATTACGTTAGTCGCTGTTACGACAGAACGGCAGCACCCTCGCGCCGTGTTATGCCGCCGGGGGTTTCTGGCCGTCTTGCAGCGGCGTGATGGATAACCCGCCCGAAGCCCGCAACTGGACCTGATAGCGTTTGCCTTTCTCGGCCTTGATCGACACGGCTTCTCCGTGCGCCGCGCGAATGCCAAGCTCTTTGGCTCGCTCAGGGTCGTTGGCGATATTCCAGAAGTCTTCCCAAATCTGGCGCTCAAAATCCGACATCACGCCGCCTCGGCCATACGCCAACGGGCGCGAACCGACCTCGTCAATGGTGTAGCCCTGACTTGGCTCCTGAAACTCGCCGAAGATCCGGCGAAACAGGCAAATCGAGGTCGAGCGGTCCAGGTCGGCCTGCTCCACGTATTCGTCGGCGAACTTGACCACCCAATGGTCGATGTACACCATGTCGCCTTTGATATCGAATACTCGCTCAGGGCCGATGGGGTAGCCTTCTTCGTTGACTTCGACAAACGAGATTTTCGTCGTGAGTTCGCCGCTTTCCGGATCGGTCGTTTGATCCAAGACGCGCAAATGCGCAATGCGGCGGTCAACCTTGAGTAGACGCATGGCTGTGTCAAGCTGCGCGATCTTTGCTTCCTTCTCTTTAATCATGACGTTCAGGTCGGCAATCTCAGCCTCCTGGCGGACCAACTGCTGTTGTTTCTGCGATAGCAAACGGTCCTTTTCTTTGATCTCTTCGTCACGCGCCGCCAGGTCCTGCCGGGCCGCTTCCAACGCCTGGGACTGCTCTTGCATCGCCAAGTCCGCCGAGTTGTACGTGCGGTACCCCATCCAGCCGCCGTAGCCCATAGCGCCGACCAGCACCACCGCCAAGATGGTGCGTACCACGCTGTTGAGCGTTGCCACGTGTTCGATCACGCGCGACATATCAAAAACCTTTCAATGCGGACGCATAAGCGCGTGCAGCCGTTAACGTACTTTGGGCGACGAGCCTATCTGTAATGTAGTTCGGCGTTTGCGGCGAAAGTTAGTGCAAAAATGTGACCCGCAAATTACCGCCGACTGTAAAACACGCAAATCGCGTGCCGCAGCCGAGAGCAACACGCAAGTGGTTGCACACACAGGCTTTGGAGAGACGATTTAGCGCGATGGGAGCGAGCGTCGCCTAGGATCCGCCGTGGCCAAGCAGCTCCCGCACCGCGGCGCCGATGTCGTGGCTGGCCATGAGATGTTCCCCAACAAGCATTGCGTCGACGCCCGCAAGCTCCAGGCGCAGGGCGTCGGCGCGCCCGTGAATTCCGCTTTCGCCCACCAGCACGCAGTCAGAGGGAACCCGCTCGCGCATCCGAATTACGTGCTCGAGGTCGGTCTGGAAGGTCCGTAAGTCGCGGTTATTCACGCCCACCAGCATGGCGCCCGCGTCCAGAACGCGGTCCAGATTGGCTTCGTCGTAAAACTCCACCAGCGGCGTCAGTCCGAGTTCCAGTGCTTCGTTGTGGAGTTTCCGTAGCTGGCAGTCGTCCAGACATTCGGCGATCAGCAAGACGGCGTCGGCGCCGGCACACCGCGCTTCCCACAACTGGTAGGTATCGAGGATAAAGTCCTTCCGGAGCAGCGGCAGCGAAACTTGACGGCGAATGTCTCGCAAGTAGTCCAGGCTCCCCTGGAAGAAAGGCTCGTCGGTCAGCACGCTCAGGCATGCGGCGCCGTTGCGTTCGTAGATTTGAGCGATGGCGACGGGGTCAAAGTCCGCACGGATCACGCCTTTGGACGGACTCGCCTTCTTCACTTCGGCAATCAGGCGAATGGGGCCTTCAACCGCTAATGCGGCAAAGAAGTTGTATACGGGCGGCGCATCGGCCGCCGCGGCCCGCAGTTCTCGTTCGGGGCGCCGCGCCTTGGCCGCGGCAATTTCCTGTCGCTTGGTTTCAACAATTTTGTCCAGAATGTTCGCCATGTGCTTGGTTGACCGTTAACAAGTTGACCGGCGTATCTCGGTGGACGTATTGTATCCCGCAACCAGGGCCTGGAGGCGTTCAGCGCCAAACTGCCGCGTCAGGCAATGAAACGGGCGCTCCCCGCGCACCTTTCGCGTTCGGCCAGCGCACACATCATCAGTTTGGCCACACACGCGGCACGCCGGATCGCGCAGCGGCCGCGGCGCTTTACACCGCTTGCAATGGGAATCGATCTTCCACGCGCCGTCGTGTAAGCGGCCCGAGGGAATCAGCCGCGCGAACAACGGCAAACCCGCCCGTCGCGATGCATGAACGGCGCCCAAGAACGCCTCGAGCCCCGGCGCCGCGTGTGGCGCGCTTTCAAACACCAACGGCAGCACGAGCGCGAGCCACTGTTTCTGCGCGTCATCCAATTGAGGCTCCAGCCAAAGTCCGTACCACCGTGGCTGCGTTTGGGGAAAGGCGGACTGTAACTCAGGATGCCGATTTACCGTCGCTTCCGCCTGTCTCATCGTCTGGTGAAGTGCGGCGGCGTCGGCCACGTGGAACATGCCATAGCATCCCGCCAAGTGAGGAATCGCTTGCTCGGCGACGTTCGCCGGACACGCGCCGCAGAGGGCGTCCACCTCGGGTTCACCGCCAAACAGCGCCAGCGCTTCCTCGATGATAAACCCGCGCGCCTCGTCCAAAGGGCCGGGCAGCGGCGGACGCTCGGCGAACGCCACTCCTTCAAAAACGCGGCCTTCGCTCCTCGCGGCGCCTACGGCCCGCACGGGGCGCAGCAGGCGTTCGGTTTGTTCCGGATCGGTCCAGTCATACTCCGCGCGCAGCGGACAGGGCCGCCCGATCGTCCAACGGACGAACTCGGGCGTCGGCTCCCCATCGCAAAAAAGCTGCATGGACCGCGTTTCCTTGAAAGGCTCTGACAAACCCCATACTAACCCGACGCGCAAGCGAGGAAAATAAAGAGAAAGAGCCTCGCTTGCGCGTTGGGTTGGTGTTTTGTCAGAGCGTCTTAATGCTTGAAATGCCGGCGATTGGTAAACACCATTGCCAGCCCCAGCCGGTTACACGCATCGATGACCTCCTGATCTTTCTTCGAGCCGCCCGGCTGGATGATGGCGGCAACCTGCGCTTGGGCCGCTTTCTCAATTGAATCGGGAAAGGGAAAGAAGGCATCCGACGCCAGCACGGCGCCCTTGGCCCGCTCGCCCGACTTGGTAAGGGCGATATCCACTGAATCGACGCGGCTCATCTGTCCCGCCCCCGCGCCACACAGCGCCCGCTGGTTGCAAACGACGATGGCGTTCGACTTAACGTGCCGCACCAACGACCAGGCAAAACGCAACTCATCCATTTGCTGCGCGGTGGGCTGCGTCTGGGTCACCACCTTCCATTCATCTTCGGGATCGGGCAGCACATCGGCGTCTTGCACCAGCAGCCCGCCTTCCAGCGGTCGCAGTTGCCGCAGGGCTGGAGATTGCCGCAGTTCGCCTACGGCCATCAATCGCACGTTCTGGCGCCACTTGGGGCGGGTCGTGAGCAATTCCAGCGCCTCGGGAGCGAAGTCGGGCGCCGCAATGGCTTCGATGAACAGTCCCGGCTCGCACAACAATTCAGCCGTGTCGCGATCGACCGTGCGGTTGAATCCCAACACCGACCCGAAGGCGCTCAAGGGATCGCCATCCAGGGCGTTCTTCGCGGCCTCGGCCAGCGTGGCGCCGAGCGCCGCGCCGCAAGGATTGTTGTGCTTGATGACCGAGGCCGCCGGCTCGGCGAACATCCGCACAATGGTCAAGGCGCTGTCCAGGTCCAGAAGATTGTTGTACGAAAGCTCCTTGCCTTGCACCTGGCGGGCGCCAACCACGCTGGCGCCCGCCGCTGCCGGGTCGCGGTACAGGGCTGCCTTCTGGTGCGGGTTTTCGCCGTAACGCAAAGTCGCCGTCCGCTCGAACGTGGCGGAAAGGACAGCCGGAAACTCATCGGCCGCATCGCGGGCAAAGTAATCGGCAATGGAACGGTCGTAGGCGGCGGTTCGGGCAAATGCCTCTCCCGCCAGGCGGCGCCGCAGGCCGAGCGACGTGCAACCGTCGCGAGCGACCTCGTCCAGCACCTGAGCGTATTGTTCGGGGCGGGTAACAATCGTCACGTAGGCGTGATTTTTGGCGGCGGCTCGGACCAGGCTCGGTCCGCCAATGTCGATCTGCTCAATCGCTTCCGCGTCGCTGACGCCGGGCCGGGCGATGGTCGCCTCGAAGGGGTAGAGATTCACCACGACCAGGTCGAACGGAAGAATCGCGTGCTGCTCAAGGGCTTTCGTGTCCTCCGCATGGTCCCGGCGGCACAAAATACCGCCGAAGATTTTGGGGTGCAGCGTCTTGAGCCGGCCGTCCATCATTTCGGGAAAGCCGGTGTATTCCGCCACGTCGCGCACCGGCACGCCCTCTTCCTCCAGCCGGCGACGGGTTCCCCCCGTGCTGTAAATTTCCACGCCGCGCGAGGCTAACTCGCGGGCAAAGGCGGTCAGACCGGTTTTGTCGCTCACGCTAATGACAGCGCGTTGAATTTTCGGGCTTGGCATGGATGGACGGTGGTCGAGGGAAAACAAAGGCTAAAGCTCAAGAGTTACGCGCCGCGACGTTTTGGTCAACCCGCCGCCATACTAACATTTGCCTCGCCTCGCCCGTAGATTCTCCAGTTTACCTTGTCCCCGGCAACCGAAGTGGTTATAACCGGCCCCCGTTTGCGCTGCGGCGGCGCCGATTGCACCCACCTCAGAAATGGCCCATGACGATGTTCGGTCCCGATTTATGGAGCGTGTTGGAGCGTCTGGACCATTCGCGTTTGCTGGTGCTGGGCGATTACCGGCTGGAGCGCTGGACCTGGGGCGACCTGGCTCCCGGCGAGAATTACGAAACCACGCAACGCTTGTGTGTTCGGCGGCGTGAACTGCGACCGTCTGGGGGGGCGCGCGTCAGCCGAATCCTGGCCGACCTGGAGGCCGATGCGCTTTGCGCGGGCTTGTTGGACGACGGCGTCGAGGGCGCCGCCCTGGCCAAGTTGCTTGCCGGCCCGAACATTGATGTTTCTGGTTTGCCACAAGTCGCATCCTGGCAAACACCCTGCGAGGAGCGCTTCGTTGGAAGCCTGGGCGATGAGCGCCCCGCACACGTTTGGAGCGTGGAAGAAGCCCAACGACAATCATTGGCGCCCTCGGACGAAGTGCGGCTTGGGAAGCGAATTCAAGAAGGAACGCCCCATTGTGCGGGCATGGTGATTGCGGGCCGCGGCGACGGGATTTGCACTCCATCGGTTGTGTGCACTGCGATCGAATCGGCTCGCGCCGCCGCAATTCCCGTGATTGCAGGCCCCGTGCGCGGCGAAGATCTTTCGTCGTACCGCGGCGCGACGGCTCTCGTTCTGAGTGGCTGTGCGGTTGAGACGGCGATCGGCGTGAAAATCCACGACCCCGAAGACGCGCTCAAGGCGGGCGCAACGCTGTGCCGTCGCCTGGGCGTCGGCCACGTTTTCGTCTCGGTCCGTGGGAAAGCGATCGTGGTTACGCGCCCACAAGGACGCGGACAAGTGATTCCCCTACGCGGCAGCGGTTCGGACGATAACGGCGCGGCCGACGTGCGCCTGGCGGTCATTGCGTTGAGCCTTGCCAGTGGTGTCGGCCCCGCCGACGCAGCACGCTTGGCGGCCGTGGCGGAAGGTCTCTTTGTTGAGTACGGCGGAGGGCGCGTCATCAGTCGCGATCTTTTGTGTACCGAACTCATGCAAATCAAAGCTCCCTCGGGAGGAAAGGTTCTGTCGCGGGAAGACCTGTCGCGTTGGATGGACTTGTGCCGCGAGCGCAAGCAGCGGATCGTGTTCACCAACGGTTGCTTCGATTTGCTTCATGCTGGCCACGTAACCTACCTCCAGGAGGCGGCGGCGCTGGGCGACGTGCTGGTGGTGGGGCTGAACAGCGACTCCAGCGTTCGCGGCTTGAAAGGCCCCACGAGGCCGGTGATTCGCCAGGAGGATCGCGCGACCTTGCTGGCGGCCTTGGCGTGCGTAAACTATGTGGTGGTGTTTGACGATCCGACGCCCTCCGAGTTGATTCACCTGGTCCGTCCCGACGTACTGGTCAAAGGGGGCGATTACAAGGCGGAACAGGTCGTCGGCTACGACTTCGTACAGTCGTACGGGGGGCGAGTTTACATTGCACCACTGGTGGAAGGCGTCTCAACCACCAAAATTCTCAAATCCATGGCCGCGTAAACGACCCGTGGGGCGAGCTGCCAGCCTGCCGCACATCGGAAGGCGGGCTGGAACTGTAGTTCCAAAACTTGAAGCAATTGTCCACTGTCCAGGTGTGGCGCGGCGAAACCGCAAACGATATCGCTTGCGTTTTCGCCGCTTCCAAAATCAAAAGCGGGCGAACCCCCCAAACTTTGGAACTACTGTGGAAGCTTGCCCTCGTGGGCGAATGGCTTGACGACTTATGCAGCAATACCTCGATCTCCTGAGCCTGATTCTTGAGCGTGGGGCCGTCAAGAGCGACCGCACTGGCGTGGGTACGCGCAGCATTTTCGGTCATCAAATGCGGTTCGACCTGGCCGAAGGGTTTCCGCTGTTGACCACGAAGAAGCTCCATCTCAAGTCGATCCTTTACGAACTGCTGTGGTTTCTGCGGGGCGAGTCGAACGTGCGGTTCCTCCGCGAAAACGGCGTGACGATCTGGGATGAATGGGCCGATAAGCAGGGTGAACTTGGCCCCGTTTACGGCGTTCAGTGGCGCAGTTGGCCCGCCGCCGACGGCCGCCGCATCGACCAGATTACGGAGGTCATCGAACAGATTCGCCGCAATCCCGATTCGCGCCGGTTGGTGGTCAGCGCATGGAACGTGGGCGAACTAGAGCGAATGCGGCTCCCGCCATGCCACCTGTTGTTTCAGTTCTACGTGGCCGACGGGCGGCTGTCGTGTCAGCTTTACCAGCGGAGCGCCGACGTGTTCTTGGGCGTGCCCTTCAACATCGCATCATACGCGCTGCTGACCTTGATGACCGCCCAGGCGACGGGACTGGCGCCGGGCGAGTTTATTCACACGCTCGGCGACGCGCATCTCTATAGCAACCACGTCGAGCAGGCCCGGCTTCAACTCTCCCGGCAACCGCGGCCGCTGCCCACGGTGCGATTAAACCCCGACGTGCGTTCGATCTTCGATTTTCAATTTCACGACTTCACGCTGGAAGGCTATAACCCCCATCCCCACATCCCGGCGAAGGTGGCGGTATGACGCTTTCGCTAATTGTGGCGGTGGCCGAAAATGGCGTCATCGGTCGCGGAGGGCAGTTGCCGTGGCGACTTTCGGCCGACCTGCGCCGCTTCCGCCAGTTAACCATGGGCCACCACGTCATCATGGGTCGCAAGACCTTCGAGTCGATCGGGCGCCCCCTTCCCGGCCGTAAGCTGGTGGTGTTGTCCCGGCAGCCGGAGTTTCGCGCGCCGGAAGCCGTGATCGTTCCTGACTGGCAAGCAGCAACAGCGGCTGTGGCCGACGACACGGAACCTTTCGTGATCGGCGGCGCCGACGTGTTCCGAGCCGCGCTTCCGCACGTCGATCGTATCTACCTGACGGTCGTTCACGATCAGCCCGAAGGCGACACCTGGTTCCCGGCGTGGGACGAGTCCGACTGGCGGATTGTTTCCGAAGAGCATCATCCGGCCGATGAGAAAAACTCGGCCGACTCGACTTTTCGCGTACTGGAACGAGTTTCACCCCCAAAGGTTTAGCCATGCCCGACGTGAAGCGACAGGAAGTATTGGATGCAAACGCGCGACTGCTGCGGAGCATTCAGGACGGAGATTGGCGCGCCTACGAGCAACTTTGCGATCCCACGATCACGGCGTTCGAGGCCGAAGCCCGCGGGCACCTGGTCGAGGGCATGAAGTTCCACGAGTTCTACTTCAACCTGGAGCGCAAGAACCAGCCGGCCAACACTACGATGTCCTCGCCGCACGTGCGACTGATGGGCGAGAACGCCGCCGTGGTTAGTTACGTGCGCCTGGTGCAAACCCTCGATGACGCAGGCCAACCGCAAACGCGGCGGTGCGAAGAAACGCGAGTTTGGGAGCATCGTGATGGCGTCTGGAAGCACGTCCACTTCCACCGCTCACAAAACGAGTAGCGCTAGGCCCGCTCGATAGGAAAAGCGAGCACCTGTTCGATGCACTGCGCGCCGGCAGCCAGCATCGCCACGCGGTCGAAGCCGAGCGCTACGCCCGTGCAAGGAGGCAGGCCGTGCTCCATCGCCGCCAGCAAGCGGCTTTCCTCGGGAAGCGCCGGCTTGCCATCGGCTTGACGATCGCGGTTGACGCGCGCATTGCGGCGCCGGAGTTCCGCGGGATCAAGTAGTTCATGGTAACCGTTGGCCAATTCGATTCCGCTCGCGTAAAGTTCAAATCGCTCGCCTACCGGCTGTTCGCCGTGGCGGACCACCGCCAGCGCGGCTTGCGTGGCGGGATAGTCGTAGAGGATGGTCGGCCGCCCTTGGCCTAAGTGCGGCTCAACCAGTTCGCTCAACAGGAGCTCCAACCAGGCGTCGCAATCGTCAACGTCCCAGCCTTGGGGCGTGGCGATTCCTTTGGCCTCGGCGATTTCCGCCAGTTCACTGGCCGAGGTTCGGTGCGGGTTCACGCCCACCTGCGATTCAAAAACATCGCGATAGGAAACTTGCTCCGCGGGACCGCGTTCCAGGAGCGTCTCGGACAACTCGGATAACAACGCCATGCCGGTGAGCATGGAATCGTCAACGCGATACCATTCGACCATCGTGAATTCGGGATTGTGCAATCGGCCGCGCTCTCCGGCACGAAAGGCCCGCGTCACCTGGAAGATGGCGTGCGCCCCGGCCGCCAGCAAACGCTTCATGGCAAACTCGGGCGACGTTTGCAGCCAAACGCGGCGGCCGACCTCGGGACACCGAGGGTCATCGGGCAATACCACGCCCAAGGGGTCCAGATGCCGATCGACGACCGTGTCGGCCGAAAGCAAGGGCGTTTCCACTTCCCAAAACCCACGATCCTCGAAGAACCGCCGCACGCGACGCAGGAGTTCCGCTCGTAACAAAAGGTTCTGCCAGGGAGCGGTAGGACGGAAATCGTAAGCGGGATTCGTCACGGGGATGCAGACGCCGTTCGGTTCGCAGCGGGGGCAACCTGCGATGCGGCAAGGGGCATTTCTTCGGAGGGCGCCTCGCGAGCGAAACGCACCATGGTGTCGGAGAACAAGTTCAACAATGAAATAATTCTAACTACTTCGGGCGGCGACGTCCTGTGCTTCTGAATCCATCGACGCGAGATTCGAGTTTGCTCTAGCTACGGCGTTACGCCCGCCGGGAAAACGAAAAAAGTCCGGCCGGACCACGCGGATCCGACCGGACTAACGTCCCCCCCTGGGATTATGCATAACGTCGCGGGCGTTATTGAGGAACGCGCGACGTAGTTTCCTTGATTTGGCTCCCCGGTCTGCCGTAGCGCCCCGGGGTGGTTTCCCGTTGGATGGAACGGCGATTTTTGGTATTCGAGCGACTCGGTAACCGTCAGGTTTTCTCGATGGTGCAATTATCGGACAGTCTCTGCGGCGACTTTGGCAATCTTTGACGGTTATTTCGATGCTCCCGATGCTACCGATCGGGAGGTTCCTGACGATGTTGCAAGGTTTTACGGATCAGGTTAATCCGGATAGAACGGTCAAGCCGATTGTAGGGAAGCGCGGGGGCACCGTCCGCCGGTGGATCGGCGCGCCGGGTGGCCGGCTTGCGTGAACCTGTCCGGCCCAATCCCCTGCTGCACGAATTCCGCGGCGCTCGCACCGGGAAAAGGAAGCTCGCTGTGTCCAAAACTGGCGATAAACCGCTGTTGCTGTCGACCCTTGGCAACTTGGGCTGGCCGATTATTTCGGGCATTGCGCTCTGTGTCGGTTTCTTCGCATTATTGCACGCCGGCGCGCTCGATCCGATTTGCGGGTCGTACACGCCGCTACTGCACCGTTACTTTGCGGGTCACTGGGTCGAGTACGTCGAAACCGCCATGCTGTGCATTGGCTTGTCGGCGTTGGCCATCAAGCTGGCCTGGGTGGTAAAGCAATTTCCCTCGCTTGATTTAATTCGGCTTCAGGCGCCGGAACGCCGGGCGTTAACCCTGGCCGACGCCTCGCACCAACTGGACTTGCTGGACGAACTGGCCGCGCGACTAAAGCACACCTACCTGGCCCGCCGGCTGCGCGAGGCATTGGAGTCGGTGGAACGCAACCAGTCGGCTGTTGGCCTGGACGACGAGTTGAAATACCTGGCTGACCTGGACGCGGGGCGCGCCCACGAAAGCTACGCCTTGGTGCGGATTGTGATTTGGGCCACGCCCATGCTCGGCTTCTTGGGCACGGTCATCGGCATCACGATGGCGCTGGGGGAACTGTCGCCCGAGGCGCTGGTGCGCACGCCCGAACAAGCGATGGAAGGCTTGCTGGGCGGGTTAAGCGTGGCTTTCGATACGACGGCGGTCGCGTTATGCATTTCAATCGCGCTGATGTTCTTCCAGTTTCTCATCGACCGGATCGAATCGCAGCTCTTGGAGGCGGTCGAGACGCGGGCGCGAGAAGACTTGATCGGGCGTTTTGAGCAACTTGGCATGTCGGGCGATCCCCACGTGGCGTCGATCGAGCGGATGAGCCGCTCGGTACTGCAAGCCACGGAACGTCTCGTGGAGCGGCAGTCGCAAATCTGGCAGGGCACGATCGAGGCGGCGCACGAACGCTGGGGACGCCTGGTGGACGAGGCGGGAGGCACCATCCAGGCGTCGCTCGCGCAAGGGCTTGACGCTTCGATTCGCCAGCACGCCGACCAGTTGGCCGCGGCGCACAAGACCATTGCCGATGACGCCGCACGGTCCACGCTCCGCCTGCACGAAGCGCTCACCGAGAATGCCCGGCTGATGCAATCGCAACAAAGCGAACTGATCCGGCAAGGGCAGGTCATGACGCGGGCCGTCGAGGCGACCGGCGAGGTGCTCAAACTAGAGCAAGCCTTGAACGACAACCTCCAAGCGCTCGCGGGGGCCAAGAACTTCGAGGACACGGTCATGAGCCTGGCCGCGGCAATTCACCTGCTCAATACGCGACTGGCTCGCGCGCCGCAGGAAGGCCGCGTGGCGTTGCAAGACGCCCCAGAACGCGCCGCGTAATTCCGCGATGTGTTTGTCTTCTTGAACCCTGGACAACCCACCGTCGCGACGCATGAGTTCCTCTGCCGCATCCCGTCGAAAGCACTTGCGGAAGAAAGACGCGCAGGTCTCGCTGTTTCCATTCTTGGCGGTGCTCATCTGCACCATGGGCGCCCTGATCGTGCTGTTGGTCGTGCTGGTTCAGCAAGCCAAGGTCCAGGCCGAACAGGCCGCCGAAAACCAACGGCAACAGGCGGCCCAAGCCAGCCACGTTCAGGAAGAACAACGTTTGGAGCAGGAGACGTACGACTGGCGGTTGGAGGTGCTCCGAACCCAGCAGGAAGAAATCCGGCGCCGACTGGCCGATGAACGACTCAAGTTGAGCCATGTGGAAGACCATTACCGCCGCCTGCGCGCCGAGCTTCAGGGAATGCTGGAGCAAGCCGCCGCAATGGAGCGCGTGATCCAAGGCGGCGCTCACGACGCCCAGGCCGCCAGCGCGGAACTAGCGCGGCTGCATCAGGCGATTGCCGAAGCACGGCGTCAAGTCGATGAGGCGCGACAAAAATTGGGCGACAAGCCAGAGGTTTTCGCCCTGATTCCCTACCACGGACCGCAGGGCACGCGCCGGCGGCCCCTGTACATCGAGTGTCTGCGCGACAAAGTCGTCCTCCAACCGGAAGGCGTGGCCCTGACCGATGATGACTTTGAAGGCCCCTTGGGTCCCGGCAACCCGCTCGATGCGGCGCTGCGGGCGGCGCGGGAATACTTGGCGCGCACGGGCGGGGTGGAAGTCCACGGCGAGCCGTACCCGCTGATGGTGGTCCGCTCGCAAGGACCGCGCAGCTACGCCGCAGCGCGGGCGGCGCTGGAGTCATGGGACGATGAGTTCGGATACGAACTGATCGATGACGATCTGGTGCTCCAGTATCCCCCGGCCGACCCGGCCCTCAAGAAAATCATGGAAACCGCGCGAGACGAAGCGCGCCGGCGGCAGCAAATCTTACGCGCCGCGCAGCCGAACCGATATCGCGGTGGCGAAGCATCGGGCTTCCAAGCCACGCCCCACCACGGCGGATTCCGCGCCCTGGGCGATGAAGATCGTGGGGAAGGCGGCGCCGGAGGCGGTCGTCGCGGCGAGTTTGAGAGCGTTGTTCCCGGTCAAGACGGTCACAACGGCGAAGGCGAAGAGTCGTTCGGAGCGTCCGAGAACAATCCCTCGTCCACAGATCGCGCGTCCGCCGATGGCTCGCCCGCGAATGGCTCGTCCAGCGCCGCCGGAGGCGTCGCGGGAGGCCGAAACGCCTTGGGACAAACAACGGGCGACACGGGAGCGGCCTTTGCCGCGTCGCGCGGTCGGAACTGGGGCCTCAAGGATGCGACTCAAGGCGCCACGCCCTATACGCGTCCCATTACCGTCCAATGCTTCCCCGATCGACTGGTGCTCGCACCCGAGCGCGGCGCCGGCCAACAACCGGTCGAAATTCCCATGCAAGGCCGCACTCGTGAGGCGGTTGACCCCTTCATGCAAGCCTTGTGGAAGCGGATGGACGGTTGGGGACTGGCGGGCAACCGGGCGTACTGGAAACCGGTGCTGAAGGTGGAGGTCGCCCCCGGCGCCGAGGGCCGGTTCCTGGACCTGCAACGACTGATGGATGACAGCGGCCTTGTGATCGAACGGAAAACGCCGTGAGACGAACTCGCTCTGACGATCAAGACGCCCCCGGCGCCGACTCGTTTCTCGACGTCGTCGCCAACCTGGTGGGCATTCTCATCATCCTGGTGATGGTGATCGGCGTGCGCGCCAAGGACGCGATGGTGGAATCCCATGCCCCCTTGGAACCGGCCCCTCCCGCAGTTTCCATCGACTTGGCCGCGGCCCGCAGCGCCGCGCAAGATGCCGAGTCGCACATCTTGCACATTGACCAGCAGATCGCCGAAGTCAACCAGGAAATGGAGCTTCGCACCCGCGAGCGCAACCAACTCCAGGCAATCACCTTGGCCGCCCGCGAGAAGCTGGACGAGCTAAAACACAACCTGGATGGACGCCATCGCGAGCAATTCGAACTGAATCGCCAACTGGCCGAAGCGCAACAGCGCCTTCACGAACTGGATCTTCAGCGGCAGGCGGTCGAGAACGCCGGGCCGCCCGTGGGAATCATCGAACATTTGCCGACGCCTATGGCCAAAACGGTCCTGGGAAGAGAAGAGCATTTTCGACTGCTGGGCGGTCGCCTGGCGTACATTCCGTGGGAAGAATTGGTCGGGAAGCTCAAGGCCGAGGCGCCGCAAAAAATCTGGAAACTCAAGGAAGCGCCGTCCATCACCGAGTCGCTCGGCCCGGAAGGCGGCTTCCTGATGCGCTACACCCTGGTCCGCAAGCAGTTCGCCACGCCGACCAAGGCCGGCATGGCGGTGCGGCAGGGCGTGGAGTTGGAGAAGTTCGTGCTGGTGCCCGTCGCCGAAAACCTGGGCGAGCCGTTGGAACAAGCGCTCCAACCCGGATCGCAGTTTCAAGCGCGGCTGGCGCAGTTCGACCCGCAGCGCACCACGCTGACGGTGTGGGTCTATCCCGATAGCTTTGACCACTTCCGCACGCTCAAGCAGGCTCTCTTCCACCGCGGCTTTCTTACCGCCGCTCGCCCCCTTCCCGACGACCTGCCCATCGGCGGCTCGCCACAGGGCACGCGCTCAGCCGCGCAGTAGAGCGCAATTCAGGCAGGCCGAGCGAGTGCACCAAACTAAAGACCGCGTCACGCGCCGCTTGGCGGTTGCGGCGTGGGTTCAAAGAGGGCGATGCTGGCGGTCAAGCCGTGGAGAAAGCATTTGCCGCCCACGGGACCGATCTCGCCCTGGGCAAAGAACCCGGCCAGGGGCACCTCGCCGAGCGTTTCTTGAATGGCCGAGGCGTCGTGGTGGGGTTGCGAAAACAACCGCGTGCCGCGCCCATTGCACGTGAACATTAGCGCGCCGCGGGGCGGCGGTTGGTCGTGCTTCGCTTGCGATAACAAATGGCGCAGCTCCCCGTCGGCGGTCTCGGCGTCGCGCACGTGAAATTGCACCGTTTGCCCCGGTCGCACCCAGTCGCCAATGGCCATGGCGCCCGAGTCGCGGTCGGCGCCAATCACGTTCCGTACCAGAAAGTCGCCCTGTTCAAAACGGTCCTGGTACTCGCTCACCACCCGGCCCAGGTGCAGTCCGCTGGCAATTAACTCGCGTTCCCGCGCCGGTAGTTCGTTGTAAACCTCCTCGAATCGCTCCATCGCGGGCCGGCCGCCCAATTCATAAACGATGTTTCGTTCGGCCTTGGTAATCACAAAATGCTTGCCGATCGGACGGCAGCCCTGCGATACAATGCTCCGCACGCGAAGACTTCCCGAAAGGAGCATCGCCACGGCGCCTTCGGCAAACGTCTCGCGTCCCATGAACACGCGATTGCGCCCCGGCCCCGCTCCGCCGCTGGCCATGCCGCCCACGACAGTGACATTCGGGTAATCCTCGTTGAGCCGCGTCAGCAGCACATCGGCCGGAAAGCTGTAAGGTTCGCCCAACAAGAGTAGCGTGGAGCCGGCGGGCCAGGGTCGGGGCACAGTCTCGGACCAACCCGAGAAACCGCCGCCCTCCGGCGCTCGTTCGTACTGCAAGTGCATGGGCCAGAACGAGACGCTGGGCAACTTCGCCAGCCATAGCACCATTCCTGGCGTGTCTTCGACTTCTCGGCCAATGCTGGCGACGGACTCCGCGGCGCAACCGATGAGATTTTCGGTCCCCAGAAAATCACACGCCTGGGCCGGCAGCGTTGCAAACCCCGCAGCATGGTGATGCGTCGCAAACAACACCGCCAGGTCGGGCGTCGTCTCCAAACGCTCCCTCGCGGCATGGCATACATCGGCTAACGCGGTCGCTGTATCGGGCGTTGTCGAAAGTGCAGAAGCAAACGCGGCGGAGGAAGATTCGGCGGGAGCAGTCATCGAGCGAGCAGGAAAGAGAATATAAGGTGAATTCGTTCAATGTACCTGAATCCGCCGACGATGACACCACGCCCGACCATGCAGCCATGCAGCCGCAGCGCCCAGCGATCGACTGCGGACTACCGCGTCGGGCCGCTACAACCCGCAGAATCGCTACAGTTTTCCGCGCCTTTGCGCCGATGCGAGAAGGAGCACGTCATGGTGGCGTGAAAGATCGTTTGCGTTTGTGGGTCTCCATGGGGCGCCGTCATTGTCAAGTCGAAGCGCCGGGCGACGTTGTCCTCAACGATGACGGGCGTTCCAACTGCGCCGCGTGCGAAAGCGCGAGCGAACCGGAGGCCGCCGCGCCCCCGACTCTTCGCGACATAACCGCCTCGCTTAACGCCATCCCCGTGGATTGGGAAGACTGGGAACTTGACGACGACTTGCATCTCGCCGAACGGTGGGCGGCTACGTCAACTACGCCGCACGTCGCGGCGCCCCTGAGTTCTTCCTCCGCTCCCGTCCCGGTGGTCACGTCCTCGTCGCCCGTTACCGCCGGCCGAAATTTCACGACTCCAACGGCGCCGGCAGCGGGTCGCCAAACCTCGGTCGCCTCCACGTGCGCCTGGACGCTGATTGCGGTAAGCCTAATGGCCTTTGTGTGCGGCGCCGTGCTGGTTGGGTGGTCGGCGGCGACGGACCGAAGTGAGCTATGGCGTCTCGGGATGCCGCTCACGCTGATCGGTCAGGCTGGTTGGTTGATTGGCGTGTTAGCGCATGTGGAAGGTCTCTGGCAGCGTCAGAGAACGGTCGCCGCCACGCTGACGGATTTGGCGGAACACCTGGAAGCAATGCGGCGCGACGGCCAAGCACGGGAACATTCGCGGGACGACGCCCGATTGCGGTCTCCGCTGGACACTAGCGACGACGAGAACCCGCAACAGCTACTCTCAGATTTGAAACGCCAGTTGGACGCGCTGACGCTCCACTACCACCATCCCCGCCGCGCCGCGTAGCGGTGTTGATCGACGCACATTACAGCGCTGGCGCCGCGGCCAGGAAACCTTCCACGTAGGGCTCCGTGGCGGCGTTCAGTTCTTTCGCCCGCGCAAAGAACTTCCGGGCGCGTTCTTGCTGCCCATCAAAGTGCAGAAACACGCCCAGGGTAAACATCAAGTCGGCATTCTCCGGGTCATGCAACGCGGCATTTGCTAAGGCGTCTTGATGCGCCTGCCGCGCCAGCGCCGCATCGCCGTAGAGGTGGTCCAACCGGAAGTCCGACGAAGGCCAGTCGGGCGCCAACGAGAGACCGCGGCGAAAAGCCTCGGCCGCCAGCGCGTAGCGATTGGTGGCAATGAGCGCGAACCCCTGGCGGAAGTACGCATCCGCTACGTCGGGCGCCGCTTGCGCCGCGCTTTTGTAACGCTGGAGCGCCTCGTGTTGTTTTTGCTCGCGGAATAATTGATCGCCCGCCGCAACAAAATGCGACGCCCGTTCCCGCGCCGCCAGGTTCGATGCGCGCGGCCCTGCCGGCGCAGCGCCCACGGGTGGCGCCACGCCCACGGGCGGCAATACCGGCGCCGCACGGTCCAGTCCAAAGAACCGCCGCACCGCCTGGGGACCGTACATTAACTCGCCAGGATAATAGATGGGCGGCAGGTAATGATCGACGTAGCCCGACTGCGGATTGTAGTACGTCCCATACGGCTCGACGTACCCGTAATACGACCGGCCGTAAACATACGGATCATACGCTCGCGGCACGGGAAAACTTCCCGAATAAGAAAAGCCCCCGTATGGCGAATCGATGTTGACCGAAACGCCGCCAGGGCCGCTAAAGAACCCGAACCTGCCCGCGGGTGGGAAATAGGGAAACTGCCCCCAGGCCAATTCCGCCGTCGCCAGCGTAACCACCGCCGCTAAAGCCAACCGCACCATAATGGAATCCTTGCAATGTGACTCGCTTCCTCCCTTAATTATCAAGGGGAGAACGACCACATGCAAGGAAGCGACCGAAGCTTTCACATACGGAATGCCCCATGCCTTCGTCTCGCAGCGGCGAAACCGCAAGCGAATCGCTTACGGTTTCGCCGTTTCTGGATCCTCCACCAGATGCTCACCGGCAAGTCCAGTGGACTATTGCTACTCCGCCGCCTTCTCCGAGATCGCCTTCCACAACCGGGGCGGCGACATGGGAAGCTCGCGCATGCGGACGCCGGTGGCCTGGAAGATCGCGTTGGCGATGGCGGCGGGCGGGGCGACGATGGGCGCTTCGCCCACGCCGCGCACGCCGTAGGGATGCCCGGGGTTGGGAACCTCGACGATGATCGTGTCGATCATCGGCACATCCAGGCAGGTGGGCATCCGGTAATCGAGGAAGCTGGCGTTGCGCATGGCCCCCCGCGCGTCGAAGAAGTACTCCTCGTTGAGCGCCCAGCCAATGCCTTGCACCGCGCCGCCTTGCATCTGGCCTTCGACGTAACTGGGGTGAATCGCTTTGCCCGCGTCCTGCACCACCGTGTAACGCAGGATGGCGACTTTTCCCGTCTCGGGATCGACCTCGACGTCCACAATGTGGACGCCAAACCCGTTCGTCGAACCTTCCGGCGCGACGGTCGCCCGGCCCACCACGCTGCCGCCCGTCTTGTGCATCTCGGCGGCGATCTGCTGGAAGGTGGCCGAATGGCCATTGGAGGAATACGTGTCGCCTTCGACCGTAACGTCTTGGGCGTCGCACTCCCAGAGCATCGCGGCCCGCTCGGCCATTTGGCGGCGAATATCCAGGCCCGCCTCGTAAGCCGCCAGGCCCGTGGCGAACGTCACCCGGCTGCCGCCGGTCACGTCGGTGTAGCCGACGCTGTCGGTATCGGCCACCTGGGGATGCACATCTTCGGCCGCGATGCCCAGCGTTTCGGCAAGCTGCATTGCCACCGAGGCGCGGGTGCCGCCAATGTCGGTCGAGCCTTCGATCAGCTTGACCGTACCGTCCGGGTTCACGTGCGCCGAAACACTGGACTTGAGGCCGGCATTGAACCAAAATCCCGCGGCAATGCCGCGCCCGCGGTTCGAGCCTTCCAGCGGTCTGTTCCAATGCTCGCTCTCGCGCGCGGCTTGGAGTGTTTCGACAAAACCGATGCGCGGGTAAACAGGACCATCGACGCGCCGCGTGCCTTCCTTGGCGGCGTTCTTCAAGCGGAACTCGATGGGGTTAATCCCGAGCGACTCGGCCAGTTCATCGATCACGCTTTCGCACGCGAATGCGGCTTGCGTGGCCCCCGGCGCCCGGTAAGCCTGCGTCTTGGGTTTGTTCAGGCACACATCGTAGCCGTCCACCACCGCGTGTGGCAGTTCGTAACAGCTAAAGATGCACATGCAGCCTGGCCCGATCACACCACCGGGAAAGGCGCCAGCGTCGTACGCCAGCCACGCTTGGCCAGCGGTAAGCCGGCCGTCCTTGGTGGCGCCCAGCTTGACCCGAATGAACGAACCGGGCGTGGGTCCGGTGCCTTCAAAGACCTCGTTCCGTTGCATGAGAATCTTGACCGGCCGACCGCACTTGCGGCTAAGCATGGCCGCGATCGGCTCCAGGTAAACGGCGATCTTACCGCCAAACCCGCCGCCAATCTCGCAGGGGACGACCGTCACCTGGGAGATGGGCATTTGCAGCAGTTCGGCTGTTTGCTGGCGGCAGGTGAATGCCCCTTGGGTGGAGGCCCAAATTTTGAGGTGGCCGTCGGCATTCCAAAAGGCGGTGGCGACGTGTGGTTCGATGTAACCTTGGTGGACGGTGGCAGTGCGGAATTCGCGCTCAATCACCACGTCGGCGTCGGCGAAGCCTTGTTCAATGTTTCCCTTGGCAAAGTGCAGGTGAACCGACACATTGCTCGGCTTGTCCGACTTCTGGCCCATCGCGTCGGTATGGAGGTTGTCGTGCAGCAGCGGCGCGTCGTCTTGCATCGCATCCAGCACCCACGTGACCGCCGGCAGCGGCTCGTATTCCACGCGAATGTGCTTGAGCGCTTCTTCGGCCACGTGCGGATTGATCGCCGCCACGGCGGCGACGGCGTGACCGCGATACAACACTTTGCCCTTCGCCAGGCAGTTCGCGCCCAGGTGCGCCAGATTAACCGCGCCTTCGCCCAGGTGGGCGATCTTGTCTTCCGGGTCGGGGAAATCGGCCGAGGTTACAACCGCCAGCACGCCGGGGAGTTTCTCGGCCGGAGAAGTATCGATCGACTTGATGCGCGCATGGGCGTGCGGGCTGCGAAGGATCCGCCCATGCGTCAAGCCCGTTAACTGGACATCCGCCCCGTAAATGGCGCGGCCGGTGACTTTATCGGTCCCGTCGTGACGAATCGGCCGGGTGCCAATGACCTTGTATTCTCGCGACTCCGCGGCGTCGGCGCGCTTATCCATAATGAAAGACCTCGAAAGTGCGATTGATTGCTCTCGTTGGACGCGGTTGGTGATTTGGTTTTGCCCGGCGCGTGAGTTCGTCGGAAGCGGAGTTCAAGAACGCGACGAGGCGCCGGTTGGCTCTTGTCGCAGAATTTCAGCGGCGTCCTGCACGGCCCGAACGATCTTATCATACCCCGTGCAGCGACACAGATTACCCGCCAATTGGAAGCGAATCTCCTGCTCCGTGGGATTGGGGTTCTTTTCCAAGAGCGCCTTGGCGGCCACCAAAAAGCCGGGCGTGCAAACACCGCATTGCAGGGCAGCGCCCTCCAAGAAGCATTGCTGGAGCGGGTGCAAGTGGCCGTTTTGTGCGATGGCCTCGACCGTCTCCACCTCGGCGCCTTCGGCTTCGACCGCCAGCACCAGGCAGCTATTGACCGGCACGCCGTTCAACATCACCGTGCATGCGCCGCAGTTGCCGTTATTGCACCCTTCTTTAGCGCCCGTGAGTTGCAAGCTCTCGCGCAACACCTCCAACAGGCTTTGCCGCGGTTCGCACAGGAATTCGACCTGTTCTCCATTGACGGTCGCGGCGACGTGGACTTTTCGAGACACGAGAAACTCCCGGTACTGAATGAATCTAGGAGAGGCCGAAGCGCGGGGCAGATAGTCCGTCTGGCTTTCAGCTGTCGTTACGGGCGGAAACCCGCCTGCGGTGGCCGTTAAGTTTGCGTTTGGGCGCGCTGGATCGCCTTAGCCAAGGTGCGTTGGGTAAGCACGCCGGCCAGATGAACGCGATATTCCGCCGTGCCGCGCATGTCGTCGATGGGCGAAACGACCTTTCGCGCCAATTCACCTGCTTGCGCCAGGTTGGCTTCCGTCGCGGGTTTTCCGGTCAACCAATCGCTCGCCTCGGCGGCGAACTTCGGAGTCGGCGCGACGGCGCCGAGCGCGATGCGTGCTTTCTCAATCGTCTTGCCCGTGGCGTCAAGTTGCACCCACGAGGCCGCGCCAGCCACGGCGATATCCATCTCGTTGCGCGGGATGAAACGCTGGTAAGCCGCCCCGCTCCGCGGCGCCGGCGGGGGAAATACCAAGGCCACCAACAACTCGCCGCGTTCCAGCACATTGCGGCCCGGAGCGGTGCAAAACTCGGCGGCGCTCACTTCGCGCAGCCCGTTCGGCCCGGCAAGGCGGCACGTGACGTCATAGGCGATGAGCACGGGGATGGTGTCGCCCGCGGGCGAGGAATTGCACAAGTTGCCGCCGACGCTGGCCCGGCTTTGAACCTGCCAGCCCCCCACGATATGCGTGGCGTCGGCCAGCGCGGGATAGGCGTCGGCCAGCGTGGAATCCTCGTACACGCGGTAGCAGGGAACAGCAGCCCCCAGCACCAATCCGCCGTGAGCCGAGAACGAATACTCCGTCAGTTCGGGGATCTTTTTCACATCGACCACGAGGTCGGCGTGGCGCATCCCTTCGCGCAGTTGCACCAGGATATCGGTTCCGCCGGCGAGAATTTTGGCGCTGCCGTTCTTTTCGGCCAACAGCGATACCGCTTCCGCAACGGTCGCCGGCGCGGCGTATTCAAAAGGGATCAAGGCCGATGCGCCTCCCAGGAAGGAAACAAGAACAATGATGGAACGCAAGGCGAGAATGGCAATATGTCGGTCCAAGGCCGCGCCTGTCAAGCGACCTGAGCCGAGCGCGACGTGCCGCAGACTTCGATCCCGCCAAAAAACAGGGGAAATTGGCAGGTAGGGGATCGCAGTTCCCATGTTTGAAGCAAGGGTCTACTGTCCAGGTGGGGCGCCGCGAAACCGCAAGCGATATCGCTTGCGGCCAGCGCCGCTTCAAAGATCAAACGCGGGCGCCCCCAAACTTTGGAAGTACCGAGGCCGCCTGCCCCCGCGCAGCCCACAACGAGGCGCTCGTTGCTTTTGTTTTTCCCTCGATTGCGGTAAGGTGACGGTATGAATGACACCGAACCCCGCGCGCGTAGCACCGAGTTGATGTCGCGCCACGACACGGCGCTGCTGGTTGTCGACGTGCAAGAGAAATTGATCGGCGCGGTGTGCAATCACCGGCGCCTGGTGTGGAATATTCGGCGATTGATCGACGGCGCGCGAATTCTCGGCCTACCCGTCGCGGCGACGGAGCAATATCCGCAAGGATTAGGCCCCACGGTCCAAGAACTCGCGGAGCGTGTTCGCCAGGAGAACGCCGCGCTGCCGCACAAAGTGGCGTTTAGCTGCTGCGCGTGTGGAGAGGTCTTTCGCGAATTGCGGGATCGCGGCGCCTTTCGGGTCTTGGTCACGGGAATCGAAGCCCACGTGTGCGTGCAACAAACGGTGTTTGACCTGCTGAGCGAAGGATTCCGCGTTTACGTGGCGGCCGACGCCATTGGCGCGCGGCACGCCGTCGATTATGAATTCGCCCTGCGCCGCATGGAGGCAGGCGGCGCCGTGCTAACCACGACCGAAGCGGCGTTGTTCGAGTGGTGCGAAGCCGCGGGAACGCCCGAATTCAAACAAATCAGCGCCTTGGTGCGCGAGTCGTCGCCTGAGGAGGATTAGCCATGCCCGGTCCGCTTTCCAAGGAGCAAATCAAGACGATACTCGGCGATATTTGGCGCGCTCACGAGATGAGTGAGGACTATGAAGAGGATTTGGCCTATCTCGCCGCGCAAACCAGGTTCCCGCATCTGGAGGACTACTTAGAGGAAGTGTTCTTCCCCGGCGATTTGCCCCTGGAGCAAGTCGCGATGCGGCTGGCGGCGTATGAACCCGTCAAGCGGCAACTATCCCGGGAGGCGCTGATCGAGGCGGTGCGCCGCATCATGGAAGTCGAAGGCGAACCGGGAGAACTAGACGAGCTGATTGACGTGGTGCAAGCCAACGTACCGCACCCCGCCGTGGCCGATCTCATTTACTGGCCGCCGGACGGGCAGGACTTGACGCCGGAAGAGGTGGTCGAGCAGGCGCTGACCTACCAACCGCCGACCGAAACCTCGTGACCACGCTTGGCGCCGTTGCGCACGCCCGCTCATTCGCCGCCGAACATCGTTTCTAGCTCAGCGGGCGTGACGCCCAACAGGGCGGCGGCGTATTCGTTGTCACTATAGTACGCTTCCCGCTCGTGCGCCATGTCGATCTCCAGCGTGGCCAGCATGCGTTCCGCTTTTTCCAGCGGGTAGCGGCGCTGGGCTTGCCGCAGAAGCGCCAGAAAATCATCGTCCTCTAAGGCCGCCGCCAGCGTCGGCCAGCGGCGGACCATGTGGGCCGGGTTATGCTCGAGGATTCGCTTGCGGCAAAGAGCGGCGATGTGCGACAACTCCATCCGCGCCGCGATGACGCCCGCCAGCAACAACAGCTTGTCGCGCACCAACGGGCGGCGCCGTTGCTGGGCGGCGCGCGCCAGATGCAAGTAAAGTCCGAGCAGATCCACGGGTCGCGTCATGCCTTCATCTTTCGCGCTGCTCCGGCGGATTGCAAGACGGGGGATGAAGCGGCGCCTATGGCCCGAAGCGCGTCGTGCAACCGTAACTCGTTCAGGCTTGCATGGGGTCGAGCGATTGGATGATGGCGTGGGCGCGCTCGCACAGTCGGTCGCCGTCGTAATGTTCCCAGTCGGACTTCCATACTTGCGAAGCAGCGTAGTCTTCGTCGAAGAAAGTTACGCTGCGCGCGTGGCGTTGCCAAACCGACAGCGTCTCCAGGAGCCGCAAGAATGCGGTGGCGGCGCGGTAGACCTCGGCGCGGTCGGCCATGCGCAAGCCCCGCACGTCCAAGGCGGCAATCCACGTGGATGCGGGCGGGCCGCCTTCCAACAGACGGTGCGCTGCGGCCAACAGGAACCTCGCCAGGTCGCGTCGTCCCGCCGCTTCCAGCGAAGCAAGAAACGCCGCCAGCGTGCGCTCCTGGTTGGCGCCAAGGGCCAACATGTCGCGGTCGTTGAGAATGCGTCCCTTGGCGCGCTCGGCGTGAATCCAATGCTCCGCCAAATCGTGCTGTAAAACCTCCAGGATGCAAGCGCCTTGGCCCTGCGTCCAGCGGGCAAACTGCTCCGGGGTCGGCGGCGGCGCGGGGGGAAAGTCCTGTGGATACGCCAGGCGGCAAAGGGCGTGGCCCGAAAAACGCCTTAACCAGGGAGTTAGCTCGCGGATCGGTCGGAGGGTTTCATAAGCCAGGAACAAGAGCCAGCGGTCGCCAAGCGTCGAGCGGACATCTTGACGATGTCGCCACTCGGGCGGCGAGGGGTCATCCAACTTGGCCGACGTAATCCAGATCAGAAAGTCAAGTGCGTTTTGCGAGAACGACAAACCCAGTTCCGTAGGCGCCGTGCGCTCCCACAACCGCCCACGCACAGATTCCGCATGGCGCAAAAACCGCTCTTGGCGCCATCCGCCGCGCGTCGCCAGCATCCGCACGCAGCCTTTGGCGAGGGCGTCTTGGACCAACTCCACGCAATCGCGTGAGAGGCACGTAGGGCGCTGTTCGCCGCGAAGCACCAACGGTTGAATCTGCGCCAGGGTAGCCCGCCCCAAAAATCCATGCAGGATGCGCAGGAGATTCGCCTCAAAAGGACTGACGGTGTGCATGGCTCAGGGGTTGTGAATCTTACTGTAGCAGCGGCGTCTGGCCGCCGTATTCTTCACTAAATGCCGCAATTTTCGGTGGCGCTCGCTCCGCCGCTACGACGATTTGACAACACATTCACAACCTCTCAGAGGTTTTCCGAAGGCGCCCGATGGGCGGGGGAACGCGGCGGGCGGCGCCAAAAATCGACGGCCGCGGCGGCGGGAAACCCATTGACCCGAACTTCATTTCCTTCCAAGCGAATTTCTAACGTGTTCGGTAGTCGCCATTGCGGGTCGTCGGCTCGATAACGGTCGGTAAGAAAGTGGACCCGTTGATTGGCCGAGCCAATCCACCGTCGCCGCGTTTCCGGCTCATCGCGCCGATAGGGACCGTCCACCAAAATATCGGTGTGCGCGAGCAAAACCGAGGCCGCCGGATCGCTCAGGTTGCGAATCTCGTCGAGCGTATAACCGCTAAACACCATGACCGACAACGACGCGCGCTGCGCCGCTTGGGCCAGCCACGCCGCCCCCGGCGCGTGCGCCATCGGTTCGCCGCCCAGCAGCGTGATGCCTTCCACGCCGTGACGTGCGACCGCGTCCAACACCTCCGCCCACGCTTGTTCGACGCTCATCGTCGTCCCGCCCGCGAAGGGCAGCATCTCTGGATTGCAACACCCCGGACAGCGCAAGGGGCAACCCTGAAACCACAGCGCAAATCGTCGGCCGGGACCTTCCGCCTCGGTGCAGGCGATCGTCTGGGCGACATGCACCAGGAGGGGCGACGAAACTGGAGGAGATGCAGCCATCGGAAGCGGTCTCTCGCCAATCAATGTGATAAACCAAGAACCATTCTAGCGCGGCCAAAGTCTTTGAGATAGAGAAGGCGGAGGCGCGCCCGGCCCCCGTAAGGACGTGACAAGGAAAACTCCCTGTCCGGCACGTTCTCTGCAAGGAGTGAACTAAATTGTGGTGGGGGAGGCATCCTGCCTGCCCCACGGGCAAGGGCCAACAACTTGCTTGCGAACGGACTAGACTATCCTCAGCTTGAGAAATTAGAATAAACTTTATCTGGCCAATGGATTTGGCCCCTGCCCCGTGAACTGCGCCGAGGAAGGCCTACCCCAATGCTAACCACGACGTTACACCATCTGTCGCATACGCAGGCCCCAGGCCATCCGTTGGTGGAAAAACCGAACGAACTGGTCGAACACTACCAGGGAATTCTCGAAAAAGGGCAGCTTAGCTGGACTTCGCACCAGCGCTTGTTGAAGCTCCTGGGCGCCGGAGGGCAAGGCGTGGTGTACTTGACCGAGCGACGCGGCGCCGATGGCTTTACCCTGCCGGTGGCCCTGAAAATCTTCTCGCCGGAGCGATATCCGGCCGTGCGCGATTACGAGGTCGACATGGGGCGGGTGGCGCGGGTGTCGTCGCTCGTGGCGCAAATCCAGCACGATAACTTGTTGGATGTGCATAACTTTGTCGACCGCAACCGCATTCGCATGATGGTCATGGAGTGGGTCGATGGCTACGACCTGGCCCACCTCCTTGTGCCCGAGCGGTTGGAACGCATCCGAAATCGCGTGAACGCCAAGCGGTGGGAGTACATCAACAACGTGATCGTGACGCATGGCCCCTCGCACCCGCGACTCAAGCCGGGCGTGGCGGTAGCTATTGTGCGCGATTGCCTGGGGGCGCTGGCGGCCCTGCATCGCGAAGGCGTCGTCCACGGCGACATCAAGCCGTCCAACATCATGCTCAAGCGGACGGGCAACGCCAAGATCGTCGACATTGGTTCGGCGTTTGAAATGGTTAATCCGCCTCTACACCGCACTTGCACGCCCGTCTACGCCGCGCCCGAGGTACTGGAAGGCGAGCCTTGCACGCCGCGCAGCGATTTGGCCAGCTTGGGCTATTTGCTGATCGAAATGCTGGCGGGGCAGTCGCCCTTCCTCGGCAAATCGACGTACAAGGAACTGCTTGAGGCCAAGCGGTACCTGCCATCCTGGCTGCCCGACATGCTCCCCGGCGAAGTGACGTGCAATGAACTGCTGATGAGTTTCTGCCGGCAATTGATCGCTCCGCATCCCAGCCAACGGTTCCCCAGCGCCGAGGCGGCCGACCTGTTCAAAGAAGGCGCCGCCGCGTTTCACCGCCAGTTGGTCATGGGCAACATGGCCAGCGAGTACGGCAACGAGCTGCGCATGTGGCTGGAAGAGTTAAAAGACCTGGACGAAGAAATCGAAGGCGGCAAGCCTGAATGACTTGCCCCCGGTAATCCGCCGGACGCGTTCGACAATCGCTACGTCTAGAGCATTTCTCACGCTGGTGTGATGAGTTGCATGCAGGTCACGTGCTCCCTGGGCGCCCTGCATTGGTGGGCGATTACTTCTTGTTGCGGAGCATGCCCGCGCTGGATTCAAAGTATCGCTTCTGACGGTGCTGCGCCGTGTCGGTCGGCTCCTCCATGCGGCGTTGAAGGTCTTCCACGTTCGCAGCGCAAAAACGACAGCCGCTGACCTCGATGTGAAAGCGAAGGTACGCCGACTGGTCGGGGTCCATCGCCTGGAGCAAGTAGCGGCCTAACTCGTCGCGGGTAGGGCAACTAATGCGATGCCGCCTCCAGACCTCGCCCACGGAATGGATCCCCGCGTCACGGCGCCGGTTGATGGCCGTGAGTTGCGCGAGCAGGTCGGGTTGCTCGCGCAGCGCCGCCTCGATGGCCGCCATTTGGGGCGACGGCAGGGCTTCGTCGAGATACGCTTCCAGTTCGGCCGTGGTGACCATGATCGGGCAGATGTAAAAGAGTCCGGGAGAAGACAAAAGACGAGAAAGCGGCGATGAATCGCCACACTCCAAATTACGAAGCGGATTGGGGGGCGGACTTTTCTTCGTAGGGTTGCACGACAACAAACCCGTGCCCGCGGAATTCCATTTGAAACGACTCGCCGCTGCCGCGCCCGAGGAAAGTCTTGAACGAAATGTCGGTCTTGAACTCGGGGGTGAGCGATCCAGACCAGGCGACCGTGGCGTTGGGATCAGTGCGCACGGGCTGTTCGGGGGTAACGATGAGCGTCATCGGGTCATAATGGGTCATGATGGCGATCATGCCCGTCCCGCGCAGTTCGACGTTGAACAGGCCGCCCGCGGCAATGGCGCTGAGTTTCTTTTGGAACTTGATGTCCCACTGGATCGACGGCTCGAAGGCCAGCAGGTCGTTCCCGTTAACGAAGATCGATTCGCCCTGGAGGTGGAGAATCTGGACCTTCTTGCCCTCGTCCGCCAGGTACAGCTGGCCCGAGCCGCTGGCCTTGGTGAGCCTGGCCCCTTCGCCGGTCATAGCCTTCTTGAGCATCTTTCCTAGCCCTTGCTCCATCATCCCTTCCCGCGTGAATTTAATGTTCCCGACGTAAGCGACCATCGATCCGGCCTTCGTCCACACGTCGCCGTTGAGATTCACTTCGAGCATGTACTGGCTTTCCAGCTCGAACAGGCCCTGGCCCCGGTCGCGTTGTTTGGACTTCTCGACGAACTCTTGGATCGTATAACGCTGCATCGGGCGCTCCGGAAAAGGGGAAGGTAAGAGGTTAGTAGTCAGGGCAGGAGTAAGGGAGTGCTGGAGCAATGGGTTGGCGAGTTGCACACAACTCCCTTTCTCCAGATTTCCATCACTCTACGGCTCGGCGACGGTTACTCTCCGTACAACTCGGGGAAAACGTCTTGGGACAATCCTTGCTTGCGGATGACGTTGCGCAGGCGGGCCAGGAAGTCGAATTTGTAGTTGGCCACCTGTTGCTCAGAGACGTTGAGTTGCTTGGCGACGTCTTTATTGGCCCAGCCGCGCACGAAGATGAGTTCAGCGCATTGGATTTTGACCCACTCGCCGCGTTCCTTCCACCGTCCGACCTGTTCCTCCAAGGCGGCGACGAGGGCCTTTTCCTCCAAATCGCGGCGTTCGCCGCTACGAACAATGCTGCTGGCGGGGCGCGCGTCGGAAACCAGTTGCAAGGGATTGCTCGATGCGTCGCTGGCCGAAGATAGCGGCACCGCGGGGCGGCGTCCTTCGCGGCGCAAGTAGTCGGTGATCTTATACGCGCAGATCGAGAACAAATAGCTTTCCAGCGAGCGACGAGCGTCGTAGTTGGGCAAGCTGTTGAGAAAACCGACAAAGGTGTCTTGCACCACGTCCTCGCTGGGAGCGCGGCGCCCAAGACGGCTTTCGACAAACGCCAGGAGGCGCCCTTCATACCGGGCGATCAGGTCGTTCCAGGCGTCGGAATCTCCTTGTCGGATGCGGGCGATCAGGAGGTCGTCCGCGTCGGCGGCTGAGGCCATGCAACGTGCGGCGTTAGATCCACGGAATCCAGCGCACCGCGAAAAAGACCGCGGCGGCCAACGCCAGTATCACGGTTGCGGCGCCGAAACGCAAGCGCCGTGTATAGAACCCGCGCGTCGCGTTGTCGGCCTTGAGATAACCCGCCGCCACCGCCAGGAGCAGGAACATCGCCGCGCCCCCCAGTCCGATCTTCACCAGGCGACTTAGGGTAACGGCCTCTTTCCAGTCCTGTTCGGCCTGCCGGCGAAAGGCGTCGTCGAACTGCAACAGCGCATGGGTTTGATACATCGGCCCGAATGAAAATTCAGGGCGTTCTTCATACGTGTTTACGGGTTGGACTTCATAGTGGATGTACCGCGCGGCGTCGTTCACCCCCAGATGGCGGTCCACGTAGTCGTCGGCCGCGGTTTTCACGGCTTCCGCAAGTTGCCTGCGCGCTTCGCCCAAGCTGTAATGAGGTCCGGAAGTGACCGAAACTTGTTCCAGCGCGCCGTCTTTGGTCGGTGGGGCTTCGACCCAAGCGGGGCGATCATCGGGATAAATGACGCGCGGCGAATCCGACGCTCGCTCGAGTTTTTCTTCGGGCGCCGTAGAGCGTTCAGCTTCGTTCGGGGGTGCGTCTTGCGTAGCTGGCGATTCCGGCGCGGCAACGTCCGACGCCGCAGCTTCGGCGGGCGCGGTGTTGGCCGGCGCGCCCGTTACGGGCCGTGCCGCCAACGCCAAAGGTAACGCCATCACCAACAAAAATGTGTACGCTTTCATCGTTACGCCTCCTGATTTCGAGTCTCGCCCGCGCGTGGGTCTTGGGGAGACATCCACGGAGCGGCGAGTTGGATCCCCAAGGCAATGGCCGCGGCCAGCATCATGCCCAACGGTTGCGGAAAGGTCCAAAACAGATGCAAGACCCAGGCCCACAAGGCAGCCGCGCCTACGGCCAATATGCTGACCCGCGTCGAGCGTAGCGGGTCGGCCTGGCGCCACCACCGCAAGGCGACCAGCAAGCCGCCAAAGTAGACCAGGAAGCCCGCCAGTTGCACGCCGCCATCGGCCGGGTGCATGTTCCGCGCCAGCATTTCAGGCGCGAGCGGACGCTGGGTCAATTGGTCGAGTTGCGGCTCGACGAACAACAGTCGCCAAGCGAGGAACGACACGGCGCCAAGTCCCAGACCCAGCACGAGCATCAGAAACCGCCGGACCATCGGATCCCCGGCCTCGCCCTCCCAAAACTTGGAGGCCCCCAGGACGGTCCAGGCGCCCACGATCGCGGTCAGCGTAAACCAAGTGAAGAACGCCCACGCGTTGATCGAACCGTCAAACGAGAACCCCGCGGCCATCAGCATGACCAGCGACAGCACGCCAATCACCAGGGCGGACATTAATAGCGAACCCGTCAGTTCTCCCGCGCGCTGGCCGAGCGTCTCTTGGGCCAAGCGGCGGCGCGCCGCATGGCGCCATTCTTCCGCGTTGACGCGGCGCGCCCGCGCCCGTTGATGAACCGAGGCTGCGTACGACGTGGCTTGGGGACCGAGCGGAGCGCTCGCGGCGCCGCCAGACAAGATCGCCCGCAGGCCAAAGTAGGCCAGCAACCCAGCTCCCAAGATCAAGCCCAGGGGAATCAGCACGGGGGCGTTCAGCAGCACCACCAGGACGACCGCCACCAGCGCGACCACCTTGACGGGCGTGCTCCAGCGCGAGCGATTCCACCAGCTCTGCGCTTGGTCCCAGCGACGCGGACCGGCGGGCCCGGTCCGGTTGGCCAATGTCTGAGCGGGGCGCTGCGGCTTGTAAGGCGAGCGTTGTTTCGACGGACCGGGCGCCGCGCCGGGTTTTTCCCGCATCGGACCGAACGACATTTCGTCATCGGCGACCCCCTGGTCCGAGATATACAAGGCGCCCGAACTTTCCAATGTAGGCGTTGTCGGGTTCTCGGGAGGCGACGGCGGGACGTCGTCGATCACCAGCACGTCTTCCGTGCGCGGAGCGCTGCGCCCCCCCACCAGGTCGTGCAAACCAAGATGCTCGGGGCCGATAAAATCGGGTTTGGTGCTGTCGTCATTTCGCCGCACGCCAAGCGCCGCCAGATCGCCCGTGGCCAAGGCATGCTCCAACGCCGAGAGCATCTCGCCGGCGCTGGCGAAGCGGTCGTCCGGGTCCTTTTCCAACGCCTTGGCGATGAGCGACGCAAATGGCTCCTCGACCGCCGCCAGGTCGGGATCGGCGGTAAGGTGCTTCATGATGATTTCCTGGCTGCTCTCGCCATCGAACGGCACGCGGCCAGTGAGCATTTCGCACAGCACCACACCCAAGGCGTAAACGTCGATCTCTTTGCCGTAGCAGCCCTTGCCGATTTCGGGCGCCATGTAGTGGAGCGTGCCGACGCTTTCGGTCTGGCCGCTGCGGCGACTGCACGAGATGAACTTTGACAGACCGTAATCGCCGATCTTCATCACGCCGTCGTCGTCGAACACGTTTCCCGGTTTCAAGTCGCGATGGACAATCCCGTTTTCGTGCAAGTACGCGACGCCGCTGGCAATCCCGCGGAACCAGCGGACGGCTTCCTCGCACGGCATGCCGTGCGGATACCGGTTGAGCGCCTCGTTGAGCGTTTCGCCGGGAACGTACTCCATGACCACCCAGGATTCGCCTTCCTGGTCGGTGCGAATGTCGTACAGGTCAAGGAGGTTGGGGTGCTTGAGATTGATGCAATGACGCACGCCGCGCAGCTCGATGTCCATGTGGCGCTGGATGCGTTTGAGCGCCACTTCCTTGCCGGCGTCGCTCAGGGCGAAGTACACCTCGCCAAAGCCGCCCACGCCGATGCCGCGCTTGATGGTATAGCCCTCTAAGGGGCGCGAACCGCTAGCGTAGACGAATTTCATGACTCGTGCTCGTGGCGCCGGGGGCGCATCGTCGGCGCCCGTGGGGCGCGTCTCGGGACCGCGTCGCTCGACGGGCAACGTGGCAGTTTGATCTCTCATAAGTCCCGATGCCTGGGCCGACTACCCTCGAGTGATGGTGGCCGGTTCCCGCTTCAAGTTATGGTACGCGAACCCTGGCGAAAAAGCGAACGCTTGGGTTGGCCGAACCTGGGTGATTTGGCTGGCTCTGGACGACCAACAGCATCCAGCTTTTGCCGCATTGTTGGACTTCTTCCGAACTCAACGACCAATCCGCCCGAGTGCAGTTACCAGCGGTTGGTTGTGCAACGCGTCTTCCGGCGCGTGGCCGGCGTAAGCCGAACGATAGCGCTAAAGTCGAGCGCCGATTCCATCAGGGGGATGCGCCCCCCGCTCGTTACGGAACAAACGATCGGTTGAAACCGCACCAAGTCAATCAGGCCGGAAACAGCGGAAAAGTGGGCGCGAATTCTTGTCAAACTTCCTCCAAGGTAACAGAAAAGTTGTCTCCCACGATGCGCGAGGTACGCGTCACGCGCCCGTGGCCATTGCAAGTGCGGCCGTCGATCTCGATCGGTTGCCCAGTGCGACAACCCAGCGCATGGCCCTCGCGGTACAGCACCAGGTCCTGGGGCCAATCGCGGCACACCACATGGCTGCGTTCGCCCGGTCCAAGCACGCAGGACTCGCCCATTAGCAACACGGCGTCGCTATACGGCTGCGAACGGTGGCGGCTAAGAAATTCGAGCCGCGCCGTCGCGCTCAAGGGATGCGGTTGGCGAAAGCGAAGCCGAGTGCTTTCTCCCAGCACGATTTCGGCCCGATCCGACAGGAGCGTGCAGGATTGCACAGGACGGCCGTTGATGCGTACCGGCGCCAACGGTTCCAGGGTGTACGCTTCACCGCGCCGGTGGATGATCGCGTGGCGGCGCGACAAATCGCCGCGAATCGCCACGTGGACCCGCTGGGGACCGGTCAAATTTTCCGGCGAGGCCTGGCCCAATACCACTTCGTCGTCCATACAGACCAAGTAACCGCCAACGCCGTCCACCCATAACGAGAACTGCCGTGGGGCGTTACCCTGGGCCGCCGGGGCAACCTTGGATTCGTGATCGTGATAATGGGTTTCGTCCACAACCTTGGTGCTCGCATGAGGCGGCCGCTGGGCCGCAAGGACCGCCGTTCGCGGGTAGTTTCGTTTTTCCGACGGCGCCAACTCCCCCTGTGTCTCGCCTCGTTGACCCGCAGCCGCGCGCCGAGAATTCACCATCTTCCACGCGCGCCGGCGGGCGTCTTGAGCCACGGAGTAATCGGGGGCCAAATCCAATAGTTTCTCGGACAGCGCAAAGGCCTGGCGCCAGTCGTCGGCCAGGATCGCTCGATGAAGTTGCTCCGACAATTCCCGACTGCGAACCTTCCGACGCTGAAGCTCCGCGCGGCGCTCACCGAGAAACCCCCAATCAGGAAGCAAGGCGGCGGCCGAGGCAACGTGGGACTCCGCCTCGACAAACTGGCCCTGGCGCGCTAGCTGGCTCGCCGTTTCTAATCGACGCGTCACTTCCTCCAAGGTTCGCAACCGCTCTTCCGAGACGCCGCGCCGTTGAAGGATTTCCAGATGCGACCGGGCGCCGCCGAAATGCTCGGCCGCCAACTGGGATTCGACTTGGGTCAATTCACCTTGGAGCAAAGCTTGGCGCATGCTCCGCAGTTGGTCGGTCGATCCCATCAAGTCATGGGCCGCCTGCCAGTTGCGCCATCCGGCGGAAAGGTCACCTTCGGATAAGCATTCGCGAGCACGTTCCGCCAGGCGGTTGGCGATTCGGACCGCCAATTGCGAACCCGCCAGATATTGGTGAAGCCGATGCTGCCCAATCAAGCGGCTGGCCTGATCGAGCCGCCCTTGCTCGAAGGCTTCCTCGGCCTCGCGGAGTGGAAGTCGCCAGGCTTGGAACATGATACGGGAAGTACGCTCGGCGCTTGAAAAAGGGGCTTAGGCGGTATGCCCAAGCCCCTTGGCCTTCAAGGGAAGATGGAGAAGCCAGTTTACCGATCGTTAGTCGCGAAGTTCGACGTACGATTCGGCGGCCGTCTCGCCAAAGTACTTGGAAATCCGGTCGGTGATTTCCTCGTTCGATTCCTTGTCGTCATCGAGCGGAATCTGGCCGGCGGTCTCGACCTGGTTCACCAACTTCGAC
>JAANMT010000249.1_pt1 | contig 59155 bp, 50 predicted proteins | sample 7279711 | NCBI WGS metagenome assembly JAANMT01 (sample SAMN14094538, study PRJNA606508) | bioreactor metagenome | isolation source: A lab-scale SPAN reactor treating ammonium-rich wastewater day 1 | place: Ireland: Galway | collected 2017-01-16
CAGATTTTCCGTGACAGCGGCGCATTGCTTGAGGGGCATTTTATCCTCCGCAGCGGCCTACACAGCCGGCAGTTTTTCCAGTGCGCCCTGGCATTGCAGCAAATGCCCGTGGTTGAGAAACTCGGAGCCAAACTCGCTGGCATGGCACGCGCGTCCAGGGCCGCCACCGTCATTGCGCCGGCCATGGGCGGCCTGGTCATCGGTCAAGAAGTAGCTCGTCAATTGGGCGTGCGTTTCATCTTTGCGGAGAAAGAAAACGGCCAGCTTGTCCTGCGACGCGGTTTCAAAATCTCGCCTGGCGAGCGAATGCTCGTGGTGGAGGATGTGGTGACCAAAGGAGGGCGCGTTCAGGAAACCCTGGACATCGTGCGCGGTCACGGTGGCGTGGTGGTGGGAGTAGCCATCCTGGTGGATCGCTCGAATGGTGCCGTGGACTTCGGCGTGCCGCTGTTTAGCTTGATCGCCTTACAAGTGGAGACGTTCGCTCCCGATCAATTACCTCCCGACCTGGTAGGAACGCCCGCAATCAAACCGGGCAGCAAGTAGGCGCTCGCTTCAAGTTGAGCCGGGACTGTGTGCCAGCGACACATTCGGGTGTGCCATAGCGTCGCGAATGGCGCAGGCGTGGCTTTCCATGATTTGACGCCGATTCAACCGCAAGCCGTTAATCCACAATTGCCTCCGTGCAACTCCACGACGGCGGCATTGGCTCTGCTCAACACTTCACAGACGCAGTGTATCCAAAGATTTTATGGCAAAAGTATTAGGCATTGATTTGGGAACAACGAATTCCTGCATGGCCGTCATGGAGGGTGGCGAGCCGGTGGTTTTGGAGAATTCCGAGGGCCGGCGCATCACGCCGTCCGTGGTGGCATTCAGCAAGAATGGCGAGCGGCTGGTCGGCGACGCGGCCAAGCGTCAGGCAGTGACCAACTCCCGCAACACGATTTACTCCATCAAACGCTTCATGGGCCGGAAATTCCGCGAGGTCCAGGAAGAGATCAAGCGCATGCCCTACAAGGTCGTTGAGGCGGCCAACGGCGATGTGAACGTCGAAGTCGAGGTGGACGGCCAGCCCAAGCACTTCAGTCCGCCCGAAATCTCGGCGATGATTCTGGCCAAGCTGAAGGCGGATGCGGAAATGCGCCTCGGCGAGAAAATCACCCAAGCCGTCATCACCGTGCCGGCTTACTTCAACGACTCCCAGCGTCAGGCCACCAAGGATGCGGGCAAAATTGCCGGGCTTGAAGTTCTGCGCATCATCAACGAGCCGACCGCAGCCTCCCTTGCCTACGGTCTTGACAAGAAGAAAGAGGAGAAAATCGCCGTGTATGACCTGGGCGGCGGCACCTTCGATATCTCCGTGCTCGAAATCGGCGATGGCGTGTTCGAGGTAAAAGCGACCAACGGCGACACGCATCTGGGCGGTGACGACTGGGACAATCGCCTCATGGATTGGATCCTGGACGAGTTCAAGAAGGACCAGGGCATGGATTTGCGCAAGCAGCCGGATGCCCTCCAGCGCATCAAGGAAGAGGCCGAGAAGGCCAAAATCGCACTTTCCAGCGCCCAGGTTTACGACATCAATCTACCGTTCATCACCGCCGACGCCAGCGGGCCCAAGCATATCAGCATGAAGCTCTCCCGCGCGAAGATGGAACAACTTTGCGACGACCTCTTCGAGCGCACCGTCGGCCCGGTTAAGAACTGTCTCAAGGATGCCGACGTCACGGTCGAGAAGATTGATGAATTGGTGCTGGTCGGCGGCATGACGCGCATGCCCAAAGTGGTCGAGACCGCACGGACGCTGGTTAGCAAACCGCCGCATCAGGGCGTGAACCCGGACGAAGTGGTGGCCATCGGCGCGGGCATTCAGGGCGGCGTACTCAAAGGTGACGTCAAGGATGTGCTGTTACTGGACGTGACGCCGCTGTCGCTGGGCATTGAAACGCTGGGCGGCGTGTTCACCAAGTTGATCGAGCGCAACACAACGATTCCGACCCGGAAGTCAGAAATCTTTTCGACCGCCTCGGACAGCCAGCCGGGGGTGGAAATTCATGTCTTACAGGGCGAACGCCAGTTTGCACGCGACAACAAGACCATCGGGAAGTTTCATCTCACGGATATTCCTCCGGCCCCGCGCGGTGTGCCGCAGATCGAGGTGACGTTCGACATTGACGCCAACGGCATTCTGCACGTCAGCGCCAAGGACCTCGGCACGGGCAAGGAACAGAAGATCACCATCACCGCCAGCAGCGGTCTCTCAAAGGACGAGATCGAGAAGATGCGCAAGGACGCCGAAGCGCACGCCGACGAGGACAAGGCCAAGCGTGAGGAAGTCGAGACGCGCAACGAAGCCGACGGCGCGGTGTATCGCTCCGAGAAAATGCTCAAGGACAACGCCGACAAGATTTCCGGCGACGACAAGAGCAAAATCGAGAAAGCGGTTGCGGATGTGAAAGAGGCATTGAAAGGCAGTGACACCGGCGCCATCAAGGCCGCCAGCGAGAAGTTGAACGAGGCCTGGCAAGCCGCGAGTGCGGAGCTTTACAAAGCGGCGGCGGCGAAAGCGCAGGAAGCCAAGACACAGTCCGGCAGCAGTCCCGGCGGCGAAGCCAAGTCCGACGAAAAGAAGGACGCGAAGGATGAAGGCCCGATCATTGACGCCGAGGTCGTGGACGAGAAGAAGTAGAATTTTCCCGCCGCTCGGGCGGCGGGATTTGATTACAGTCAAACAACCAAACCAAACCAAAAGCGAAAAAGTATGGCACTGAACGTAAAACCGCTCGGCGATCGCATCCTTGTGGAAGCAGTCGAAGAGAAGGAAGTCAAGAAAGGCGGCATCATTATTCCTGACACCGCCAAGGAAAAACCGATGGAAAGCATCGTGGTGGCCCTCGGCACGGGCAAGACCGACGACAACGGCAAGAAAGTTCCGTTTGAAGTCAAAAAAGGTGACCGCGTGCTGGTCAGCAAGTACGGTGGCACCGAAATCAAGCTGGACGGCAAGGAATACAAGATCCTGAACTCGGACGATGTCCTCGCCGTCATTGGCTGATCCCTCCAACCTTTAACCCAGAACCAGAAACAAAACTATGGCAGCAAAACAATTACTGTTCGACGAAGCCGCACGGCAGGCAATTCTGCGGGGCGTTACCAAGCTCTCCCGCGCCGTCACCGCGACGCTCGGCCCCAAAGGCCGCAACGTCGTGCTCGACAAGAAATTTGGCTCCCCGACCGTGACCAAGGACGGCGTCACGGTGGCGAAGGAAATTGAACTCGAGGACCCCTACGAGAACATGGGCGCCCAGATGGTTCGCGAAGTCGCGAGCAAGACCAGCGACAATGCCGGCGACGGCACCACCACGGCAACCGTGCTCGCGGAATCCATTTACCGCGAAGGGCTCAAGTTCGTGACCTCAGGTGCGAACCCCATCGGCATCCAGCGCGGCATCAACAAAGCCGTGGAAGCCGCGGTGACGCAACTCGACAAGATCGCCAAGAAGGTGAAGGACAAGGAAGAAATCAAGCAGGTCGCGACCGTGTCCGCCAATTGGGATGACACCATCGGCGAGATCATTGCCGATGCGATGGACAAAGTGGGCAAGGACGGCACTATCACCGTTGAAGAAGCCAAGTCCATCGAAACCACGCTCGAAGTGGTCGAAGGCATGCAGTTCGACAAGGGCTATCTCTCGCCCTACTTCGTCACCAACGCCGAGACCATGGAGTGCAAACTGGAAGACGCTTACGTCCTTAACTACGAGAAGAAGATCAGTTCCCTGAAGGACCTGCTCCCGATCCTCGAGAAGGTCGCGAAGCTCGGCAAGCCGCTCCTGATCATCGCTGAGGAAGTCGAAGGCGAAGCGCTCGCGACGCTCGTGGTGAACAAGCTCCGTGGCACGTTGAACGTCTGCGCCGTCAAGGCCCCCGGCTTTGGCGACCGCCGCAAAGCCATGCTCGAAGACATTGCCATCCTCACGGGCGGCAAGTGCATCACCGAAGACCTCGGCATCAAACTCGAGAGCATTGAGTTGAACGACCTTGGCCGCGCCAAGAGCATTGTGGTGGACAAGGAGAATACCACCATCGTCGAAGGCAACGGCAAGTCCTCCGAGATCCAGGGCCGCGTGAATCAAATCCGCCGCCAGATCGAAGAAACCACCAGCGACTACGATCGTGAGAAGCTGCAAGAGCGCCTGGCGAAACTCGCGGGTGGCGTGGCCGTCATCAATGTAGGTGCCGCTACCGAAACCGAGATGAAGGAAAAGAAAGCCCGCGTCGAGGACGCATTGCACGCGACCCGCGCAGCCGTCGAAGAAGGCATCGTGGCGGGTGGCGGTGTGGCGTTGATCCGTTGTATCGCGGCCATTGATGCCGTGAAGGGTTCAAACGAAGACGAAGCCATTGGGGTCAGCATCGTGAAGCGTGCCGTGGAATCTCCGCTCCGCGCGCTCGCGGCCAATGCTGGCGAAGAAGGCAGCGTGATCGTCGAACAGGTCAAGAAGAGCAAGGGCAACGAAGGCTACAACGTCGCGAGCGGCGAATACGAAGACCTCGTGAAAGCCGGCGTGGTGGATCCCAAGAAGGTCACCCGCACCGCGCTCCAGAACGCCGCGTCCATCGCCGGTCTGCTCCTGACCACGGAATGTCTCATCACCGAGCTTCCCGAAAAGGATAAGAAGTCCGCCCCGGCGGGCCACGGCCCGGGCATGGGTGAAATGGGCGATTACTGATTCAAGACGCCATTCGGAGGAACCGAAGTCATCGGGCGAGGCTGGGCAACCAGCCTCGCTCTTTGCTCTGTGGAGGGCGTGCGAGGGTTCCTGTCGCCGCAACCCGGTGCCCACAACTATTCTTTGAAATCCCAGCCGTACCTCCGTTGACTTCGCGTGCTGGCAGCAGTTCCCCGGCTTAACGTTTTGCGGGAGTCTTCGGCTTTTCGAGCGGATGACGGTACTTGCGCTTGAAACTGGCGCAGGAAGAGATGGAAGTCCGGTTGTCGTCATTTTCCCAAACTTCATCGTAGCGCGGTTCACGCGGCGCGCGGCGCAGCGGGTGTTCCTTGAGAATACTGCCGTCGTTTGCGCAATCGAGTTCCAGGTAACGGGCCTTTTGACTCCGATTCAGCCGGTTCGATAGGATAACCAGGATCTTTCGCTTCATGCTTGCTTTATCAACTGCGTTTGTCTGGTCGTTGCCAGCGACTCATCCATCGTGGTTGCCGCAACTCCGCCAACATTGCTAAGAGCTGCCGGTCGTTCGCTTTCCCTGATGGCAACTACGCCGCTCCTGGCAGGAACGGCGCACCAGCTTCCTATGGAAGCAGTTTGATGGCAATTGGATTCAGCCCAACATTCACGCCAGCGATATAGGACGGTCTGCGCCGCTGGTCTCCGCCTGAGCTTGACCTGGCGGGGGAGGGAAGCGACCATGACGGCGTCGTTTGGGGGCGTACTGGTTTCGACCTGACAAAGACGCCAGAGGCGGCATGCCGAGGACGATGCGTTGGCCTCGTTAATCATCGCATCAAAAAACAGCTAACGAAGAATTAGCACTCGCGGCCTAAGCTGCCGCGACGTTCGCCGGTGGACACCTGCTACGCCGGACGAACGCCATAGCAGGCATGGTGGAAGGCGGAGACCGCGCGCCCAAGCCGAGAAAATTCCATGCGGACTAGGCAGTGCGATTCGAGTTCGGACGCCATCGCACAGCAGAAAAATCTTTCCGGACTAAGCATGTAGTCGCGGCTGGTAGCTGGGCCAGGGACGGGGGTTCAACTCCCCCCGCCTCCACCATTTCGAATTTTGTTCTGAATCCAGGGATCAGGCCGAAAATATCCATCCGCAGCGCCAAGGATACGGAAGCAGCCGGACGGCGGCTGCTGCCTGAGCCTGCCCCTGCATAGCCTCGAAGGAATCCGCCGCGTCCGCGTCGTGAACGGCCTCCATGACGGCCTGCGCGACAACGGTCTCTCCGCCGGGCTACCGCGCCCCGCGACTCGTCAGGATTATTGACAGCATTGCCTCATCTCCCATCCCTGCCGTCAATGGGTTGGCTGGATGTTGCGCTGGATGTGACAGTGTGCTGGCGAGCTTTGAGGCTCCCGCGCCAATTCAGTTCGCTTCCCAACCGGCCCCATCAACGCAAATCAAACTCGCCCGGCATGATTCCTACAGGACCGCCACGCTGGCACGCAAATTGCCCAAGGCGATGAGTGCTTTAGCGGAGGCGCCAGGATGAGACGTTGGTGGGTAATACCAAACTTGAGGCCCATCTTGTGATGGATCTCGTCGTCACGTTTCAGCGCGCATCGCCACAAGTAATGATCGGATCAACCAGCGTTCATTTATGACAAATGCCAACTTAACAAACCTCCAGGGTTCTTCTCGCCCCGCGAACCCGCCGGATACCGGGCTATCCCCCTGGCAGCGATTGAAAACCAAACGTATTGCCTATTTGACGCTGCCGCTGCTCATCGTGGCGACCTTGGTGGAAATCGTCATTCTGGCGACCGGCTACAAATATCAGAAGATGGTCTGTCTGCCCCAAGGCATGGGCGTCACTTTTTTTGGCATCGGGCCGATTGGCGCGACCATGCTCGCAGTGGAGATGCTCAAGCTGCCTCTGGCCATCTGGACCGCTTCGCGGGTCGGCTGGCAAAAAGGATTCATGCTGGTGGTCGGACTGCCGCTGATTTGTTTGCTGACGTTCCAACTGGTCAAGGACATGGCCGTCTATGAAATGGGCACGGCCATGACCCCCGCCAGCCAGTTTCTCGAAAAAGCGACCACGGAAGAAGTCAGAATCAGCCAACTCAATGGCGAACTGGCAGCCATCGAGGAAAAGAAAGCGGAGCGCGAACGCAAGCTCGCCGAGTTGGACGAAAGGCAGGCTAAAGCCAAGGCCGACTTGGAGGAGTCTCTTCAGCGCAACGACGCAACCCGCCAGGACGCCATCACGCTGACCGATTATCAGAAGCAAGAGTTGTCCGAGGTGGAGGCCCGCCAGGCCAACATCATCAAGCAATTTGATGCGGATGCCGCTCAACTCACCGCAACCATTACCGATCTGCGCGCCCGCCGCGAAACCGAGGTGGCCCGGGCCACCACGTGGAACGCCGAAGAAGCTCGCATTGAGAACGCCTACAAGGCGAAGTTGGCGGAGTACACCAATCGCAAGACGGCCTATGAAAAAGCCAAGGCGGAGTACGACAACGCGAACTTTCTCCGGCGTCAGTTGATGAAAGAACCGGTTGATCCCGGGGTGGCCCCCGAGCGCGAGGCCAACAAGATTCTCAAACCCACTTTGATTGTGGAACTCGACGAGCAGATCAAAGCCAAGGAAACCGAACTGGCCGCAGTCAACAACAAGCGCCGTGAACGCGTTGCCCAAGTGGACGCCGATGCCCGCCGGCTGCGCGAGGATTTTGACCGCCGCTCCGGCACCAAACGCGAGGAAACCGACCGCAAGCGCGAAGAACTCTTGGCCGCCCTAGCCGTGGCTGGCGCTGAATGGAAGGCAGAACAAGCGCAAATTGACCAGGAACTGGCGGCGTCCGTTCAAAAGGTGGACGGGATTCGCACGGAAATTGATGCCGCTCGCAAGAAAGCTGAGGGTTATTACGAAGCGCGGGAGGCTTCCATCCGGAATACACAGGTGCATCGCATCGCCACGACCGTGGAAATCTTGCGCGGTTTGATAATGGGTGAACGCCCCATGTCCATCAAAGCCACGGCCAAGGAGCGCGGCGACATCCTCACCGACCAGATCAGCATGGTGCGCATCTGGGTTTATCCGGTGCTGGCTTTCATCGTCGCCTTCCTGCCGACCCTGATGGTTGAGATCGGTTTCTCCTCCCTCTTCAAGCCTGAGCAACAGCGCCCGCCGCATCGCCTCGGCTTCTTCGGTCGTCGTCTGCACTGGCTTTACACCCGCGCCGGCCGTCAGAAGATATTACGCGCCGAACGCATGGCCCGCGAGGTTTCCGCCACGGTCGCCGCGCGTGATCAGGCGCTGGCGAACGCGAACGCGAACGCGGAGAAAGCGTTGGCCGAGAAAGAAGTCGAGTTGCAGGCCGCCCAGGAAGCCATCGCGGCTGCCGCCGCCAGGCACGAGGAGCAATCCAAGAAACAGGCCGACCAGCACGAGGAGGCATTAAAGAAGAAGGAAGACGAGTGGGTCGCGAAACTTACCGACATGGCGGACTCGCTAAACCGGGCCATCATTGAGAAGGACGCCTTGCGCGATCTCCAGAAGTCGGAGATCGAACGCCAGATTCAGATGCGCCAACACGCCTGGTCGGATCGCCTGACCAATCTACGTCAGGAACTGGACGACCAGCGCGCCGCGAGCGAGGCGGAACGCACGGCCCTGCTCCAGGAACATCGCGAAAAACTGCTCGAGGTAACGGAGGACTGCAAGAACCAGGTGATTCAAGTGCGCCGCCAGATGGCCGACGCAGAACTGGCCGCAGTGGAAGCGTCCGCGAAACTGGCGCATGACTTGAAGGAAGCCTTGCACGCCCGCGACGTGGCCGAATCCCAATTGAAACATCAGGCTGATTCCCTGTCCCGTCAGTTGTCACAAGCCAAGGAGGACGCGGCCCGGGAAATGGAGAAAGTCGTCCGCCAGGAGAAACACCGCCTGGAGCGGCAGCAATCCGAGTTTGAGAAGATTATGCGCCAGCGGGAAGAGGACTTCGATCACCAATTGCAGCAGCGCGAGCAGGAACTGTCGCTCGCTTTTGACGCCCGCCTGGCGGAAGCACAGACCCGGGCCGAGCAAGCCGCCCGCCGTCGCGAGGTGGAGTTGGAACGGCAATTGGAAGCCCGCGCTCTGGAGGTGGACGCCCGCTGGAAACAAGATGTACAGCAGCGGGAAGAAGCCGCCCAAACGCGGATGAAACAGCGGGAGCAACAACTGCAAGCTCAGGCGGAGGTTCGTTTAAGCGAACTGCAATCGCAGGCGGAACAGGAGTTGCGTCGCCGGGAGATGGAACTGGAACGCCAGCTCGAAGCCCAGTCACGCGAAGCCGACACGCGCTTGAAACAGGAATTGCAGCAGAAAGAACTGGCCTTCCAGGCCAAGCTCAAGCAGCGCGAGCAGGAATTGGCCGCCACGGCCGCCGACCGGGAAGCCGATTTGCAGAAACAGTGGGCCGCGGATTTGCGCGAACGCGAGGAGGAATGGAAACGCCAGACCGAGTCACGCGTCCGTGCCATTGAGACCCGTCTGACTCGTGAGGCGCAGCAGCAGGAAGAGACGTTCCAGGTCACAATCCGTCAGCGCGAGCAGCAACACCAATCGCAGCTTGACGCTCGGCAGGCCGAGTTGAAAGCGCAGTGGGACGAGGAATTGCACAACCATGAGCAAGAGTGGGAGCGGAACGCCGAAGCCCGCGTTCGCGCCACTGAAGCCCGTTGGATGGCCGAATTGCAGCAGAAGGAGGAGTCCTACCAATCCAAGTTGCGCCAGCGTGATCAACAATGGCAGGCGAAATTGGACACCCTCCGGGACGAGTTGCACGCTCAAACCGAACAGGAGTCGCGCCGCCGCGAGGCGGAGTCAGCCGAGGCCAATCAGCGTGCTTTGCGTGAACTGGAAGCCAAACTGCGCCAGGAAATGCAACAGAAAGACGAAGCCGCCCAAGCCAGAGTCCGGCAACGGGAGCAGGACTTGATCGCCCAGCTAACCACGCAAGCCGAGGCTCATCAAGTCGCGCAGGCGCAATGGGAAGCGGAGGCCGCAAAGTTCAAGGCGCTCTTGGATCGCACCGAGAGGGAGCGCGACGAGGCCAAGGAATTCGCCTCGGAAGGTTTCCGCCAAGTGCAGAATCTGGAGAAAAAACTGACGGAAGCCTCCGCCTTCCTCAACGGCCTGAAAAATGGAAAACCTCTGGTCGTGGCTGGGCGCTGAAAAGTTCGGGAACCACGGGCGTTGATCCCGTGGTTCCCTCCCGTTCTTGGATTTGGTCAGTGCGGCGCGATCTTGTCCCCGCCCAATTGAACAAGCTGATTCGCCCGATCAATACCACACCCTGACCTCGTCGAGTCATTTGAGGAGTTGATCGCAAGCTATTCAGAGCGCGACGCCGGAGTGTCCGTGGCAGACCCGCGTGGTGACCAGCTACAAGCTCATCACGCGCGGCACGGTGGAAGAAAAGAAACTGGCGCTCCAACAAAAGAAGCGCACCCTCATCAAAGCCGCCCTCGGTGGCGAGGAACCTGGCGTGGGAGGTAATTCAGGACCTGTTTGGGTGAGCTGATCAACCCTGCCGGCGGTTCTCCTCCAGCTTCGAGATTGGTTGGCACACCCGCCACGTGGGGATAACCTTCATGCGGAATGTTTGTTCAAGAAATATATTTGGGCGGTTTCGCGGTAGCGCATCGCCTCTTGCGCAAGATTATCGAGGCTTGAGCAGTCTGGCATGGGACGCACGTATCTCTTCGAATGTTGCCGCTGTGGATATCGCGCCAACGTGTCCGGTGGCGTGGACCGCGGTTTCCACTTCGCCGTGCAGACCATCCTCTGCTACGAGTGCAAGGCACTCCATGACGCGGTCACGGAACTCAAAGTGCCGACCGCCCCCGCCCTTGCACGTTGGAAACTCAAAACCAACCGGCTGGATGCCGCTCCCGGCCCTACCAAAGCTCCGACTTTTCACGCCGCGCTCAACCGCCTGGCGTTTCCCGGCGTCAAACGATTCCGCTGGTTGCGGTTCAAGCCCGCTTGTCCGGTATCGGCCCGCCACCGCATTCGAGACTGGAATCAACCGGGGAAATGTCCCAAATGCGGCGCGTTGCTGGAATGCAATGCGCTTCCCTTCCGGATTTGGGACTGAGGCGAAACGCGGGCGAAGTCAGCGCCGGCTCACGTAACCGCGCACGAAGCCGATACACTGGGCCACTTCGGGCACGGAGTGGTCCCAGTTGTGTTCGTATTCGATGGAGATGTTGCCGGCGAAACCCTGGCGCTTCAGTTCGTCGAGCACTGCGGGGATGTCGGACACACCGGTGCCGAAGGGAACATCGTGTGCCTGCGGACTTTTCTCGTTCAGGTCTTTCAAGTGGCTGCTGACAATGCGGCCTTCGAGAATCCTCAGACACTCCACCGGCACCAACCCGGAGCGAACCCAGTGCCCCGTATCGGCGCAGGCGCCGATCCGGGCGTCGCGATCCTTGACCACGGACAGCACGTAATTCGGATCCCAGACTTTGTAGTTGGGATCGTTGGGCCGCCGCGGGTGATTGTGAATGGCCAGGCGGATGTCGAATTCCTTGACCAGCTTTTCCAGCATATCCAGTTGGTGGACGTTCTCGGTGGTCACCGCATAGAGTTCCAGCTTCTTGGCGAATTCAAATATCTTGCGCCATTCGGCTTCGTCCCCGCCACCCACGACGCCGTAATTAACGGCGCGAACCCCGTGTTTGGCCAGCTTGGCCTTAATGGCCTCCACTGCTCCATTAGGCGCATCGTGCCCCCAGCGGACGTCGGGTTGGTCCGGACTGAGTTTCTGGCCCGGATAGAACTCGATGACTTTCCCGCCGGCTTGGGCGGTTTTTTCTATCGCTTCAAACGCGCTGAAACGGTTGAACGTGTAGGCCTGACAGCCAATAGCCACGCCACCGATTCTGCTCTCGTTGGGAATCGGCGCGGCTTGGAGTTGGGAGGCGGCCAACACCGCGGTGCTGACCACGAGCGCGCGGTGAAACATGTTACGGGTAAAGATCATGGTTGAGTCCTGTGTTAGAATGTTAATGCACAATTCGAGTCCGGAACCCCGGACGGCAATCATCGCACCCATAAACTCCCGGGTTGTCAAAGAAAAATCACGACAACGATTCATGCCGACGGCACAAGCACGCGCAGCCCGGCGCGTTTCAGGGAGAACGTTGCCGGCAGATTGCCGATGAGTTCGCCTTCCACCTCAAACTGGGCGGGTCCGGTGCTCGACAACCGAAAAGAGCCCGCGCGCATCCGATTGACCGCGCCGTGGGGAAGGCGGCGAGCCAGCAACAACCACGGGCCGCACCAGAGCAGCGTGAGCCAGTTGGCGCGCGGAAACACGCACAGCTCCAGCAGCCCGTCACGCATATCGGCTTGAGGGAAAAACCGGAACGATCCGCCGTAAAAACGTCCGTTGCCGATCAACACAAGTTGGCCGGTGAAGGTCTTCCCTTCCGCCGAAACGGCAATTTCCGCTGGTTGGTCCAGCAAGGCCCGCAGCCCGGAGATGACATAAGCCAGCGGCCCGATCTTCTTTTTGAGCGGCCAATTCACCAGTGCAATGGCGCGGGCATCAAGGCCGGCGCCCGCCATCTGCGCAAAGTACTGCCGTTTCACATCGCCAGTCGCTCCGTAGTCGGCCCAAGCCAGATCAATCCGCGTTTCCTGAGCGTGGCGCAGAACTTCCCAGGCCGCCTCCGGTTGCAGGGGAAAACCAAGTTCGCGCGCGAAGACATTCACCGTTCCCAGCGGCAGAATTCCCAGGCGGGCGCGCGCGAATCCGTCCGGCGCGTCGCCCAGGCCGTTGAGCACTTCGTTGAACGTGCCGTCGCCCCCGGCGGCGATGAGCGTGTCGAAACCCTCCTGAACCGCTTCCGCCGCCAACCGGCGCGCGTCGCCCGGCGCGCCGGTGGTCTTCAGCACACACTCGGTGCGGATGCGATCCAGACACCGACGAAACCGGTCGGCTTTCTGGCCTTTGGCCGCGGGATTGAAAATGACGCAGGCGCGCACGACCCCAGAGTTCCGAAGCGACGCCGAGCCTGTCGAGGAGAAAGCAGCGTGTCCACCGTCGCGACGCCAAACAAACTCGACAAGCCTGCCGGCATCCGCATCCTTGCCCCATGCGAGTTCATTTCTTCGGCGCCACGCGCACCACCACGGGGTCCATGTATCTCCTGGAAATCAATGGCAGCCGGTTGTTGCTTGAGTGCGGCCTGTTCCAAGGACGGCGGGGGGAATCCATCGAACGCAACCGCAATTTCCCCTTCGACCCGAAGCAGGTGGATGCCGTTGTGTTGAGCCACGCGCACATTGATCACTGCGGCAATCTGCCGAATCTCTGCCGCCACGGTTTTGAGGGCAACATTTTCTGCACGTTCGCCACGCGCGACCTCGCGAGCATCATGCTGGAAGACTCGGCCGGAATTCAGAAAGCCGACGCGGAGTTCGTGTCCAAGAAGCGCGCGAAGAAAGGTCAGCCGCCGGTGGAGCCGCTTTACACGGAGGCTGACGCGGAAAAGGCCCTGCGGCAGTTTGTGACGTTGAACTACGACCGGCCCTTTTCGGTGGTGGACGGAGTGAGTGTGACTTTTCGCGACGCGGGCCACATTCTGGGCGCGGCGCAGGTGGTGTTGGACATTCAGGAGGCCGGCAGAAAGTTCCGTTATTTGTTCAGCGGTGACATTGGTCGCGGTGATGACGACATCCTGCGCGATCCGCAGCCGGTCGAGAACGTGGATTATCTCCAGATCGAGGCCACTTACGGCGGGCGCGAGCACTCGCCCAAACGGAACGCCGAAGAGGAAGCCTGCCAACTGGTGTGCGGCGCGCTGGAGAAACAGGGCAAGGTCATCATCCCGGCCTTCTCGGTGGGCCGCACGCAGCAGATTGTTTATACGCTGCATCAACTGACCGACGCGGGGCGACTGCCGCGCGTGCCGATTTTTGTGGACAGCCCGTTGAGCGTCAACGCCACCGAAGTGTTCCGCCTCCACCCGGAGTGTTTCAACGACGAGGTTTATCGCTTCTTGCGGGAGAAGTCGAATCCCTTCGGCATGGAAAACCTCACCTACATCCGCGAGGTCGCCCATTCGATGAAACTCAATGATTTGAAGGAGCCGGCCATCATTATCAGCGCTTCGGGCATGGCGGAAGCCGGCCGCGTTCGCCACCATCTGAAGAACAACCTGGGCGACGCGAAGAATCTGATTCTGTTCATCGGCTACTGCGCCGAGCACACGCTGGGTGCGCAGATTCTGGCAGGCCGCACTCCCGTGAATATCTTTGGCGAACCCCACCCGGTGCGGGCCCGCGTGGCTTCGATTGACGCCTACTCCGGTCACGCGGACAAACACGAATTGCGGCGCTACGTGGAGTCCTTGACCGGCAACATTCAGAAGATCAGTGTGATCCACGGCGAAGAATCGCAATGCCTCGCGTTTGCGGAGACGCTGCGCGAACTCAAGCCACAGGCGGAAGTCGTGGTGCCGGAATACCAGCAGTCGGTCTCGATCTGAGGGCGCGCCGATGAGTTGGAGTTTCACGGCGGGGCGTATCCCCAAACCTGCGAATGGAGATGCCGGTTGGCTGACTTTTTGGGTGCTGCTTTGCGCCTACCTCAACCTCAGCGGTTGGCTGCTCTCAGCGATACAACAACTGAACCGCACTAGCTATGCGGTTGTGTTCCTGGTGGGGGCCGGGCTGTGGGTGTGGTGGCGCCGCAGTGCCGGTCTGCCCGTCATGCCGGAATTGAAGCTGCGCAAACTGCGACGACGCTGCCGACGTCCGTTGCCGATGGCGTTTGCAGTTTTGACGTTGCTGACCTTGCTGGGCGGGGCGCTCCATGCGCCGGGGAATTATGACGCCCTGGCTTATCGCATTCCGAGGATTCTCCACTGGCTGGCGGAGGAGGGCTGGCATTGGATCCCCACGGAATTCAACCGGCTCAACACACGAGGATGCGGGATGGAATGGGTTTCCGCCCCATTGATCCTGTTCGGCAAGAGTGACCGCGGCTTGTTCGTCATCAATGCCTGGTGTTTTCTGCTGTTGCCGGGACTGTTCTTCAGCCTGTTGTGCCATCTCGGAGTGCGGCGGCGGGTCGCCTGGCACTGGATGTGGCTGCTGCCTACCGGTTACTGCTATTTGCTGCAGGCGGCAAGCGTGGGCAATGACCTGTTTGGAGCAACCTTTGCCCTGGCGGCCATGGTCTTCGTGCTGCGAGGCCGGGTGTCGCGAGACATTCGAGATGTTTGGCTTTCCATACTGGCGATTTCGGTCATGACGGCAACCAAAGCCAGCAATCTGCCGCTCGTATTGCCGTGGCTGGTGGTAATGCTGCCAATCTGGAGGGTGTGGGGTGTGCGGCCGATCTTGACCGCGCTCATTTGTGTGGCGGCGCTCGCGGGTTCCTATCTCCCTACCGGTTTGCTGAACTGGCGGTACGGCGGCCATTGGTCCGGCGCACAGGCCGAGCGGCTTGATCTCAGCGAGGGACGCCTTTGGCATGCGAAACGGAATGTGATCATCGTGACTGCACGTCATCTGCTGCCGCCCGTGTTTCCCGTCGCCAAGGAATTCAACCAGCGCATTTTCAGCGGTGAGCCCGGCCTGGCAGTCGGGGAGTTAGAAGCGGAGGAAGGCGCCGGTCTTGGTTCCGGAGTAACGTTGTTTTTGATCGTGACCGCATGTATGTCGCTCCTCGCCGGCACCGGACAATCCCGGAGGGACTTGCGGTCCACCAACAGCCGCCGCCTGGGATGGCTGGTGTTTGGAACGGGAATGATCGGAATCGGCGTCATGTTGAGTTCGATCTGGGTAAACAGCATGGCGCGGTTGTTGACGCCCTACTACGCGCTGGTGATTGCGCCGCTCTTGTTCCCGCGAATGCAGAGTGTGGTGACACACCGATGGTGGTGGCGAACCGGGGCGACGCTTGTGCTGCTTGCCGCCTCGGTGCTGGTAATTCTCAATCCAGCACGCCCGCTTTGGCTGCCACAACACACGCTGCCGGTGTTGCGCAAGGCAGGTTTGCCGGAGGGACTGGCCATCCGTGCAGAGTCCGTTTATCGCGTCTATGGGGATCGCGCGAACGCTTTCAACTCTGTCGTCCTGCAGCTTCCATCGGATGCAACGGTGCTGGGCTTGGTGACCTTTGATCAACCCGAGGCTGCCTTGTGGCGACCCTTTGGTGAACGAAGAATCGTTCATGTGCGCCGCAACGACACGGCGGAGAGTTTACACGACCGCGGAGTCCGCTATGTGTTGGCCGGAGAAGACACTCCGATGCAGGCGTTCGACCAGCCACTTGAAGATTGGGTGGCGAAATTGAACGCCCGTTTGGTGCGTTCGTTCACCATCACACTGCGGGTCCAGAAAGGCCCGGAGACATGGTATTTGTATGATCTTTCGGCGGAAGGAACCCAAGACTGAAGGCCGCGCGAACTTCCGCAACTTGAGGCAGGGCGGAGCTTCATACGAGCAGGATTAGGCTTGCACCCGCCGCCGCTTTGCGATGACTTAACGCGCGATGATTCAGTTGCAGCCTGCACAGGAAACCCGCTCCAACGCGGATATTCCCCCCTGTCTCTCCGCGGTGGTGCCGGTGTATAACGAAGAGCGAACGGTGGCCGAGTTGATACGCCGGGTGCTTGAACAGCGACCCGTGCAGGAGGTCGTGATAGTTGATGATGCCTCCAAGGACAACACCTGGGCGGTTCTGCAACCTTTCGCCGGCCTGGCGCCCCGGGTTCGCTTGATCCGCCATGAAATCAACCAAGGCAAAGGGGCCGCGTTGAGAACCGGCTTCCAACACGCCACCGCGCCGGTTGTCATCATCCAGGACGCCGATTTTGAGTACGACCCGGCAGAGTATTTCCTGGTCCTCAAACCCATCCTCGCGGGAAAGGCGGACGTCGTCTTCGGTTCGCGCTTTCTCGGCTCCGGCTCGCACCGCGTGCTTTATTACTGGCATTCCGTCGGCAACCGATGGTTGACCATGCTTTCCAACATGGCCACCAATTTGAATCTCACGGACATGGAGACGTGCTACAAGGTTTTCCGGCGCGAGGTGTTGCAGCGCATTGTCCTCGAGGAAAACCGGTTTGGGTTCGAGCCGGAAATCACCGCCAAAGTGGCCCGGCTGAAAGTCCCCATATACGAAGTGGCCATTTCGTACTACGGGCGAACCTACGAAGAGGGCAAGAAGATTGGGTGGCGCGACGGGCTGTGGGCGCTCTGGTGCATCCTCAAATACAATTTCCTCCACCGCTAATGAAGCCTCCCCAGGATTCCGAATCGGCTCCCAACTTTGAATTCGACGCGTTGCGGGCAGCGGATAACTACCGCCATTCGCTCATTCGGGAATTCCGCCCGCATTTGCGTGGGCGACTTATCGAAGTCGGCGCCGGGATCGGCCAGATGACCCAGTTGCTTCGGGGTCTGACAACCGTGGAAAGGTTGCTTTGCATCGAACCGGATTCGGCATTGTGTCGGGAATTCCGGCACAGCTTGCTGGACCAACCGCTGTTGGAAGGCACGGTGAAATTGCTGCCCGCAGTGGAGCGCAGCGGCTGGAACAGCATCGTCAGCGTTAATGTCCTCGAACATATCCAGGAAGACGAAGCGGAACTGGCCGAGTACGCCAGTCTGCTCTGTGATGCGGGCGGGCGGCTCTGCTTGTTTGTCCCGGCTCGTCCCGAGATTTATGCGCCGATAGACGCTGACTTTGGCCATTTCCGACGGTACACCCGGCCCGAATTGAAGCGCAAACTTCGTGCGGCAGGCTTTGATGTCGTCCGCCTCGATTATTTCAACTTCATCGGCTACTTCGCCTGGTGGTTCAGTTTTCGACTCTTGAAACAGAGGAAGTTCAATCCCACCCAAGTGCGTGCGTTTGATCGCGTGATCTTTCCCATGGTAAACTTCCTGGAATCACGAGTGGCGCGCCCGCCCTTCGGACAAAGCCTGATCTGCGTAGCCGCTGCCCGCCAAAAATAGTCCCTCCGCTGCTGGAGATGGGGGGAGCGTGGCTTGGCATTGCATCCGCGCCGTTTCATCCTTGCCTGATTCGGAGGATTGGCACACCGTAAAGGCTGCGCTGCCTCAACGTGTCGGCGACCGCTTCTCGCCGTGACGGGCGTGCGGAAATGGCGGGTGATTGCCGCCGGACGGAAGTGGAACCGTTGGGTTGGCGATCCGCGCCTAAACGCACCGTATCGAGCGCAAGAAAACAGGAATGATTGGTATTGCAGCCTCAACCAGGCGAATGCGAATGCGACTTTCCAGCTTGCTGGCTGTGGGACTGCTTTGGCCTTTCATGGGCTTGAATCAGGTGGTCCCCGCCATTCTGGACGACGCTTTCGGATACCGCCTTCCCGGGCCCCCGGAGGTGGCCGTCTGGTGGTGTGAAGCCACCTACAAAGTGGGCCGCCATCGCGCGTTGCCCCTGGCAACCGGCGCCGCAGTGGAAATCGAAGCGGCCCGGAACGAATACGAGCCTTTTCAGATTGTACTGCGCCCTCAAACGACGCTCACCAACTTGACCGTTTCGATTTCGGATTTGGTGCGGGCGAATGACGGCCCGGAGGTCAGAATCGCGGCGACCAACGTTGAGATTTGTCTGGTCGAGTACGTGCCGGTCGCTGAACCCAGCGACAGCTTCGGCGTGGTGGGGGAGTGGCCCGACCCGCTCGTGCCGCTGACGGAGCCGGTCACGAGCCGAGCGGGCACGAACCAGCCGTTCTGGTTTACGGTGTCTGTGCCCAAGGAAGCGCCCGCCGGTCCTTACGAAGCGACAGTGACATTCGCGGCAGAGGGTTTGCCGGCCTTCAATGTGACGGTGCATTTGCGCGTGTTTAATTTTGCGCTGTCTGATGTCACCCATACCCGCACGGCTTACGGTCTGACTCTGGATTACAACTGGCACGGCGTCACCACCGACGCGGAAAAGGATCAGGTGTGGGATCTTTACCTCCAGAGTTTTCGCAAGCATCGCATCAGTCCCTACATGCCGCATTATCGCGCCCAGATTTGGTGGGGAATCGAAAGCGGCGACACGGAGACATTCCGTCATAATTTTGTGGCCTTCGACACCGCGATGGAACGGTACCTGGATGAGTTCAATTTCAACTCCTTCAAATTCATGGATGAACCGTGGACGCTCAATGGTCATCCCCGGTTCAGCGCCGGCTTCAATCAGCTTTTTGCCAGACTGCTGCAGCCCATGATGGCGCATTTCCGGGAGCGAGGCTGGGCGGAAAAGGCTTACGCCTATTGGATTGACGAACCGGATGCCCATCTCTTTCCCTTCGTCATCGAAGGGATGCAGGCGCACCTGGAAGCCGCTCCGGGCTTGCGCCGCCTCCTGACCCTCATCAATACACTTCGACCCGAATTGTTCAATCACGTTGACACTTGGGCGCCAATCATGGCGCCGAGTATGTATCGTCCCGAGGAAATCGAGGAACGCTTGCGGTACGGCGACGAAGTCTGGTGGTACACGGCCTCTTTTCCCGTCGCTCCCCAGGCAAACAATTTCATTGATCATCCAGCCCTCAGCCATCGTATCAGAGGGTGGATGGCTGAAAAACATGGAGTGAGCGGGGAACTGTATTGGCAGACGACCTGGTACACTGGCACCGATGGCCCGCGGAATCCCTGGACAGAGGCGATGAGTGCGGGCCCCACTGGCAGCAAGTTGCGTAACGGCGATGGGACTTTGCTGTATCCGCCAGTTAAGAACCTCCCCAGCGAACCGGTCCTGGCTGGCCCCATCCATTCGCTCCGCTGGGAGCTGTTGCGGGAGTCATTGGAAGACCGCGAGTATTTTTGGCTTTTGCAGGAAACGTTGAATCGGGCCATTACCCGGCTGGGGCCGGATCACCCCGCCGTGCTGGAAGGGTATGCCGCGCGCGAGGCGGCGCTGGCACTGGTCCCCTCGATCAGCGTTTACGAGCAGGACCCCAGGCAGATCCACGCCGCGCGGCAACGGCTCGCGCTGGCCATTGAGGCCTTGGAGAACGGCCGGCCATTCTTTGTGCGCGATCCAGTGTCCAGGGCGGCAGCGACGGGCGACACCGTGGTGTTGCGAGCGGAGGTGTTGGGATGGCCGCCGCCAATTCTCCAATGGCGGCTGAACGGAATGAGCCTTCCTGGAGGCACGGAAACGACATTGACCCTGACGAATTTTGGGGCCAGCAGCGTTGGCAACTATACGGTTGTGGCGAGCAACTCAGTTGGCGTTGCTACCAGTGCCGTTGCTCGTTTGGCCGGTTATTGGCAGGCCACGCCTCAGATCGTGAGCAGTCCCACCAGCCTGAGCCGCTACGCCGGCAGCCATGCCACTTTTGCGGTCACGGCGGTCAGCGCCAACTCGCTGACTTACCAATGGCTGTTCAATGGGAATCCGCTGGAGCATCCGTACGCAACGCAACCGGCACTGCTCCTGACCAACCTCGAGGCCGGTCATTCCGGCCAGTACTCCGTCATCACGAGCAACACCCTGAGTGCGGTGACCAGTGCGGTGGCGACGCTTACCGTGTTGGTGAATCCGGTCGAGATTCCGGTGCTTTTCGAGGGCAGCCAGTGGCGTTACCACGATCTGGGATCGGACTTGGGCCCCGCTTGGCGGCAGCCGGGATATGACGATTTAGCGTGGGCCAGCGGGCCCTCCCCTTTGGGCTTTGGCAACGGAGACGAAGCCACTGTTCTGGCTGAAGGCACCGAGGAAAATCCTGGCACGGTCTATTTTCGAAAGGCCTTTGAATTGCCGTCGGATTTGTCCGGCACGCTGTTGACCGGGCGGTTGCGATACGACGACGGGGCGGTGGTCTTTGTCAACGGCTTGGAGGTGTTACGCGAGAATCTCCCGGCGGGAGACATTGACTTCCACACGACCGCCCTCTCGCCGGTGGAGGGGGCAGACGAAGTCGCGTGGAGGACGTTTGACATCCCTTCCGCGTGGTTGCTTCCCGGCACCAACGTCATCGCCGTCGAGGTCCACCGGTACACGGACAATCTCGGCCCGGTGGCTTATTGGAGCTTTGACGAGGCGGGGCCGCCTTGGCAGGACCTCCCAGGCGGACATGATTTTGCGGCAGTGGGCACGAATGTGGTCGCCCGACCAGGGCGGGTGGAGGGTTGTGTGACCAACCGGGCATCGGCGACAAGCTGGTTGGAGGCGACTGACAGTCCGGAGTTGCGCTACAGCGGCCCCTTCACCGTGGGCGGGTGGTTTGCCTTCGGCATGGGAGGCGGGAATGACCCCGCCACCATCTGCCTGGAGAAAGCGGACGAGTTCCGGCTCTACTACACCGGCACCGCTCTGAATCGGTACCGATTCCGCGTCGGTGAGGTGGAAGTGCAGGAGCAAACCAGCGGTACCATTTCCGGCCAGTGGCGGTTCGTGGTGGCCTGGTACGATGGCACGAACGCCAACATCCAAATGGACAACGGGCCGGTTTATAGCGTGGCTGCGTCTCCGCCCATGCCAACCACCAACCCGCTGGTGGCCTTGAAGCGCGCCGGAGCAGAAGGTGGCTTTGCGATGGACGAGGTCTTTCTGTACCGACGATTACTGTCAACCAGCGAACTCGCGATGATCCGGTCGTTGGGACTGCGGACGGTGTTGGCGACGAATGTCGAGGACCTGGCTTTTGATTTCGAGTTGGCCGCGCTGGTGGTGCAGCCGCCGGCCTTTGTTGAACCACCAACCAGCTTGGTTCGCCAGGAAGGAGAAAGCGCCGCGTTCCGATTAACGGCAGTCAGCAGCACGCCGGTAAGTTATCAGTGGTTGTTCAATGACTCTCCGATTCCTGGGGCGACCAACCCGCTGTTGTTCCTCCCGGAATTGACACTGGCACACAGCGGCCTCTATGCACTGGTGGCCAGCAATCTTGGCAGAGCGGTCACGAGCGCGCCGGCCTCGCTCACCGTGGTCCATCAACCGGAGTTGCAGGCGCTCTGGCCGGGTGATGGCACTGGTCTGAAGCTGGTGGTGAAAGCATCCTCAGAAACCCGAAGCGTGCTGGTCTCAACGAATCTCACCGATTGGAGCGTGCTCACCAATGTGCCCCCGGCTGCGGTACCCACGGTCGTGACGGATGGCGCCGCCTCAACCGCTCCTGCCCGTTTCTATCGCCTGCGGCGCGATTGAACGGCTCTCCGGCGAGAACCCAGGTGGATTTGTGATCCGTAAACCCGCCGCGGATTTCGGGTTGAGTTCCCTCCGCAAACCCTGTGGAATGGCGGCATGGCAAGAATGTTGTGTATCGGAATGGGCTTGCGGCGAGCAGGAGATTCCCAAGTGTGAGGATGAGGATGAGCTGGAATTCTGATCGGAGGCCAAGGTTGCTACTCGTCCCTGCGGCATTGCTGTTCGTGGGCGGCTTGGCGTCCGCCGCCGCCGCTACGGATACGCGAGCGACCAACGATTGGGTGTTGCGGGTGGGCAGTTATAGCGACTCCACTCCCGCCATCGCGCCCGACGGCACGGTCTATTTCGGCACCTTTGACGGCCGGCTGTGGGCGGTAAACGAGGATGGCACGCAAAAGTGGAATTACCGCGCCGGTCGAGAAATCAAATCCTCCCCTGCAGTGGGCAAGGACGGGAGCGTCTTTTTTGGCAGCCGGGACCGAAAGTTTTACGCCCTGACTCCAGAAGGACGTTTGCGCTGGGAATTCAAAACCGGCGCCTGGGTGGATTCCTCCGCGGCCCTGGCTTCGGACGGAACGATCTACTTCGGCTCGTGGGACAAGAAGCTTTACGCGCTGAATTCACAGGGCGAGAAGCTATGGGAGTTTGCCACGGGCGGACCGGTGGTTTCCTCGCCGGCCATTGGCGCGGACGGCGCCATCTATTTTGGCTCCCACGACGGAACGCTTTACATTTTGTCGGCCAGCGGAGAGAAGCTCAGGCATTTCAGCGCGGCGGGTCCAGTGATTTCCTCACCGGCGTTGGATCAAGACGGCGGGGTCTTTTTCACCTCGGTGGACGGCTTCCTCTACGCACTCAACTCCGACGGCGGCCTGCGTTGGAAACTGCACACGACCTCGTTCCGCGAGGGTTCGCCGGTGCTCGGATTGGGGGGCATGATCTTCCTCTGTTCCCACGATGGCCTGTGGGCAATCACGCCCGACGGTCGCCAGACGTGGTATCGCGGCAAGGAGGACATGGACGGCACACCGGCCATCACGGCGGATGGCTCGGTGATCTTCGTCTTTCGGGACGGACAAGTGATCAACTACGACCACAATCGTGGCCATCGCTGGATGCATTATATCTATCCCGTTGGCAGCGCCTCGCCGGCCATTGGTGAAAACGGAACGATTTATCTTCCGGGAGCGGTGAACCGCAGCTTGACGGCCATCAACGGCACTTCCCCCTTGGCGGCCACGCCCTGGCCCAAGTTCCGTGGCAATACCCGAAACACCGGCAATCTGGCTGACCATTGGCGCTAACGGAGTTCTCCAGCCGGCGCTAAAACGATCCTGAACCCAACGTCAACTGTGCGCCCGCTCGGAGGATAGCCCACCCGCCAACTTGACCGGCAATTCACCCACGGAAACGACCAGGCCCCGCCGCGGATGGCCCGGTAAGAGCCGTTGGTCGCGCCCCGGAAATCAGTCACGGGCTGGCTGGGCGCCGCGCCAATCCAATCCCAGCACCACTCGAAGACGTTGCCGTGAACGTCGCTCAGACCCCAGGGATTGGCCAGGCGCTGGCCGACGGGATGCGGGTGCGCACTGCTGTTGGCGCTGTACCACGCGTAGTTCACAAGTGCAGTCGGATCGTCTCCAAAGCTGAACCAATTGGTTGTGCCCGCGCGGGTGACGTATTCCCACTCGGCTTCCGTGGGCAACCGATAGACGTAGGTGTCAGGAAGCCGTCCCGCTTGCCGCTCCTGCTGCGTGAGGCGGGCGCAAAACTCCATCGCTTCATGCCAGGAAACTCTCTCGACGGGACGGTTGAGGTTGCCGGTGAAGTTGGCGGGATTCAGGCACATCACATTCTGGTAATCTGACTGTGTGACCTCACATCGGCCGATCCAAAAACCATAAGTAAGTGTGACCTCGAACTGGGAAAATTCATTCGGAGTGACGTTGGGATCAGCGGCCGGGGTGCCCATGCGGAAACTTCCCGGAGCAATCCAGACCATGTCGTCGGGGGGCCTGAGTACGGGCAGCCGCTGAATTCTGAAGAAACAGTCGGATTGCTGGGGGATCACCTCTTCGACGAGCGTGAACTGGAAACCATTGGTCACAATGCCAGTCGGCAACGGCCACCAGGCTCCCGCGGCGAGGTTGGTTGTGAACTGCGCTTGGAATTGATCTCCCGGCGCACCCGGCCACGTTATCGCGAGGTGTCCACCAGACGAACTGGCGGAGATTCTTGGCGCTCCCCAAGGCGCATAGTCCTGGTCCACAAAAGTCGTCTTGTAATCGGCGAAGAACTGTTGCATCCGCTGCCTGCGGTCCTGGCTCCAGTCACTGAGGAAGACCACGGGATTCATGTAATGCACGAAATCAAAGGTCACAAAGCGCTCCGCGAACGGCGCGGTGGCATCAAACTGCTGCCGCAAGCGGGCCGCGTTGCCCGGCAGGTAGCTCGCCCCTTCGATCTTGAAGCTCTCCAGGTTCGCCCAGAACTGCACGCCCGTCGTGGCGCAGGCGCGTTGCATGGCCTGCGCGTACGGAGAAACCTGCCGGACGACATAGCTTTCCCACTGTTGCGCCCCGACGCTGTCCTGCAACATCACAATGCCGATGCCGGATTGATTCAGGAGTTCCGTGTAAATGCGTTCCACGTCGCAGGGCGGCGGTCGCACACTGCTAATGAACGGAGAGATGGCCAGCGGCTTATCCCCTGACAACAGACGACAGGCGGCTTCGACACCTTGAAAGAAGGACCGCAAGCGGCTGATTTCGGCGGGTGAGTACGCCGCTGTCCAAGGCTCGTACGGAAGATACCAGCCGGTAAAGGATCGGTGGCGACCTCCGCTGAGGTAGCGTTCCCACGCCTGCTGCGCCACGTCTGCCATTCGGTTCTGCGTCTCCGCGAGGAATGTGCTCCCCGTCATGTCGTGATTCCAAGTGGAGAGATAAAGCCCGAGAAAGACTTTGAAATCGTTCGTGTCGGCCCAATTCAGAATTGCCTCGGTGGCATCCGGTTCGCCACTTGGCTTTATGAAAGAATGTAGGCTGCCATCCTGATTCTCGCGGACCAGCATCTGAATCACAACCGTGTCCATCTTCAGGCTCTTCATCTGCTCCAACACCGCGCCCCAGGTCGCCGCCGACCACCCCTGCATCTCGTCATGGTATTGCACGAAACTACCGTTTAATCGCACCACGGACGAAGCCGTTGCGTACCACGGCAGTGCCGCAATGATCACCGCGCCCAAGGCGAGACCCCCGGCACTCCCAAGCAACTTGTTCAGGTGCATCATTGGTATTTGCTCCATCCGAACCCAGGCGGGTGTAGCACATTCCAGCCGATCAGGCCAGAATTCCCGGCACACAAACTGAATTGAGATTGCATTTCCGGCCTTCGCGACTCAACCATGGCGCAGGGTGCGTAACGTGAAACTGTTTTCTTCACCAGAACCAGCCGGGGCAATGTTTGGGATTTTCCGGCCAACGTTCGTTCAGAGGTTGAGCCTGCTCGGAGTGGTTGCCGGACTGCTTCTCAGTGAGTCCCGCAGTATGGCGGCGCCGCTCATCATTGACGACTTCGCCTACCCCGACACCGCCGCCGCCCGCCAGGCGTGGGTCGCCATGAGCGCGCCACCAGTGGCGATGGCCAGTGCCGACGAATGGGGGGATCAACCAGTTATGAATCTCCCCTGTGATTTTGAAGTGCGAAACGTGCGCTGCTACTGGGACCGCTCGGTGACACTTGATCTGGGATCATTCACGGATTTTGCGTTTGAGGTTTTTGCGCCCGATCCCGGGGCGATCTCCTATTTCACGCTCTACTTCCGCTCCGGTGCGGGGTGGTACGGCGCTTCGGTTGCAGTGAACCAGCCAGGCTGGCAGACGTTGCGTTTCTCCAAGGGCGACTTCATTGCCGAAGGCACCCCGGCGGGTTGGGGCCAGATCAGCGGCATTCGTCTGTCTCCCTGGAAAGGCGCGCCGCGCAACACCTACCTCGCGGCGCGTGAATTGCGCGCGTTCACACCGTCGGTGCTGTTGGTGCGCGATGACCAAAGCAGTAATCCAAACATCGTGCAGGAGACGATTGACCGTCATCTGGCCTGGCTGGGGCGCTTCAACGTCCAATGTGGCGTGCTTTCGCGGGCGGAAGTCGAGGCTGGCCTGCTGTCACAGGGTCGGCTGGCCATTCTGCCCTACAACGAAAACATTTCCGCAGCCGAATGGACCGCGTTGGAAAACTTCGTGGCCGGTGGCGGTAAACTCATCGTTTATTACTTGTTGCCCGCACGGATGGAGCCACTGCTGGGCGTGCGCCGAACCGGCTGGGCCCAGGGAGATTTTGCCGCGTGGCGTTTTGCCGATCCCTCTATTCCCGCTTTACCTGCGCGAGTACAACAGTCGTCCTGGAACATCACTTATGCCGTGCCGAACGGCAGTCTCAACTCCCGTGTAAGCGCCCTGTGGGAGAACAGCCAGGGCACATCCACCGGTCGCGCCGCGTGGTTGGCCAGCGACAACGGATACTTCATGTCGCATGTTTTGTTGGGCGATGATGCCGACCAGAAGTCCTATGCATTGCTGTGTCTGGTCGGCCAGTTTTTGCCTGAGGTTTGGCCTGCCGCTGCCATCGGCGCCATCGAAGGAATCGGGCGTCTGGGGCCTTATCACAGTTATACCGAGGCGGTGGCGGGTATCCGGCGTGATGCCACGGCCAGCCTGCGTGCGCCGTTTGTGGAGGATGAACTTGCCGCAGCCGCTGCTGAACGTGATCGCGCGGTCACTGCTCTTGGGGTGACGAATTATTCTCAGGCCATAGTGGCGGCACACGCTGCCCAAAGCCGCTTGAAGCAGGCGTACTTCCTGAGCCTGAAACCCGTCACGCCGGAGTTCCGCGCCCTCTGGGAACACCATGCCACCGGCCCTTATCCGGGCAACTGGGCCGCAGCTACGGATGTGTTGGCCACGAACGGTTTCACGGCGGTTTTTCCCAACATGCTCTGGGGCGGACTGGCCCACTACAACAGCGAGCTGCTCCCGCAGTCATCGGAGGTTGCCACCTATGGCGATCAGGTTGCCGCATGCGTTGACGCCGCTCACCCGCGCGGCATCCAGGTCCACGTGTGGAAGGTCAACTACAACTTGAGCGGTGCGCCGTCCTCATTCGTCAACAACTTGCGCGCGGCGAACCGCACCCAGGTTTCCCGTGAAGGACAGCCGATGGATTGGCTTTGTCCGTCGCATCCCGACAACTTCGCGCTCGAAACCGATTCCATGCTCGAAGTGGTGCGGAACTATGACGTGGATGGCATTCACTTCGATTACATTCGCTATCCGAACAGTGATCACTGCTATTGCACGGGTTGTCGCGACCGTTTTCAGAGCCAAACCGGACAGCCGGTCGCGAACTGGCCCGCCGACGTGCTGGCCGCTGGAGCACTGCGCGATGCGTACCTGAACTGGCGCCGCGATCAGATTACGCGGCTGGTCGCCGCCGTTCACGCGGGGGTCAAGGCGCTTAAGCCCGCAGTACAGGTTTCCGCAGCGGTGTTCCCAGATGCCAACAGTGCGTTTGACGGCGAAGGCCAGGACTGGCGTAAATGGATTGCGGACGGGATCGTGGATTTTCTCTGCCCGATGGATTACACCACCGACCTGAGTCGTTTCACCAATCTCGTACACCAACAAATGACTGACTCGGCCGGACGCGTTCCCATCTATCCTGGCATCGGCGCGTTCATTCTGGAGCCGGACGGGTTCCTCGCGCAACTTCAGGAGACGCGCACAGCCAACACCGGTGGGTTCATCGTCTTTGAACTCAGTCCGGCGGCGGTGACCAAGCTGTTGCCGGCAATCCGAGCGGGGGCCACTGCGCCGGATGAACCGGATCGGGACAAGGACTTCCTCCCCGACAGTTGGGAGTTGCGCTGGTTCGATGATCTCATCACTGCGGGAGTGAACACCGACTTTGATCGTGACGGGTTGACCGACTTTGCCGAATACGTAATCGGCAGCGATCCTACTGAACCCAATGCCGGCCTCGCCCTGCAAACCCGCTGGACAAACGGTTCGGTGGAAATTTCCTTCCCCGGTCAGCCGGCCCACGGTGAGGGCTATCAGAACGCGGAGCGCCATTACGGCCTCGAAAGCACGGCGGACCTGGCAGGAGCGCCGCAGTGGCGACCGATTCCCGGCTTGACCAGTCGCACGGTTGCGATGGGAACTGAAACGGTGAACTTCTCCGTCTCGCCCGAGCCTGACCAAAGCACCTATTATCGCGTTGGTGTCTGGCTTCAACAGAAACAATAACGAGAATCTCGGCCGCTGACGCTGCGGGCTTTGGGTGGGGGCAGGAACTGGTGCTGGATTCCGCTCGACACGGCGCGGTTCCTGTTTCTAAATCGGATTGGGCGCAGTCATCTGGCACGACTATGAATCGAACATCACTCACCGGGTTGGTTTTAATCCTTCTCAACACCAGCGCCGTGCATGGCGCCGTCGCTGTGGTGGATGATCCCGATGGTTGGCTGGGCGCAACCCGCGCGCCCGTTACGGCAATAGTGAAGCTCACGTCGCGGGAACATCGTGCGGCGCTTGAGGGACGGCTGCAACTTCGCGAACTTCGCCCGGCGCCGGCGGCTGCGGGCCTTGCCGTGCCCATGCAAGTTCTCGAATCGAGCCAACGCCGCGCGCCGATGCGCGTGTGCTGGCTCATGCCGCCGGGCGCGAAAGGGGAACGCCGTTTCGAGGTTCAGATAGCTCGGCGCGGTGCGAGCGAGGGAATGCTCGCAAAGCAGGACGCCGACAGCGGTCAGTTCGACATCGCCGAAGCTGGCAAACCCGTTCTTCGCTACAATTACTCGACCATTGAACCGGGCGACCTGCTGGAGAAGGTCACGCCAGCCAACCGCAAGTATGCCCGGGCCCGCAGCAATTATTTGCATCCACTTTATGGACTGGACGGCGAAGTCCTCACGCGCGATTGGCCGCTGGATCATCCGCATCATCGCGGCATTTACTGGGCGTGGCCCGAAGTGGACTGGCGCGGCCAGCGCGGTGATTTGCACGCATTGCAATTCGTATTCGCACGGCCCGCCGGCAAATGCACGGCGACGAGCGGCCCGGTCTTTGCGCAAATTGAAGCGGAGAACATTTGGCAATGGGAAAGCGGCGAATCGTTGGTTCAGGAGCGCGCCGTCATTCGGGCTTACCGCGCGACGGGAGATGACCGGGTGATAGACCTGGAATTCACGTTCACGGCGCTGAAGGACACCGTGTCCCTCGCGCGCCGGGACACGGACAAGTACGGCGGGTTGAACCTGCGTCTCGCCACCGTGTTGGAGCAGGAAATCAACTTTCATACCGACGCAACCAATGCGCCGGCCCGCATGGCTTGGGCGGAATTGAACGGTAAGATTGACGGAGCACCACAGAACTCGGGCCTGGTCGTTTTGCAGCACAGCGCGAATCCCGATTACCCCGGCGACTGGGTGAAGTATCCAGAGCTGAACTGGTTTCAACCCACGTTCCCGGCGAGTGGCACGCGCTACGAATTGAAGCCGGGCGAACCGCTCGTGCTGCGTTACCGCCTTTGGCTGCATCGTGGCGCGAAGGTTGGCAAAGAGACTTGCGCCAACCAATGGCGGGCTTACAACGCAGCCTCCGCGCCAACTACTTTCGAAATTCGGTGACACTCAAAGAGATTATGAAAAACGAAATCCAACCATTTGACCGGAGCGCGGACAGCCATGGCCACGAGTCCCTTGTCATTACACCAGAATCGCGCGGACAAGGCTGGCCGTGCTCCGGGCCATTGTCCTCGCGTCGCGAGTTCATCCGAAAAGCCGCCACCATCACCGCCATCGGATTCGCCGCACCGCATCTGGCGTTCGGCACCAGCCGCAAGCCGGCACGCAAGCCTTCGCCCAACAGCCGCATTCACGTCGGCCTCATCGGTTGCGGCGGCATGGGCCGCGCCAATCTCGGCCTCTGCGCCCGGGAGGCAGACGTCGTGGTGGCGGCGGCGTGCGACGTGCAGGAAGCGCGCGTGGAAGCGACGGTGGAATCTTACAAGCCGACCTGCAAGGGCTATACCGATTACCGGGAGATGCTCCAGCAGCCGGACCTGGACGCTGTCATTATTGCCACGCCGCCGCACTGGCATTGTTTGCAGGCGATTGCCGCCTGCGAGGCGGGCAAGGACATTTACCTGCAAAAGCCCATGACCTTGCACTTGGCTGAAAGCCTCGCGGTGCGCAACGCCGTCCAGCGGCACGACATCATCAGCCAGGTCGGCACCCAGATTCACGCTTCGGAGAATTATCGCCGCGTGGTGGAATACATTCGCAGCGGCAACCTGGGCGACATCGGCACGGTGCGCACGTTCAACGTCATGAATCAAACGCCGGCGGGCGTCGGCACGTCCAGGGAAAACCCGTTGCCGCCGGGGTTCAACTGGGACCTATGGTGCGGGCCGGCGCCGCTCATTCCTTACAACCGCATCCTGGCACGCGACTCTTACAATCACGGTTCCTGGATGGCGTACAGCGGCGGTTGGACGCCGGGCATGGCCCCGCACATCATTGACCTGCCAGTTTGGGCCCTCGATCTCGGCTATCCGCTGGTGACCAGCGCGTCGGGCGGGCGCTTCATCGTGAAGGACGACGGCGACGCCTACGACCATCACGAAGTGCTGTGGCAATATCCGAAATGCACGATGACCTGGATGTCGTCGCTCACGAACAGTTACGGCTTCGATCTGCACGGCGAACCCAAGCCACAGCGCCGCCTTGGCATCTACTTCCACGGTGTCAACGGGACGATGTATGCAAACTACGACATGTTCAAGATCGTGCCCGAGGGCGAGGCGATGAAAGATATGCAACCGCCGCCGCCGTCTATTCCTTCGTCGCCGGGTCACGAGCGCGAGTGGCTCGATGGCATCAAGTCGCGCCAGCAGCCCGGTTGCAGCGTGTTTTACCACACGCGCGTGGATGTGCCGATTGTGTTGAGCCTGCTCTCGCTCAAACTGGGCCGCTCGATTCGCTTTGATCCGGTGAAGGAGAAAATCATCGGAGACCGGGAAGCTGCCAAACTGGCGGTGCCCACTTATCGCGAGCCGTGGAAGTTTCCGAAGAAATACCTGTCGTGAAGAAGGGTCAAAATCATGGGGTCAGAATTATTTTGATCCCATCATTCTGACCTGACTCCCGTTTCAAGAAACCAGCCCAAACACCGCCGCCTGTTCCGCGTCTTTCACCACGTCCTCAAACTTCATTTCCTTCGTGTTCGCCTCTTTGAGTTTGGCAGACACCTCTGGCACGGATTCCAGAAAGCTCAGGAGATAGCTGCTCTTGATCGCGTAATTCACGTTCTCCGGCAGCGCGCCGCTCGACGCCAGTGCTGCCCGCGCGCTCAATTTGGCCGACACCACGCCCACTACGTTGCCGCGCTCGTCCACCAACGCCCCGCCCGAATTGCCCGGCTGCACCGGCACGCTGATCTGGAAATACCGCGCGTCATCCCACACCTTCACCACTTTGGCAAAAAAGAATTTGCACGCAGGCTGCAATCATGCGCGCGCAGACAAGAACCAAACAGTGAATCGTATGAAGTCAAAGCAGACGATCCCAAGCGCACTGCAAGGCATTTCGAAAACGAATTGCCGTAGTGACTAAAATGTTCGTGTGGCCCGCCTCTATTTTCTGGACTGTGCGGATGTTCAAGTCAACCAACTCGGCCAATTTCTCTTGGGTTAATTCCTTGGCAGTGCGCTCCCGACGAACATTGGCGCCAAATCGCCTCAGTTGATCCTGTTCGAGTTTAGTCAGCGGCACGCCCTATTACGGCGCAATTATCCCTTGACGATAACGGCACAATGTGGCGTAATCGTGTGCGGGTATCGCATTGCAGATTACCTCTAAAGCAGCGCATCCCTCCGCCCGAGCGATGGGGAATCGCCGCCCTTGGTGTATGGATGGGATCCCTTGGGAACTGCTGAGAAGGCAAAACTTCAACCCTTCAAACTCAAAATCTATGAAAGAACCGGCCAGAATTCTTGTCTTACTAATCTGTCTCACTTGGGCTTGTGGAGCAAAGGCGGATGAAGACTTTGTCTATACTGGATCAATGAGCACCGCCCGCTATGCTCACACAGCGACGATGCTACCCAATGGCAAGGTTCTGGTCGCAGGAGGGGCCTCCGGTGCCGAAATCCCCGTTTCCAGCGCGGAGTTGTATGACCCGAACACGGGGGTTTGGACGACCACCGCTTCGTTGAACGTGGCCCGTCTTTATTACACGGCCACGCTGCTTAACAATGGAAAGGTGCTGGTCGCGGGGGGCTACAACGGCAGCAGTGCTTTCTCCAGCGCGGAGTTGTATGACCCGAACACAGGGGTTTGGACGACCACCGCCTCGTTGAACGTCGCGCGTTTTTATCACACGGCCACGCTGCTGAATAATGGGAAGGTGCTGGTTGCCGGAGGCTCCACTCCCTTCGCGATTTCCAGTGCAGAGTTGTATGACCCGAACACGGGGGTTTGGACGACCACCGCCTCGTTGAACGTCGCCCGCCAATATCACTCGGCCACGCTGCTCAACAATGGCAGGGTGCTGGTCGCCGGAGGGGCCACTATCAACGCGATTTCCAGCGTAGAGTTGTATGACCCAGCCACGGGGAACTGGGCGGTGACCAATTCCTTAACGACCCCTCGCCAAAGTCACGTGGCGATTTTGCTGGCCAACGGCAAAGTGCTGGTCGCGGGGGGATACAACGTTGGCACGACTTTTTCCACCTGCGAGTTGTACAATCCGGCCACAGGGACATGGACGCAAACCGGTTCATTAAGTTATCCCCGCATACACCACACCGTAGCAATGCTGCAAAACGGAAAGGTGCTGGTTGTGGGGGGTGTCACTGCCGAAGGCCCCTATCACCCAATCTCGGAATTATACGAAACGGCCACGGGGACGTGGACGGTCTCCGGCACGTTGAACGCCGCTCGCACTTTTCAAACGATGACCTTGTTGCCTAATGGTCAGCCTTTGGTAGCAGGGGGCAGCAATCCCATCCTAGTTGGTCTTTCCAGTGCGGAGTTGTACAATCCCGGCCCGCGAATAGGTTTGATTAAGGCGGTCAAACCATCGTTCACTGCGCTATCGCTAGGTACCAACTACCAGTTGCAGCTTTCGGGCAACTTGGTCAACTGGACGAACCACGGTTCGGCCTTCACGGCCACAAACAACAATATGATTTATCCACAGTATTGGGACGTGGACAATTGGGGCAGTCTTTACTTCCGGTTGAAAGTTGCGCCGTGAATTCATGAAAACCATCGCATGTCTGGCATGGGGATCTTTGACTTGGGATCCAGGAGAATTGCCCATTCGCCGAAAATGGTATGACGACGGGCCTATGGTGCGTGTGGAATTTCTCAGAAGATCCAATGGTGGGCGACTCACGCTGGTCCTACACAAGTCTGCTCTTCCTGTACGTAGCCTTTGGGCATTGATGGACCTAAATGAGATAGATCCTGCGAGAAAAGCACTTCGGGCCAGAGAACGGATTGGCCGAGATAAACCGGATAATTGGATTGGCAGTTGGAAAATTGGAGACGCTGCGCCGGACTGCATTATTGGATTGGACGCTTGGGCTGCGTCACATGGGTTGGATGCGGTAATCTGGACGGCGCTGCCAGCCAAATTCCACGGCAATGATGGAGAAATCCCACCGGAAAAGGATACCGTTGCATATCTCGAAGAATTAAGAGGTGCAGAGCGAGACGTGGCCGAGCGTTATATCCGTCGGGCACCCCAACAAATTGATACCGAATACCGTCGCCGTTTTGAAGCTGCCTTTGGTTGGACATACCAAGGATGACGGCGATTAAAATTGGTTGTTCGACAAAGTTCCTAGCACAGTCACAACCGAAACGAGTCAGAAACGGGTTCTTGGTATTGACAAGTCGCGGCGATAGAACTGGGACTTGGCGTTGAAGTCATTGAAGACCTCGCCTCAAAAGCGGTGCAGAAGACACGCGCAGTTCAACCCCGATAAATCGCGAGCAAGCCGCTTCGCGACTGCCGGGTGTCTGCAAACCGCGCGGAGCGTTTGGAGTGCGGGCGTGTTCACCGCCGCTTTTCCCCCCGTTTCCCAGCACCAGCGGCGCGACATCTTTGTAGAACGTCCGCCTACAAAAAATCCCAAGCTCCGTAGGAGCGACATCGGGAATATGCCGCTCCTGACGGAGCTTTGAATCATATAGGCTGCGTGCGCTACAAAGATTCCGCGCCTACGGCGCTGAGACGTTCATCGGTTTTCCTGCGCCTTGGCGTCCTGGCGCTTTTGCGTTGAATTCCCCGTGCTGAAAGCGGTGCTAAAGACACGCGCAGTTCAAACGCTTCGCGACTGCCGGGTGTCTTCGAACCTCGCGTAGCGTCTGGAGTGCGCGCGTGTTCACCGCCGCTTTCCCCGGCGTCTTTGCGTTGAATCAGAAACACAGCCTCTGCAAACAGCGGTCGGTTGGTTATCTTCCCGCCATGAGCGCCACCGAAATCCTGAAGGAGTTGCCGAAATTGGCCGAGGCCGATCGGCGGGCGATCCGGCAAAGGCTGTTGGAACTAGCCGAGAAGGATGACGACGTGGCCGCGTGCAATCAGGCGGCGCTCGACGGCGCCATGATGCTTGATCGGATGGATGACGACGATGCCCGCCGTCAACCCCGGTGAAATCTGGTGGGTGGACTTCGGGCTGGCCGCCAAAGTTCGCCCGGCCCTGCTGCTCACCGGCAATCCCGCCATCGAAGAACTGGACCTCGTCACCGTGCCCCTGCATACGACTTCGCTACGCGGCAATCGCTGGGAACTTTCCATTCCGAAGCCGTTCCTGAAACCGGGAGCGTTTCATCTTCAGCAAATCCAATCGGTGTCCACCGTCAAACTGGAGCGCAAACTCGGCGCTTTGACGACGGATGAGATGAATCGGATTTTGGACGCCCTGGCGGAACGGCTGCGGCTGTGACAGTCCTTGCCAGCGGCGCGGAGACGCAAAGAACTCTCCAGTTCTCCCTGCGACTTCCGCCTGCATCTGATTTCGGCGGGACCAGTGTGATTCCAGCGCGACGAGTCGGATTTCGGCGAGCACGGTGGCGTTGAAGAATGCTTCACGCTCGCCCTCACCCCGGCCCTCTCCCCCGGGGAGAGGGAGAATCACTTGCCGCCTCACTCGAAAACCTGCGACTGGATTTGCCGGACGACTATTCGCAAAACGGAGATGTGCGAACGCTGTTCCTTCTCCCCGGGGGAGAAGGTCAGGATGAGGGCGAGCCTCACAACCATTTTCATTCCTGGTTTCGTTCGACCGGCGCAGAAAAGCCGAGAAGCTTTCCAGTTTTCCCTGCGCCATCCGCCTTCCTCTGATTTCGGCGGGACCAGTGTGATTCCAGCGCGACGAGTCGGATTTCGGCGAGTGCGATGGCGCTGTAAAACCCGCACACGCTTTTCCCGAGTGAACACGCGCATGGCTTGACTCGCCTGTAGCTGTTCCCGTTTAATGTGTCCGTTCGGTTCAAGCAATCTCTGGGGAAGCAAATTGGGGAGAACAAGATGAGAGCATTTCAAGTTCGGCATTTCGCGGTCGCTGGCGTCTTACTTTTCGCCGCCACATTCACGACATTCGCCGCTGAACAGATCAGCGTTGTCAATTCACCGCCGCTGACCATGACCAACAGTTTCCATGTCGCCAACCGCGCGCCGCTGGCGCCGAGTCCGTTCGTCAAGCTGCCCATCGGCAGCATCACGTCGCGCGGCTGGTTGCGGCACCAACTCGAATTCGAACGCGACGGCATGATTGGCCGGCTGGCGGAGATTTCACCGTGGCTGAATTTCGAGAAAAGCGCCTGGGCCAGCAAGGAAGGCAAGGGCGAGCGCGGCTGGGAGGAAATGCCTTACTGGCTCAAGGGTTACGGCGACCTCGGCTATGTGCTGGGGGACGAGAAGATCATCGCGGAGGCCAGGAAATGGATCGAAGCCGCAATGGCATCGCAGCGCGAGGATGGGTGGTTTGGCCCGCGGGAATTGCTCACGTCGCTGAACGGCAAGCCCGATCTCTGGCCGCACATGGTGATGCTCAACATTCTCCAGAGCTATTACGAATTCAGCGGCGACCCGCGTGTGCTGGAAGTGATAACGCGTTACATGCGGTGGCAGAATACCCTTCCTCCAACCGCGTTTGGCGAAGGCTACTGGCCGAAGATTCGCGCGGGCGACAATATCGAGAGCGCCTGCTGGCTTTACAATCGCACTGGTGAACCCTGGCTGCTCGAGCTCGCGAAGAAAATTCACGCCAACATGGCACGCTGGGACGAGGACGTGATCAATTGGCACAACGTCAACATCGCGCAGGGTTTTCGCGCGGGAACGGTCTTCTGGATGTTGTCGCGTGAGTCAAAACACCTTGAATCCGCCGACCGAAATTACCGCAAGGTTATGGAGCTTTACGGCCAGTTTCCCGGTGGCGGATTTGTGGGCGATGAAAACAGCCGGCCTGGCTACGTGGACCCGCGCGGCGGCATCGAGACGTGCGGCATCGTCGAGTTCATGCACAGTTTCCAGATGCTCACGAAGATCACGGGAGACCCGCTATGGGCGGATCGTTGCGAGGAGATTGCTTTCAACTCCTTCCCGGCAAGCATGACACCGGATCAGAAGGGACTGCGCTACATCACCTGCGCCAATCAGGTCCAGGCCGATCGCCACAGCAAAGCCCCCGGCATCCAGAACAGCGGCACGATGTTTTCCTTCAGCCCGTTCGAGGTCTATCGCTGCTGTCAGCACAACGTCTCGCACGGCTGGCCGTATTACGCCGAGGAACTCTGGCTCGCCACTCCGGACAACGGCCTGTGCGCCTCGCTTTATGCCGCTAGCGAAGTCAGCGCGAAAGTTGGCGATGGTGTGATGGTGAAAATCACAGAGGAAACCGATTATCCATTCAACGACACGATCACGTTCAAACTCACGCTGCCGAAGCCAACAGCTTTTCCGCTCTACCTTCGCGTCCCGCGCTGGTGCGAGCAGGCGTCGCTGAGGATCAATGGCCAGGCCGTCCAGGTGATGGCCAAGCCGTTATCGTTCATCATCGTGAACCACGAATGGAAAGACGGCGACACGATCACGCTGCAACTGCCCATGCGCATCGTGGTGCGCAAGTGGGCGAAGAACAAGGACTCGGTGTCCGTGGACTACGGGCCGCTGAGTTTTGCGCTGGCCATCAAGGAACGGTGGACGCAATACGGCGTTCGCAACGCCGACTGGCCGGAGTGGGAGGTTTTCCCGGATTCGCCCTGGAACTACGGTTTGGTCCTGGATGCGACTGATCCGGCAAAATCGTTCCGCGTGGAGCGCAAGCCCGGCCCGCTCGTCGCGCAGCCTTTCACGCCGGCCACCGCGCCGATTTCGTTGAAGGCGAAGGCGCGGAAGATTCCCGCGTGGCAACTGGACCATCTCAACCTGGTCGGTCCGCTTCAGCCAAGTCCCGCGAAATCCGGCGAGCCAGTCGAGGAAGTCACCCTCGTCCCGATGGGCGCGGCGCGCTTGCGCATTGCTTCTTTTCCGACCATCGCTGATGGATCGGGCGCGCATGAGTGGATCGAGCCCCCGAAACCCAAGCCCGCTGCCTACAAGACAACGGCTTCGCATTGTTTCGAGGGCGACACCTTGGACGCGTTGAGCGATGGCCTTGAACCGGCGCACTCGAACGATCACAGCCTCCCGCGTTTCACCTGGTGGCCGCGGCGCGGCAGCACCGAGTGGGTGCAATACGATTTCGCCCAGCCGCGCAAAGTGTCGCGCGCAGGCGTCTATTGGTTCGATGACACTGGCGCCGGCAGTTGTCGCGTGCCGTCGTCGTGGCGCTTGCTTTACAAGTCAGGCACCGGGTGGAAACCGGTGACGGCGGAAGGCGCTTTTGGCGTGAACCGGGATGCGTGGAATCGTGTGAGGTTTTCTGCGATTGAAACCGCAGCCTTGCGGATCGAGGTGCAACTCCAGCCCGGTTTCTCCGGCGGCATCCTGGAGTGGCGAATCACAGAATGACAACCAGGGAATACTACATGAAACGAACTCTCTTGTGGGTGGCAGCCGCGGCGATCCTGACGTCGCTGCACTCGAATGCGGCCGAATGGCAGCCGGCCAAAGGCCCGCTTATGACACGTTGGGCCAAGGATGTATCGCCGGAAAACGCGCATCCCGAATACCCGCGCCCGCAGATGGTCCGCAAAGACTGGCAGAATCTGAACGGCCTGTGGAATTACGCCGTCACTGCCAAGGAGGCGGCGCAGCCGGCAATGTGGGACGGACAGATCCTCGTGCCGTTCCCAATCGAATCCGCGCTCTCAGGCGTAATGAAACGGGTTTATGAAACGAACCGGCTTTGGTATCAGCGCACGTTTGCGATTCCGCGCGGATGGAAGGGCAGAAATGTGCTTCTCCACTTCGGCGCGGTGGATTGGGAAACGACGGTTTGGGTGAACGGCCAGGAAATCGGTACGCATCGCGGAGGGTATGATGCGTTCAGTTTCGACATCACCGACGCGCTCAAGGCATCGGGGCAGCAAGAAGTCGTCGTGGCGGTTTGGGATCCAGCGGACGCGGGGCCGCAGCCGCGCGGCAAGCAGGTGCGCAATCCGCATGGCATCTGGTACACACCGACGAGCGGCATCTGGCAGACGGTGTGGCTGGAGCCGGTGGATGAAATGCACATCAAGTGGTTCAAGGTGACCCCGGATATTGACCGGAAAGAACTCAAGGTGGAGGTGGCCTTTCACGCCCGGGCTGGCGGATACCACCTGCGGGCGAAGGCCTTCGATGGAGAAATCGAACGTGCGATGTCGGATGAATTCAGACTGGGCACGACCTACCGGGCAGAAGATCGCACCAACACGGTGGTGGTTGCCGTTGGTGACTTCACACCTTGGACTCCTGATAATCCCTTTCTTTACCGACTCCGGCTGACGCTCCTGCAAAACAATGAGAAGTTCGATGAGATCGAATCCTACTTCGGCATGAGGAAAATTTCTCTCGGACGCGACGAATACGGCAACCTCCGCCTGCACCTCAACAATGAACCGCTCTTCCAGTTCGGCCCGCTCGATCAAGGTTTCTGGCCCGACGGCCTCTACACCGCGCCCACGGACGAAGCGCTGCGTTACGACATCGAGATGACCAAAAAGCTCGGATTCAACATGGCGCGCAAGCACGTGAAGATTGAACCGGCGCGCTGGTATTATTGGGCCGACAAACTCGGTCTGCTGGTCTGGCAGGACATGCCCAGCGGCGACAAGAGCGCCAAATGGCGCGGCCCAAGCGGCTACGATGGCGTGGAGATGGAGCGCACTCCGGAGTCCGCGGAAATCTATGAACGTGAGCTGCGCGCCATGATCGCGGGATTCTACAATCATCCCTCCATCGTTGTCTGGGTGCCGTTCAACGAGGGCTGGGGACAGTTCGACACCGTCCGCATTCTGAATCTGACCAAGCAACTCGATCCTACGCGCCTCGTGAATGGCGCGAGTGGCGGTAATCATTTTCCCGCCGGCGACATGCTTGATCATCACCAGTATCCCGGACCGGGAATGCCGGCGCGCGTGACCGACCGCGCCATGGTGCTGGGCGAGTACGGCGGACTGGGTCTGCCCGTAAAAGGCCACACCTGGCAGGACGAGAAAAACTGGGGTTATCGCAGTTTCACGAATGCGCAGGACCTCACGGACGCTTATATCGGCTTGATCAAGAAACTGCACCCGCTGACCGGTCAGGCTGGCCTCGCCGCCGCCATCTACACGCAGACCACCGATGTGGAAGTCGAGATCAACGGTCTCATGACCTACGACCGCGCGGTGGTGAAGATGGATGAAGCCGCTATCACTGCCGCGAACAAATCGGTTTATGGACCGCCGCCACGAGTTTCCGTTGTTGTTCCAACCGCCGACCAGCAACCCGCGACCTGGCGCTACACAACTGCCAAGCCGGTTGAGGCCTGGGCAAAACCTGGCTTCGATGACTCGTCATGGGAACAAGGCCAGAGCGGCTTCGGCACGGCCGGCACTCCGGGCGCGGTCATCGGCACGACTTGGAACACTTCTGAAATCTGGTTGCGGCGTGAGGTTGAGCTTCCGGCGGACAAGCTGGCGAATCTGGAATTACGATTGCACCATGACGAGGACGCGGAGGTTTACCTCAATGGCGTGCTCGCCGCCCGAATGCAAGGTTACGTGGGGGATTACTTCAATCTTCCGTTGAGCCAGGCTGCCCGGACCGCGCTCAAGTCGGGCAAAAACTTGATCGCCGTTCACTGCCGTCAGACTGGCGGTGGACAATACATTGACGTGGGCTTGGTGGAGGTTGTGCCGGCAACCAAATGAGCTTCGTCTCAACTTGAATCTTATGAAACTGTTGCTGACTTTTCCCTCACCCCGGCCCTCTCCCGCTGGGAGAGGGAGCATGCTCCGCCGGCTTGCGGGCGGATGCGGACCAACTCTACTCGCCTTGCTGCTTGCGAACAGCGTTTACGCCACCGGCCCTGACTTCTACTCCGTCCGCGACCATGGCGCGCAAGGCGACGGCAAGACGGATGACACCGCCGCGTTTCAGAAGGCGCTCGACATCGCTGGCAAGGCGGGAGGGGGAATCGTCTATGCACCGCGCGGGAATTATTTCTTCGCCGGTCATCTCAACGTCCCGCCCGCCGTCACGCTGAAGGGAATGTGGGAATCCGTTCCCGCGCACAATGGGATTCGCGACCGCGGACTTCCGAAACCCACCGACGACGGAACAACGTTTCTTGTCACCGGAAGCGCCGGCAAGGAAGACGGCCCTCCGTTCATCACGCTCAATCACAACAGCACCCTCAAGGGCGTGGTGATTTATTATCCCGATCAAGATCCGGCCGAAGAACCGAAGCCATATCCGTATGCCATCGCCATGCGCGGGAAGAATCCCGCCGTGCTCGCGGTCGAATTGCTCAATCCCTACAACGGCATTGATGCGTCACAGAATGAGCGGCATTTGATCCGCGATGTTCACGGCCAGCCGTTGCGCCGCGGGATTTTCGTGGACCACATTTACGACATCGGCCGCATCGAGAACGTCCATTTCAATCCGTGGTGGAGCATGAAGCCGAAGCTGTTTCAATGGCAGCAGGCGAACGGCGAGGCGTTCATTTTCGGCAAGAGCGACTGGCAATACGTCTTCAACACGTTCTGCTTCGGCTACAAGGTCGGCTACAAGTTCATCAAGACAAAGTCCGGCGATTGCAACGGCAACTTCCTCGGCATCGGCGCCGACGATTGCTTCACGGCGCTGGAAGTCGAGGAATGTTCACGCATCGGATTGTTGATCACGAACGGCGAGTTTGTCTCGTTCAATGGCCCCGACCCCACGATGATCCGCGTGAGCACGAACAACACGGGCAGCGTGCGCTTCGTGAATTCCGCGTTCTGGGGACCGTGCAATCAGATTGCGAAGATCGCTGGAAGCGGGACGGTTGGTTTCAGCGATTGCACGTTTGTCCAGTGGGATCGCAAGAAGGAAGGCCGACACGCGTTGCAGGTCGAGAGCGGCAGTCTGATTGTGCGCGGCTGCGAGTTTCAGGAAAGCAAACCGCAGATTTCGCTGGGCGAAAACGTGCGGCGGGCCGTGATCACGGACAATCTCATCACGGGCCGGCTCGCCATTGCCAATCAAAGCAAGGGCAACGTCGTCCTGAGCAACAACGCGAGTGATGAGGCAACTTCGGAGGAAGGAAAATTAAAATGAACTCAGTTTGTCAGAGTGAAACTCGTAACTGGAAAGATAATCAGACGCTCGCCCTCACCCCGGCCCTCTCCCCCAGGAGAGGGAGAATCTTCCGCCGCCGCTTGAGAATTCGGATGCAGTATCTTGTTCGTGCGGTCTCCTGCGCGAGGGAGAACTGTGCGGGGAAGTGCAAATCAATTCTTGGATCAATAAAGCACGCCCGCTTGCTGTTCCCTCTCCCCGGGGGAGAGGGTCAGGGTGAGGGGAAGCCCTTTCGTGTTCTGCTCGCCTTGGCTGTTTTCACCACCCTGTTGTGCGGCTGCGCCGGCTCGGCACAAACTGGCCAATCAGCACCGGCAGCCCCCAAAACCGGCCCGGGAGTTTTCTTCGTCGCCACCAACGGCAATGACACCTGGTCCGGTCGCCTTGCGGCACCGAATCGCGGCGGAACGGACGGCCCCTTCGCCACGTTGCCCCGTGCGCTGACGGCGACGCGTGAATACAAGGCAGGGCAGGGGAGCGATCAGCCCAATATCGTTTTGCGCGGGGGAACACATTTCCTCAAAGACCCGCTTGTCCTCACTCCGACGGACTCGCAGTTGAACCTCGTGGCGTACTCCGGCGAACAACCAATCCTCAGCGGCGGACGCCGTATCACGGGTTGGCGGGAGACAACGGCCAACGGTCGAAGCGTCTGGGCGGTGGACCTTCCCGAAGCGCGGGACGGCAAATGGTCCTTCCGCGAACTCTGGGTCAATGGTCGCCGCGCGGTGCGGGCACGCCTGCCCAATCGCGGTTATCTCGAAGTCGCGGAGTTGCCCGACAAGACGCCGAACTGGTCGGACGGCCATTCGCGTTTCCGCTATCGCGAGGGCGACCTGCAAGCCTGGTCCACGATCACGAACGCGGAGGTGATGGTGATGACACGCTGGGTCGAGTCGCGATTGCCGGTCGTGGCAGTGGACGAGAAGGAGCGCCTGGTGATGTTTGGCAAACGTTCCGTGTTCCAACTTGGCGCGGGCGACCGCTACTATGTCGAAGGCGCACTGGAATTGCTCGATGCGCCCGGGGAATGGTATCTCGATCCGGCCAAAGGCACGCTTTACTACGCGCCATTGCCGGGCGAAACGCCGGAGCGCACCGAAGTCATTGCACCCGTATTGCGGTTCGTGCTGCGCTTGGAAGGCCAGCCGGAGTCGGGAAAGTTTATTGAACGAGTGACTTTCCGCAGACTGACATTTGCCCATGCGGAATGGGAGTTCCCGCGTGACCCGGAGGTTGCGAAACGTTCGGCCATGGTGTGGCCGGCGCCGTCCACCGAGATTGGTGGGTTTGCGCAAGCTGCCATCGGCGTCAACGGCGCGGTCTGGGGCGAGGGCGTTCGGAACAGCGCCTTCGAGCACTGCAAGTTCATCAACCTCGGTGCCTATGGCCTCGAATTGGGGCGCGGCTGTCAGAGCAATGTGATTTCGCGATGTGAATTCGCGGACCTCGGCGCCGGCGGAATCAAGATCGGCGAAACTCACATTCGCGACAATCCCGCCGAACTGGCCCGCGACAACGAGATTTCCGACTGTTACTTGCACCACGGCGGGCGGACGTTTCACAGCGCGATTGGAGTCTGGATTGGCCAGTCACCGGACAACCGCATCCTGCACAACGAGATTCACGACTTCTATTACACGGGGATTTCCATCGGTTGGACCTGGGGTTACGATCCGCGCGCACGGGCGACGAACAATTTGGTCGCGTTCAACCACGTGCATCACATCGGCGTAATGTCGGATGGCGACGGGCCGATCTTGAGCGATATGGGCGGCATTTACATGCTGGGGATGCAGCCGGGCACCCGCGTTGTGAACAATCTTTGGCACGACATCCAGGGCTTGCGTTACGGCGGCTGGGGCATTTACACCGACGAAGGCAGCAGCAGCATTCTGATTGAGAGCAATCTCGTCTATCGCACCACGCATGGCGGGTTTCACCAGCACTACGGCGCGACAAACATCGTGCGAAACAACATCTTTGCCTTCGCGCGCGATCACCAGCTCCAACGCTCGCGCGAAGAAACGCATGTGAGCTTCAGTTTCAGCAACAACATTGTGCTGTTCGACAACGGTGTGCTCCTCGGCTCGACGTGGAAGAACGATAAATTCATTCTGGACCGAAATGTGTACTGGGACACACGGCTGGCGGACAAACCCACCGAAATGAAGTTCGCCGGCGGAACACTGGAGCAGTGGCGCGCGCGCGGCCACGACAAGCATTCGCTCATTGCCGATCCGCTGTTCGTCGCTTGGGAAAAGGATGACTTCCGCCTCAAGCCGGATTCGCCGGCGCTGAAACTCGGTTTTAAGCCGATTGACGTGAGCCGCGTCGGACCGAGACGATTTCAGTGACGGGCCGATCATCCCGCGCTCTTCACCCACGCAGGCGGCGGCGCTTGCTTGTCCGAATAATTTGTTGTAGAACCCCCGCGCTTTGGCAAGCGACATGATCACACTGAATGGACATCATCTCTCCATCCCCGAAGTCTGGCTGGCCGCCGTGCAATCGGCGCCGTGCCGCCTGGCGGATGAGGCGCGTCCGCTGATCCGGCACAGCCGGCAATTCGTCGAAGCGCTTGCCGCCCAACCGCGCGCGATTTATGGCATCAACACCGGCTTCGGTCCGTTGAGCGGCTTTCGTGTTTCGGATGAAGACCTCGCGCAACATCAGCTCAATCTCCTACATCACCTGACGGTGGGGCAGGGGACGCTCTTCTCGGAGATTGAAACCCGCGCCATCATGGTGGCGCGCGCCAACGCGCTGGCGCGCGGGTATTCGGGCGTGCGCGAAGAGTTGATTGAATTGTTATTGGCGGCGCTGAATCGCGGCGTGCTGCCGGAAATTCCCAGCGAAGGCTCCGTGGGCGCGAGCGGCGATCTGGTGCCGCTGGCGCACATGGCGCGGTTGCTGGTCGGTTTGGGACATGCGCGGGTGAAGGGCGAGCGGCTGCCGGCCGTGGAGGCGTGGCAGCGGGTCGGGCTTGCTCCCTTGGTGCTGCAAAGCAAGGAGGGCATCGCGCTGGTGAACGGAACATCCGTGATGACCGGTCTGGCCGCGCTGGCCGCGCACGAGGCGGACCGATTGTTGCGCTGGATGGAACTGCTCACGGCGTGTTTGTTCCAGGCGCTCGATGGCGAACCGGAGGTGTTGTGCCAGCAGGCGCAAAAAGCGCGGGGCTTTCGCGGCCAGGCGCTCGTTGCCCAACGCATCAGTGATTCGTTGCGCACGCATCCCGAATTTGGGCGGCGGATTGACGAGCATCAGTGGGGTTCACTGCCAAAACCTGTGGCCGGCGGCGCGGAGATTCAGGACCCGTATTCGCTGCGTTGCACGCCGCAGATTCTCGGCGCGTTTCAGGAGGCGCTTTGGCACGTCGAGCAGGTGGTGACGCGCGAACTCAATGCCAGCACGGACAACCCACTCGTGTTTCCCGACACCGGAATGGTGATTCACTGTGGCAATTTCTACGGCCAACAAATTGCGATGGTGAGCGATTACCTGCGGATCGGCCTCATCAAACTGGCGCTGCTGGCGGACCGGCAATTGGAGCGCCTGGTCAACTGGCGCTACAGCCGCGGGCTGCCGCCGTTGCTCGCGGCGGGGGCGCCGGGATTGAACACCGGTTTTGGCGGCGCGCAGTTGCTCGCGACCTCACTGGCGGCGGAAGCGCGCCTGCTTGGCACGCCGGCGTCCATTCAGACCATTTCCACCAATGCGAACAACCAGGATGTGGTGAGCATGGGTTGCATCGCGGCCAAAATGACGCGCACGACGTTGCCATTGGTGTGGAAGTTGGTGGCCATCGAGGCGCTCGCGCTGGCGCAGGCGGCGGATGCGCGCGGTTGTGACAAGGTTCTGGGCGGCGATTACCGCAAACTTTACGAACTGGTGCGCGGCGTTTCGCCGAAGCTCGAACGGGATCGTCCGCTCTTCGAGGATATTGAGCGCGTGACCGCGCTGCTGCAAACCGAGGCGGCGCAACAACAGTGTCTGCGCTTTCAGGATGAATCGCATGCCAACTGACGTGGACGTGTTGATCATCGGGGCCGGGCCGGCTGGGGCCAGCGCCGCGGCGCTGTTGCAGCAGGAAGGATTTCGCCTGCTGGTGGTGGAGAAACAAACCTTCCCGCGCTTCGTGATTGGCGAAAGCCTCCTGCCCCACTGCATGGATTTGCTCCAGGAAGCCGGCTTGTTGGAGAGTGTGGCCGGACAACAGTTCATGCAGAAGAACGGCGCGGTGTTTCATCGCGGCGGGACGACGTGCGATTTTGACTTCTCGGCGCAGTTCACCTCCGGCTGGAAATACACCTGGCAGGTGCCCCGCGCGGAATTCGACAAAACGCTGGCCGACGCGGTGGCGGCGCGCGGCGTGGAATTTCGTTACGGGCACAGCGTGACGGCGATTCGGTTCGATGATTCGGGTGCGAACGTAACGATTGAACAACCCGACGGCGCCAGCCGCACGCTCATGGCGAAATTCGTCCTGGATTGCAGTGGTTACGGGCGGGTATTGCCACGTTTGCTCAATCTTGAAGTCCCGTCGCGGTTTCCAACGCGCGAGGCGCTGTTTGCGCACGTTACCGGCGACCGTCGTCCCACGGGCCGCGAGGAAGGCAAGATTTGGGCTTGCACACACCCGGGTGGTGCGTGGATTTGGATCATTCCTTTCTCCAATGGCCGCACCAGCGTCGGCGCCGTTGCCGAGCCTGGGTTCTTTGCCAAGTACCCTGCCGATCCCGAGGAACGCCTCCGCGCCATTCTGGTATCCGATCCCAGCGCCGGGCCGCGATTAGCCGGGATGCAGATCGTCCTCGGGCCGGAGCGCATCTCCGGTTACTCGTGCGCGGTCAAGCAACTCTTTGGTCCGCGTTACGCGCTGGTCGGAAATGCCACCGAGTTTCTCGATCCTATTTTCAGTTCCGGCGTGACGCTGGCGCTGGCCTCGGCGAACCGCGCTGCGAAGGTGCTGACACGGCAGTTGCGCGGTGAGAGCGTCAATTGGCAGACCGAGTACGCCGATCATGTCATGCAGGGGATCAATACCTTTCGCGCCTACGTGTCCGCGTGGTATGACGGCACGCTGCATGAAATCTTTTTCTCCGCCGGGGCCAACCCGGACATCATGCGGCAAATCTGCTCGGTGCTGGCGGGTTACGTGTGGGATTTGTCGAATCCCTATGTCGCCCAGCCGGAACGCGCCCTGCCGCTCCTATCGCGAATCGTTCAGGCACGTTCACGAAGCACGACATCATGAGTTTTTTTCAGACTGACACCAGAACGGCTTTCGAAGCAAAATCCGAAGCGCAGCGAATTGCGTTTGCGCCGATAGTCTTTCAAGCCTGCCGGGTGCTGCGGGACTCCGGCATCCTGGAGTTGGTGCGAGCCAGCGGCAACATCGGCCTCACGCTGGCAGAAGTCGTGGCCAAAGCAAACCTGCCGCGTTACGGGGTCAAGGTGCTGCTGGAGTCGGGCCTGGGCATCGGCCTCTTCTGTCTGAACGAACACCGCTTCACCCTGACCAAGCTCGGTTATTTCATGCTGCGCGATCCGATGACGCGCGTGAACATGGACGTGGTGCATGACGTGTGTTACCGCGGATTTTTCGACCTCGACCAGGCCGTCGAGCAGGGCCAGCCGGTCGGCTTGAAATCGCTGGGTGACTGGAAAACTCTCTACGAAGGTTTGTCCTCGTTCACGCCGAAGGCGCGCGAGAGCTGGCTGGCGTTCGATCATTATTATTCGGACAACGCCTTTCCCGCCGCGTTGCCGCTGGTGTTTGCGGATCAACCGAAACGCCTGCTCGACGTCGGCGGCAACACCGGCAAATGGGCCGTGGCCTGCGCCCGCTTCCATCCCGACGTGCAAATCACCCTCGCGGATTTGCCGCCCCAACTCGAACTGGCCCGCGCGGAACTCCGCACGCACGGGTTGGCAACGCGCGTGGATTTCTTTCCGATTGATCTGCTGGACGCGTCGCAATCGCTGCCCGCCGGTTACGACGCCATCTGGATGAGCCAGTTTTTGGATTGTTTCTCCGAGTTGCAGATTGTCTCGATTCTCAAGCGCGCGGCCCAGGCCATGGACGAGCGGACTAACCTGCACATATTGGAATTGTTCTGGGACCGGCAACCGAACGAGACGGCCGCGTTTTGCCTGCAACAGACCTCGCTCTATTTCACCTGCATCGCGAATGGCAACAGCCAGATGTATCATTCCTCGGACCTGTTGCGCTGTCTGGCCGAAAGCGGACTCACCGTGGTCGAACAGCGCGATCAAGTGGGACAATACCACACGTGGCTGAAATGCCGGAAAGTGTCGGCGACCTGAGCCGACGGCAATCCACCATCAGCGGATCATCAATTCGCGGGGGTCTTCGTCCTTCAAGCCATACTTCATGGCAAAGCGCAGCAGGCCCACACTGTAAGGCGCAGTGGAAGCGGCACCGCTGAAGATGCGTCCCAGATGTTTGTTCATGTGGGGAAAGGTCAGTTTCACCAATAGCGTGTCGCGCAACTTCTGCCCGACTTTGAAACAGGTGAAGAGCCGCCCGCTGTAGAAGTAACCCACGATTTCTTGCCAGGTTTCCAGGTGATGAGTTGCCTCTTGTTGATAACGTTGAAATGCCGCGGGGCTTCCGTCGCGAATCGCATCGGCCAATAACCAGGCACCCTGCATCCCGAGAAACAATCCGCTGGAAAACACCGGATCAATAAAGCCGGCCGTGTCGCCCAGCAACGCCCAGCCGTCGCCCACCATACGGGCGGAGATGAGTTGATAATTGGCGTACTCCATGACTGGCGTGAGACGTTTGGCATCGCGCGCCACCTCGCGGAGCACGGAATCGTGTTTCAGGAGATTGTCATAACGCGCCTCCTTGGTGGCGCCAAACTTGGGGAGATGCTCCGCGCCAAGGACCATGCCGAGGGACACGCGCCCCGGCAGCGGAATCCGCCAACTCCAGCCGTGATCCAGACGAGTGGTGTGAACGTGACCGGCGTGATCCAGATGGGTGCGATCCACGTGGGCAAACAGCGCCGCGTCCTTCCGGTCGCCCTCCCGACTGGGAATTCCCAGCAGGTTCGGCAACAGCCGCACGCGCCCCGTTGCGTCAACGACCAAATCGGGTGCATGAGGAAAGAACCCGTTTGCCCGCGCAAGGGTCTCCCGGGTGAGTTGTACGCGGTCAGTGCCGGCCACTCGTTCTACTTCGGCCCTGGCCTCAAACACTACTGCGCCAGCGCGTTGAGCGTTGGTCAGCAATACCTCATCAAAACGGTCGCGCGGGACGTTGTAGGCGTAAGTCGCCGTGGCGCCAGTGAGTTGTTGGAAGAAAAAGGAGAAGTTGGCGTCGCCGCTCAAATTGAAGGTCGCCCCCGGCTTGAGCGTGCTGAACGCGCGCACTTCGTCCTCGATGCCAAGCTTTTGGAGCAGCGGAACAATGGCGGGCACGAGCGATTCGCCGACAATCAGCGGGGCGCGTTTGGGCTGATGCCAGATTGCCACCGTGCGGCCGTCGCGCGCGAGGAGCGTGGCGAGCGTGCTGGCGGCGGGCCCCCCGCCGAGGATGGCGACCGTCTTGATACGATCAGAGCGGCGGCGGTTCATTTTCGGCCTTCCAGCACCATGTGAAAACAGCCGTGATGCCGGTGGATTTGAAAGCGGCTCATTCCCGCACGTTGAGCCATCGTCCGCAATTCACCCACGGTGAAGGCGGCGCGACACGACTGGGGCACGTCATTGCGGGTGACTGGATTTCGCAGGACGGTGCGCGCCACCAGTTCGGCGGCGACGATGGCGAGCCAGTTGCGCCGCAGATCGTTGACGACGCAGCCCACGCGGGTCAGCGTGTGGATGCGTTGAAGAATGGCCTGAGCTTCCGCGTTGCCAAAGTGGTGCAGCGCCAGCGAGCAGAGCACCAGATCGAAGCTCTCCGCCGCATAGGGCAGGGTGCGCAGGTCGTGCTGATCCAGCCGGATTTCCGGCCAGTCCCGGCACGCCGCGCGCGCGATCTCGAGCGCCACCGGATTGGCGTCCACGGCCACGACCGTTATGGGAAGGCGCACGCGTCTGGCCCAGGTCACGATGGCCCGGGGGATGTCGGCGCTGCCGGTGGCCAAATCGAGGATGCTCAGGGATGGTCGGTGCGCTATGCCAACCAATTTGCGCACGTAACGCAGCATCAAGCGATGTCCGCCGAGCCGCCGGTTGGCGCGCTCCAAGGCCCGCAACTCGTCGCGCACCAACTCCGGGTCCACTCCGGGTTGGTCCATCATCTCCGGTCGCTGCGCGTCGAAGCGCCGGGTTGGGGCAAACAAACTCATGCCGACTGAGATCGGGCTGGCCGACGCAGCAGACGGCTTGGCGGGCAATTCGTGGTCATTCCGCTTGGCAAACGGTTTGGTTTGCAGGAAATCCATTGTGCGCGAAGCCTAGTGGGCGGCGGCGGCAAAGGCAATCTTGCCAAGGGAGTGTGAACATTACTTGATCGGGTGGGGGGGCAGGATTGGCCCCAAGCAAGCCTGCCGCTGTGGGTAGTTCACATTGCCAATCGCCACCTCAGACTCACCAAGAACCATTTTCAGTGTTGCGGTCGCTGTCCTTGGCGATAGGAGCTTCGATCCGGGCAGTTCTCCAGCCGCAGCGTCAAACTTCCTTGCCGCGGTACTTTGACGGGTTGCGAATCCGGTCGAGCCGTTCGATTTCGAGGTCGTTCAAAGCAGCCTGCTGCCGTCTTTGTTTGATGGCTCGCACGAGAATCTGGGGAATCAAGCCGGCCTGCTTGGCCAGTTGGAGGAGGGTCAGGCAAATGAACTTCAATATGTTCATGGAGTGGCAACTCCGGCGCCAGGGCTGCTTGCTGCATTCATTTCAATTCTTGTTCTGCGGCAGGACGGCTTTCGTCAACCGGTAAATCGGTTTCAAAAAGGAGGCAGCTTGGAACCCAGCCGGTCCTTCCCACGGTTCAAACCCCTGGTGCTCATCCGCGACGAAATCGCCGCGACACACCAGTTCATTCCATTTTAAGCGTCGAAGGTGTCCCGGAAGTGCGACTTTCGCAGAAGCCTCTGGTTCGGCCGCGGGTCGCGGTGGTTTGGGGGAACCGCTGGCCACGGCTTGACCGTTCTTTTTGATAACTTCCAGGTTCGGCTTCATGGTGTGAGTTCCTTTTGCTCCGCCGAACCGACTGCACGGCATGCTTTCCATGGTTTGCCTTGGGTGAACGTCGCTTCAACCAGTTCGGAGTGATTGGCTTCGGAGCCGCTTTCGCCCTCGAATCTGGAAAGGTCGTCCGACCCAACCGAGGCGGTGCTGCTGACGCTTGAATCTCGCATAGGCTTTGAAATCGCTGGCGCCAATCGTGACAACGCGCCGCCTGCGGTGCGAACGCTGTTTCGAGTCGCCACCCCTTTCGGCCAGCGGTGCGAGCAGCGACGATGAAATCAAGCCCGGCTGGAACCGCGCAACGTTCCCATCAGACCCACGCCGGTGGCCACGATGCCGCCGATGAGCATCCAGACGGCTTTGTCCGTCGGCGAACCGGTAAAGAACCGGGAAACGTCGGAGCTGAACGAGTTCATGGCGTTGATGCCAAAGATCATGAGCACCACCCCGCCCACGAGCAGGGTTAGGAAGATGATTCTATTCATAACAGGATTGCCTTGAATGGTTGAGTGATGCCGAGGGACGCTCGGCGAGTTTGCTGGCCGCTTAGATGCGCCGCCGGCCGGAGATGAAGTTGATGAGAATCATAACAACCGCAATCACCAACAGGATGTGAATCAGGCCGCCCATTGCGGTACTGGTCACCAGTCCCAGCAGCCACAAAATGATCAGCACTACCGCAATTGTGTATAACATATTATCCCTTTCAGTTTGGTTTGGTTTGGTGGCCAATGCCGGCGGGGCGCTACCGCACCCGCGGGCAAAGACCGGTCATTTCAATTTCAGTTATGAACGATCCGCAGATTCTGCGGCGGAGAAATCGGGTTTAACGACGCCGTCGGAATGGTCATGTTGTTGACCACGCTGGTGACCCCGTCAATGTCGTTGATGAGCTTGGTGACCAGACTCTTCTCGGCGTGGTTTTGGGCCACTCCGCTGATCGTTACCTCGCCATTCATCGTTTCAACCCTGGTCTTCAGCGCGCTGGTTGAGTAATGGGACCGCAATGACGATTTGACCTGGGCCGTGATGGAGGCGTCATCAATCTTCTCGCCGATCGTTCGCTCCGGCTGGGCCGGAGTCCTGGCAATTGTCATTTCGTTTATCACTTCCTTGACCCCTTCGACGTCCCTGGCGTATTCCGTGGTCAATTCCTTTTGGGCCAGGCTGGAGGCTTCGCCGCTCAAGGTGACGATTCCATCCTTCACCGCCACATCGGTCTTGGTGGCGCGCACGTTGCGATGGAAAAGAAGCGTGGTCTTCACTTTCGTGCTCAGCCAACCATCCGAACGTTCGGCGGGGCTTTCGTTTTTTACCTTCAATTGATTATCCACGCTCTTGACGCCCGGCAGTCCTTCCACGGTGTCCTGGGCCAGCGATTTATGGGACGCTTCGGCGACGGTCCCGGTCAAAGTCACGACCCCGTTTTGGGATTCGGTTTTAATCGTGTCGTCCTTGAGATAGGTTTTGAACACATGAGATTTCATGGCGGCGGACTCGATGCGGGCGTCCGTCTCCTCGGAAGCGCGCAGCGGCGCGCTGGAAAGTAGCAGCGCGCCCGCGGCGGCCAGGAGCGCAAGTGGATAGAGACTCTTCATTATGTTTTTTTGTTTCGGTTGCACGGCTTTCGGTTTTCTAACAAGAGAACGATACGCCTCGGGCCGGCCTGGCGCTATGGGGTGTATCCCTTACCCTGGGACTTGGGTCGGATCCACAAAGTGGGTTTTCGCTCGCATTAAGCGAACCCACCCGAACATATGCGAGTTTAGCCGAACAATTCTTCATTCATTTCCCGTTTCTGGAGTTGTCGTGTTCCTTCATGTCCGATCTGGAGCGATCCCACCCATAAAGAACCGCGCGGACCCGCTCCATCTTCTCGTCGTGGCTCAGGCTGCTGTCGTCGCCAATCACGGCCAGATACGCCCGCAATTGCGGCCACTCCTCCTGGGCGGCGGCAGTGGCTTCATAATCGAAATACTTTTCCGCCAGCTTCAGCCGCGCCCGCCGGATGTCATTGTCCTCGCTCTCCAGCAGCAGCTTGGTAAAGGACGCTAACTGTTCCAACTCCGCCGGTTTCTCGCTGGCCAGCTTGAGGACGGCCTTGCCCACGAGCTTGACCGCCGCTTCCCGCAAGCCGGCCACGCTGACCGGCAGTTCATTCAATTCATCGGCTGCCGCCTGCGCCTCGACCAGTTCCTCGATCTGCCGTTCCCGCGCCCGACGACGATAAAACCGGCCCACGCTGGCGATGGTGGTTTCCACGCCGAACTCCTGCTGGACCCGTTCCAACGTTTTGGCGTAACCCAGGTTCTCGTCGAACAACCAGCTTTCCAGCATCTCGCGCTGTTCGGGCGTGAGTTGATTCCACGTTGAATCGTCGCGCATCTTTCTCATGGAGTGAACACCCTCTCCGCCTCGAACGGGGAGAGGGTTGGGTGAGGTGTCGAATTGAAAACCACGGATGAACACCGATGGACACCGATTCTTGAAAGGGGCAACGGGAAGAATACCCTCTCCGCCTGCAACGCATTCCCTCGCCTGCGGGAGCGGGAGAGGGTGGCCAGAGGCCGGGTGAGGGTTGGATGGGAGAAACATTTCATTGCGGAGACGTAAGGGTGAGGTGTCGCCTCGTTCATTTGTATTTTCCGCGAATGTGAATGTTGTAATAACCGCCCTTGGAAGAAGCGGCCATGAACCTGAGAAAAACCGAGCGAGGCACGCGAGGATGTTCATAGACCGTGTCGCTCGTGTGGAAGAGCACGGCCAGTGTGCTCCCGTTGTAGCCCACTTTTCGAATCGCGCTCGAATTAACGGGTATGAGAATCACCCCGCTATTCTATTGCGGCTTGGGTGCCAGGAAATGGGCGTTAAATGCCGTGGGATTTTCAGCCTACCTGCTGCGCCCGCCTTGGGTCGGCCAACTCAACGGTTGATCTGACTTGGAGAGAAATGGAAATAACCTTCCGAACATTTCGCCCGCGCGTGTGCGTTCCTTGTACCACTCGCGCTTGCGATAGCGCTTCCAGGCGTCGGGACACACGTCCGGCATTTCGCCCAAGCGCCACTGATGCAGCAGCCGCATCATCCCCAACCGTTCCAATGCCACGCGCCAGTCCCGCTCTTTGTTGCGGCCTTTGTCATCCTGGAGGCGAAGACCTGGCGGTCGGTTCGCCTTCACCCACTTGCGGAAGTGCCCAATGATTTCCTCATTGGTGAAGCGCGCCCAATGGATGGCAACGGCCGCCACTTCTCTTCCGTCTTCATCAACCAATGAGGGCAGGATTTCTTCGTAAGGTTGTAGTTTTCCTTGCCGTACCAGTTCGACTTCGCTCGTCTCAGGGTCTTCGGCCCGCACCCGATGGTAAGCGCTGATGACCTTGTCCCATCGCGCTCGGGCATCTTCTGCAATTTTCTCTGCTTCAATCCAATCGGCGCGTGCGAACGGTGTTGCTGGATACCAACCGGCGCCAAGCAGAGTGCGAACGCGAAAGTCCCGCTCAGCGTCAGGTAGCGTCTGCCACGGCGCGGGAAAACTGTTGGTGACGCTGGCGTTACGCGCCATGTCTATTCGATGCGGATCATCGGGCGCATGGTAGAATCCACGGAAAAGAACGTCCACATGCGGACCCATCGAATGAAGCTTGCCTATATCAGATGTCAACCGTTCATCGCGCTGTCCGCCCTTGCGCCAGCATTTGATACAACGTTGCCGAACATCCCGAATGAACGCCGACTCCCGCGCATACTCCCAATAACAACAGGCGACCAGTTCCGGTTCCGGCACGGCTGCGAAGTTCCAATCGAATTCACGGAGCGTCGGCATGATGGCTGAGTGTCAGAATCTGCGGTCCAGTTTCAGCACGTCCAGCCCGGTATCAATCCGATTTCTAACCCATGCTGCATCGGCTCGCGACCACTTCTGGTCCACGACTAAAAACCGTTCAATCTCATCTAAACGGACGTTTGTGCCATATCGGAACAACGCGCAGATGAAGACATCCAACTTTTCGATGTCAGAGGGGTGCGAGGGTAGAGTCTGCGAATTCCAGACGTCACACTTTAGAAAGCGCTCGAAGAACTCGCGGCATTTTTCCCCTGGAATAATGTCGGCCAACGTTTTGTTCGCATCGGTGCAATGCACACTTCCGCCGAAAGGACTTTTCTTCAGCCACTTTCGGAAATCCCGCGCGAAAGCCAGTCCGATGGCGTTGTATTCGGCGATTGTCAGTTCAAAGCAATCGCGCGGGACGATGTTCGCCACATAAAACGTGCTAGGGGTCTTGGCTCTTGCGGTGGCAATCGCGACGAGCGCGCGCTTGATCCCTTTGCTCGGGTCACAAACCAGGTAACCGCCTTCGTCTCGTAAGCTTTTCTGGTAGGTTTCCGATTCCGACTGCGGAAATGTCCAGACCTCCGAGCCGCGAGCAAACTGGCCGAGTATGTCGTGCAAAGTCTCATTCGCTTTAAATTCAAGGCGAATCAGAATTTCAACGTGCGCATGCATCGTCACTTTCGATATTCGGCACTGTGCATTAAATAGTCGTCAAACAGTTTTCGCCGCATAGCGGCCGTAGTCAGGGCGCCGGGCGGACACCCCAATTCGGCAGCTAGGCCCGCCACCCACCGTTGTTTCAAAGCGGACTCCAGCCGCGCTTCCATTTTGGAATAGTGTTCATTGAATGCGTTGAGGTACTCAGCGTACGACTTTCCTTTCAGCCTGCGTGTGCTTCCACTCTGGCGCAGCAGGTTCAATCCTTCCACCGCGTAGCTGTCCATTGGCACGAACTGCGCCGGGCGGAGGAAGAATGCAACTTTGGAAACCAGCGAAACCGGAACACAACCTTTGGAACTCCAGCCCACTTGCTGGATATGTAGCGCGGCGGCGTCAATGGTTTCGGCTCCGCCACCCGCCACAAGCGCCCGCCGAAAGTCTTGGTCAAGGTATTCGCGAACGCGCGTCTGTTTTCCATCTTTGATCGTTCGCGCAACATTCCACGATCCGACAAACCAGCGGAACCAATCCTCCTTGAGTTCGCCTGGCGTGGCAGCGAGCAGAAAAGATTTGTAGCGCGGATTGCTCCACATCTGCACGACTTGCACCAGCGCGAGCGCGAGATTCCGCATTTCAATTTTGGGCATGCCTTTCTGTCAATGTTGACTATCGATCCCTCAACTTCTCAAGGATGTCCTGAAACCAGGTTACGTCATCAAGACTCGACGCAGGATCCCGTGATACGCAGAACGCGAAATCGCTCTTCTGAAGAGATACACGCCCCAGCCGGCCAGCAACAAAACGCTCCGTTGCTAGGAATGCCTGTTGATCCTCAGGATAAAACCAAACGGAAATTCTTGGTATCGCATCGGCGGGCGCCTCGTAGCCGAACCAGCCGATGGTCTGGATTGCGGGGCCGACGCAACTGGACAATTTATGAAACACGCCGCCACTGGAAATCTTCACGCCCACAAAATGTCCCTCGCCAGCTTTGCTTTGAACATCCCAACGATCTTTGCGGGCCAGCTTGTAGCGATTTGCCAAACCTTCCAAGATGCAAAACATATTGGCCGCTGACTCTGTTGTTTGTTCGAGTTTCATTTTTTTGAAGCTTCTCAGTTGTAGCTCTGGAATGCCCAGTAAACCCATGGAATCCAGAAAATCCGTGATGAGCGCTGATTGATCCTTCATATCTTCCAGTTCACCCCATCGCCGGAAACCCATAAATTGCGGATCGGAGGATTTGCACGTTCCACGCGGGATGGCAACAACGTCCTTTGCCAGGACAATGTAGAATCGCTCGCGTTCGTTTGGATATTTCTCTTTGATTTGAAAACCATAGCCGCCCGGTGCGGCTTGAAACTCATCCATCGTTGGATTCTGGTGAGGCTGCAATGCGGCGTTGATCTTGGCCTCGACAACAATTACCCGTTGCGCTGGCCAGACGATGGCTAGGTCCGATTGATTTCCGTCCTGACAACGAATTTCACATCCGCTGACCGTCACTGCCACTGGCAAGCGGCAGATTTCTCGGAGAAAATAATTGAGAAAAGCTGGTTCGTGGTGAAAAGCAAAGCCGAGTGCCGCCACCGCAAAGACCTCGGCGCGATTCTGTCCGCCGCCGGTGCTACCATCACTTTCCCCGAGTACCGCCGAGAACCGACTGCGCCGGTAGAGTTGGTAGAATGACGGTTGAAGATGCACGACTAATTCTTGGCGGTTAGTGCTGGCTTTGCTAGCACAGGCTTGCTTTCGACAGATAATTCCGTTTGGTCACCTAGCCGGATTGCGAGCAGCACCAAGCCAGCGACACCAGCAAGCAATACGAGAACCAACACCCCACAACCTTTAGGTTTTCGCTTGCGACCAAACAGACTGAACCGCCCTTTCTTTCGTTGCTTGAAACCAAAGAACTCCTCGTACGACTGTCCACGCTTGCCCCCACCTTTGAACCTTGTTCGTCTCATTTCATACCTCAGTTTGCCCAACTGGCCTGATGCAATCCTCCGTCACCAGTTTCTTGGCGTCGGGATAATTCTTGGGGATGCCGGGAGGCATGACGGGTTCGCCCTTCTCAATCTTCGCGGCGACTTGCTGGTTCAGGGCGAGGAGTTGGGCGAGCAAATCCTTTTTGGCGCTGAAGCCGTAGGCGGTGAGGACGGCGGTGTCGAGCGCGGCGTGGGCGTCCTTCAAGGGATTCGCGCCGGGCAGTTCGAGGGTGCGATAGAGGGCGCGCAGTCCGCCCTTCATTTTCGGCAACGCCTCGGCGCGCACGCGGCGCACCTCGCGCGCCGCCGCCGCCACGGCGTCAATCTGCTTCACCGTCGCCGTCTGCGGCCACGGGAACGTGTCGAAGATGATGGTCATTGCTTTGGAATAAATTGTATGTGGTTGGCAGGTCGTTAGAGATCAAAATCCGATTAGCACCGGCTTGTTCGTCAAGGAAGAACCGCCCTGCTGGACGTATCGGAGATAACCAAACCACGTCTGTCTGTTTGTCCTGACAATGACGTTCACTCTGTCTTCGCTTACAAGGTCGTTGATTGTTCCCTCGTCGTAATCAGGACATTGATAGCCGCACTCCTTAACCCGTTTCACCAGCCAGCCCCGCAAGTCGGGTTCGCTAATCTTGCCGCTGATTTCCTCAACTACCATGCGCGGAATTTCCTGAACCAACTTGGAAAATCGGGCGTCCTTCTCAAAATGAAGCAGCTTGTTGTGGGCAGGTTTTGGAAGCTCTGGATAACGCTCACAGGGCAGCCACGTTTGAGTCGCAGGACAGAGAACCATCGTTTCTGGCTCGACGATTTTCTTACGCATTAAGCCGCGCATTTCCAGTTTGTTAAAAGGGCCTTCAACTGTTTGCTTTCGATAAAAATACTTAGCGCCAGAAATTTGGGTCAGTTTCGCCGGGCCGCGTCCTCGAAAAAGCGTGTAAAGAAGAGCGGGATCGAGTTCTGATGCTGTGGAAGCAGGAGGCAAATCAGCTTGGCTTGTATTGGGCACTGTAATTGACTCGCCACAGCCCGGGCACTGAACGGCCAGACCCGCGCCAGCTTCGTCAATCACGACGTGCTGCCCGCAACCCGTGCAATTGAATGTGATGTCCATTCGTTATCCGCCGCTGGCCGACGCCCCGCCCAGGCTCTTACGCAAGTTGTCCAGCCGCCGTTTCACGCCGACCTTTGGATTTTTCTGGATTGCAAATTCATAATACTCGACAGCCTGTGTTGTATCACCCCACGCCTCCAAGATTTCTCCCGTAGCGCGGAAGATTTCTGCATGACGTTCTGGATATTTCTCCGGGATGCGTTCAGCAGCTTTTGTCAGACAATCCAGAATTTCAGCCCCGACCTCTTTCGGAATTTGCTGGCCACAGGCTTTGAGTTTCTCCAGAGCCTCATTCAAAAGAGTAAAGCCATCACGATTTTCCATCTGCAACTGCCTATAGGCTGATGCCTGTTCCTGCCGATTGAGGCTTTCGCAAATGTCAGCCGCCAAACCGTAGGTGTTTGATCGCTGATTCCATTCGATTGGAATTCCTTTCGCAATCCACGCTTCAAGTGATTGCAGATGCTGTTCGCGATAGAGGTTCGCTCTCTCAGATTCTCCAACCGCTTCGAGGACATCCACTAGAAGTCCACAGGCAGACGCTTGTTGTGAAACTTGCTCTCCAAATCCTCGCTCCAGTGCCTTCTCCAAAAGCATGACGACTTCGGGAGCAGATTCAGCAGTAACCTCGTCAAGCGAATCCAGACGTTCTTGTGCTAATTCGAGCAGAGT
>JAANMT010000258.1_pt1 | contig 58032 bp, 45 predicted proteins | sample 7279711 | NCBI WGS metagenome assembly JAANMT01 (sample SAMN14094538, study PRJNA606508) | bioreactor metagenome | isolation source: A lab-scale SPAN reactor treating ammonium-rich wastewater day 1 | place: Ireland: Galway | collected 2017-01-16
AGCGTCGTCTTCCCGTGGTCTATATGCCCCATCGTCCCCACGTTCAAGTGCGGCTTGCTCCTGTCAAATTTTTCCTTCGCCATGCCTATTTCTCCTTTACAGACATAGATCTTGATTCCAGCAACTGAGCCCACAACGGGATTCGGACCCGTGACCTCACCCTTACCAAGGGTGTGCTCTACCGACTGAGCTATGTGGGCGATCGCGTGCTGTTCCTCCGCGCGTCGCGGGTAGTGGGCGGTGAAGGATTCGAACCTCCGAAGTCTTCTGACAACTGATTTACAGTCAGTCCCCTTTGGCCACTTGGGTAACCGCCCGGGTAAAATATTCGGTTGTTAATCATCACGCATCGAAATATTGCCTCAATACATGACCTGTAGAGCCGACGACGAGAATCGAACTCGTAACCGCCCGCTTACAAGGCGGGTGCTCTGCCGATTGAGCTACGTCGGCAGTACCCAATTAAGCAGGGCGATTATACCAAAGCCGTACCTATTGGGGAAGTGAGAGCGGCAATTAAATTGCTCCCGCGTGGGAGGGAGCAGGGCGCTAGTTTAGCAGGATTCATCATGCAAGTCAAGCATAATTCGATTGGGCTGGCATTGAAATGATTTTCACCCCTGCGCGGCAACCAGGCGCCGCGACGTCGAAACGGAAGATCAGCGCACGCGGCGCTTCCATTCCTCCTTCATCTGCAACTCGCTGGGGCTTGCGCCGGAATCGAGCGCGAGAAAGTCCGTGAGCAGGCGGTTGAATTTGATCGTTTCGTCAATCATAGGGAAGTGACCAGAACCTTCGAGAGTGATCTGGTGGGTAAAGGTGGAGGCGGCCGACTCGTAGGATGGAACGGTGATCGCCTGATCCTTTTCGCCATAAACCAGGAGACACGGAACGTCCTGTTCGCGGAAAGCGCCAAACAGGTTGTCTGCCTGTAAGCCCGCCATGGAAGCCGCCACCGCTCTTGCGTCCGCCTTGATGGCGTCGGATAGGGCTTCGGATGCCTCCGGCGATCGGTTCGACAGCCAATCGGTCAATTCCTGAGGCGTGTTCATCCGCAGCCTGGAATTGACCGCTTCGTAACTCAAGGGACAGTTGACCGCCATCAACCGATCCAAACTCTGCCTGAAACGGATGGCAAACTTCATCCCCACGAGCGCGCCCAATCCATGACCCACAATGGCGATCTTGCCGATCCCCAATTCGTTCAAAAAGGAATCGAGCAGTTTCACCTGTTCGTCCAGCGAATATTTCAACTCATTATGGGCGGTGTCTCCAAAGCCCCAAAGGTCGAGCGCATAGGCGCGGAAGGAGGTCGAGGTGACCTGCATGGATGAGATCCAATACTTCCACGAGCCGACCCAGCCGTGCAGGAAGATGACCGGGCGTCCGCGTCCCAGCACCTCGTAATGCACAATGGAACCGTCGAGGAGAATGGCGCTCAATCGTTACTTCCCAAATTTCGCAAGAATGGCTTTCACACGCGACGTCAACTGGTCGGGGGCAAACGGTTTGAGTAGATAATCCTCCGCGCCCGCGTCCATGCCCTGCTGGATCTCGCTTTCCTGTCCTTTGGCGGAAAGGAACACCACAGGGATATCCTTCAAGTCAGGATTTGCCTTCATCAGTCTGCAAGCATCGTAACCGGTCATGCGCGGCATGCGAACGTCCATCAAAACCAGATCGGGGTTGACCCTGGGAGCCATTTCCACCGCCTCCTCCCCGTTGGTCGCGGCAAACACCTCATGGCCCGCAAACCGCAGGGTGAAAGCCACCAAATCCCGAATATCCCGTTCGTCTTCCGCGATCAATATCTTTGCCATTCACGCCTCATTCTTTTTCATAGACCGGCAGCGTAAAGGAGAAGGTGCTTCCCTCTCCGGGGATGCCGCTGCTCTTCATCCAGATTTTTCCCCTGTGCATTTCGACGATCTGTTTAACGATGGACAAGCCCAGACCCGTTCCAGGGGTGGATAAAACCAGGGGATGTTCGCCCCGGTAAAAACGTTCGAAGATGCGTTCCTGGTCGTCCACCGCAATGCCCACGCCGTTGTCCTCCACGTCCACCTGAACGTGCGTTCCGCCGTTCAATGGACGGATATGCACAATGATCGTGCCGTTTTCGGGGGTGTAGTGATACGCGTTGAAAACCAGGTTGCTCAATACCTGGCGCACGCGTTCGGCGTCGGCGAATACGGGCGGCAGTTTCCGGGGCGCGTTCAGCGAAAGCGCCATCGGTTTGTTCTCCTCCTGCGAACGGCGTAGCACATCCTCGATCACATCCTCCGCCACTTCGCGCAGGTCGAGCGCCTGGGGCGAAAGCGTCACCTGTCCGGATTCGATGCGGGAGACATCCAACAGATCGTTCACGAGGATGGTCAGGCGCTCCGTGTTGCTCTTGATGATGTTCAGGAAGTGCGCCTGATTCTCGTTCAACGCGCCCGCCGCCCCCATCAACAGGACGTCCGTGTACCCGCGAATGGAGGTCATCGGGGTGCGGAGTTCGTGGCTGACCGTCGCGACGAACTCGGATTTGAGCCTGTCCACTTCGACCTCATGCGTGATGTCGCGGAAAATGGACACCGTACCCAAAAAGTCGTCTTGCAGGATGACCGGCGCAAGATGCACGAGCGCGATGCGCCCGTTTTGGAGGTCCAATTGTTCCGCGTACGTTTCGCCTTTCTGATATTTCGAGGGCGATTCCGACCACATGCGGATCGTTTGCATCCATGAGCCGGCCGCCTTGCCGAAGAGACCGGCAAAAACGTCGAGCGGCTGTCCGATCAGGCGGCCCGCCTCCACGTCGAGGATATCCTCGGCGGAAGGGTTCACGAAGGTGATACGGTTGTTCGGGCCCGTCACGAGGACGCCATCCGCCACCGCTTCGAGGATGGCTTGCGAGCGGCTGGCTTCCTCCTGTTCACGACGGAGCATGGCGCCGAGACGTTCAGCCTGGTCGCGGATCAATTCGTAGAGGTGCGCGTTATTGATGGCAACCGAGACCTGCCCGGCAATGGCTTTGACCATGTTCAACCGTTCGGCGCTGAAGAAGTTGACCTTGCGGTGGAACACCATCAGAACGCCGATGACATCCTCAGCCACCAGCAGGGGGACGACAATAGCGCTTCGATGTTCGCGCGAGGACGAGGGCGTGGTCACCCAGCGCGGGTCTTTCAACAGGTCGCCGATCAGGACCTCCTCGCGGTTTGCCACCACCCATCCAGCCAGTCCTTCGCCGATCTTGAGTTTGAAGCCGCGCCCTTCGCCGGTGATCTTATCGGAAAGATAGCCGTATCCCGCGCGGTAGTGGAGCATGTTGTCCTCCGCGCCGCGCAACATGATGGTGCCTTGTTCCGCCCCGATGGCGTCGTTGAGCAGCGCCAGCGTGCGGTTCAGGGCGCGGTCCAGGTCCAGGCTGGAGGATACTTCCGTCAGGATGCGGAGCAGGGTTTCCGTGTTTTGCTGTTCGCGCTGCAATTCCGCGGTGCGCTCGATCACGCGTTGTTCGAGTTCCTGCGCGAGGCGCTGGGTTTCCTTGAGCAGGCGTCCATTCTGGATGGCGACGATCGCCTGGTTCGCAAGCGTGCTCAGGATTTGCAGGTCGTCTTCCGTGTAATGGACGTTCGGTTGATAACTTTGCGCGGAAAGCATGCCGACCGCCCGCCCGCCGAGAAGCATAGGCACGGCAAGGATGGAATGGGGTGGTTCCGTCCTTCCATACGATATGCCGCCCGCCTTGTCCACAGTTTCGACGCCGTGGATCAGCAAAGGCTGGCTCGAGGCAATGACGCGGCCGCTCAAGCCCTGGTCACGCGGGATGCGGGTGATGGGCGCGCGCCTGTCATCGTCCATGAGGTAAACGCCTTCGATCTCGCCCGTATCTTCATCCAGCAGGCTGATGACGAAGGAATCCACCGGCATCAATTTCTTTGCGGCGTTGTGGACGGCAGCGTAGACCTGTTCGGGGTCGAGGTTTGCGCTGACCTGGTAACTCACCTGGTTCAGGATCGCAAAGCGTTCCGCCGTCGAAAGGGTGGATTGGTACAACCGCGCGTTCTCGAGCGCGATGGATGCCTGGTTGGTCAACGTGCGCGCCAGTTCGATCTCGGGCAGGCTGAAACGGATCCCCTCGTTCTGGTGGATGAACATCAATGCCTGCAAATTCGCGCCGCTGACGAGAGGCAGGATAAGGAGCGATTGCGCCCCCTCCCCTAAAAATCCCCTCAGGGGGGTCAGGTCGGGTTCGGCGTTTACGGCATCGGTCGCAAACACACCGAGCGATTCGTGCAGGCGGTGGAAGATGGGCGCGTCGGGCAAAGTCTGGGGCAGTTTTCTGAACGGCTTTGGATTCGAATATTTCCAGATTGCCGCCCCGCGCGAAAAGGAAACGACGGAAACGCGAGGAGCGTTCAAAGCCGCCTGCAATTCCTGCGCGGTCAGTTGAAGGATCTTGTCTTCATCCAGCAGCCCGCCCAATGTGGATGAAAAACGATTGAGCAGAGCCAGGCGCTGCGAGCGTTCATCCAGTTCCGCCGCGCGGTTCAGGCTGTCCTCGAAGAGCCTTGCGTTTTCCAAAGCGACCGCCGACTGGCTTGCAAAGGTCATGCCGACCTGCACGTGTTCGCGCGTGTAAAAATACGCCTGCCATTTTTCGAGAGCCAGCACGCCGATCACTTCGTTCTTGGAAAGAAGCGGAAGCCCCAGCCAGGAGAGGCGCGGCGCTTCGAGCGTCGGGAAACGCGGGTCCTGTCGCACGTCGCCCACCAGGATCCCCTGCCCGGTGCGGATCATTTCCTTGAACAGAATGCTGTCTTCCACTGCGAGGGTCAAGCCCAGGCGCGGTTCCGAATCGGGGAAGCCGCGCGCCGCGGCGACGGTCAGGCGGTCCTTTTCGCGAACCCATAAGGTCGCTGTATCGTAGGGAAGGACAGGCTCCAATTGATCGAGCAGGGTTTCCACCAGTTCGGTGCTTTTCAAACTGGAGGTCAGGTTCGTCGCGGCGGAGGTGAGCGCTTCGAGTTGTTTCGCGCGTTCCTGTGTGGTCTGAACCAGGCGGACGTTCTGGAGGGACAAACCAACCTGCTGGGCGAGCGAAAGGAGCAGGGTTTCATCCTCCTCGCGGAAGGCGGCGGTCATGTTGAAGTTATCCAGGACGACGACGCCGACGCGTTGATCGCCGGATTGGATCGGGATCAGCAGGCTCGAAACCGGCAGTCGTCCGCCGGTTGCCTGGCGATAGAGCAGTTGGTTTTCCGTCGAGAAGGTGTAATCGCGCGCAAATTGCACTTCATCCACGCGCATGGGACGGTTCGCTTCGAAAGCCTGCCCGGGCAGAGATTCGCCCGCCCGGTACGCGATGCGTCTCATCGCATCGTTGTCCGCATAACCGGAGACGGCCTGGGGCAGTAATTGTCCGGTATGCTCGTCCCAGATCAAAACCACCCCGGCGTGCGCCGTGTTCAATGCCTTGCGCGCGCTTTCCAGCAACGCCCGGACGATACGATCAGAATCGAGACCGCGCAGTTGGCGACTGAAATCGAGCAGGAGATTGACCTCCTGCAGGCGGCGGCGCGTTTCATTGAGCAGGGAAAGGTTTTGCAGGATGACGGACGTTTGCCGCGCGATCTGGTGATAGACCTGGAGGTCTTCAGCGGTAAAGGCGGGCATCGGTTCGGGGCTGACCGCCATCATCGCCGCGACCGTTCGTTTGTCAATCCTGATCGGCAGGCAGATCAACGATTTTGCGCGCAGGGCGGTCAACAACGGCGTGTCGCGCCATTCGAGGTTTTCGTCCAGGGTCGAGATCAGGATGGCTTCGCCGCTCTGCAACGTCGCCCGAAGCGGGTTCCTCTGACCGAACAACGCCTCCGGGTTGGTTGCGCGCGGGACGCTTCCCAGAACGTGCGCCAGGCGCGGACCCTCGGCGGTCATCTCAGCCACGAGCGCGACCGCCATGCCCAGTTGGGTGAGCGTTTCGCGCGCCAACGCCAGCAGCGCGGAGGAGGCGTCCAACTGGCGGCTCACCGACTCGGTAATGGCAAGCCCGGCGCGGACGCGTTGCGAACGCTGGTCAAGGTTCTGTATGGCGATGGTCTGGTCGAGGTCTTTGCGAAGCAGGACAGGCAGGTCGTTTTGCGTGTTGACAAGCAGGCGTTGTTGCCGCTCGATGCCGGAGGAAAGGGCGTCCACCTGCGCGAGCAGTTCGGAAACGCGGGCGCTTCCCATGATCACGAGCGTAGCCTGCAAAGCAAAAGCCTCCAGCGCTTCGATGGCGGCGCGGTCGGGACGCATCCCATCGCGGGGCAGATCCACGCTGATGAGCCCGAGCGGGTTACCCTGGTTGTCCTCCAGGACTGTGACCAGCGTATCGTCCGGGTCCCAGGCAGCGGGTGATTTTTGCGCGCGCGTGTCCGCCGGAAAAGTGACCATGTGCACATCGGACGGGATGATGGGAGATTTATCCGCCGGGATGAAGTAGGAACGGCTGATGCGGAACTGGGGCTTCAACAATTGCTGCAGGCTGTTAAAAGGCTGCCTGCGCGTCATCAGTTCCGTCAGGGTATCCGGCGGGAATCCCACACCGGCGACGCGGCGCAACAGTCCCGTTTCCGGGTCGTAAACGCTGATGAGCGCCGCCCTGAACGGCGTGGCTTCCGTGATGTTTTCGGCGATCTCGCGCAGCGATTGATCCAACGGCTGCTCGAAGTCCAGCGCCTTGCTGCTTTCCAGCAAACGCGAAAGGGTGTCCGTCCGCCTCCGCAGGAGTTCGGAACGCTGGAGTTGTTCCTGATAACGCTGGACGTTGCCGATCGCCACCGCCGCCTGGGACGCCAGGGTCTGCGTCACCTCGAGCGCGGCGTCGTCGAAGTGAAACGCCTCCTCGGAGTGGAGGTGGATCAAGCCGACGGTTCCTCCCTGACCGATGATTGGCACAGCCATAAAAGAGCGTATCCCATCGTGGAACGGTTGGTGCGTCGTCTGGGTTATGTCCATGACCACCAGCGGTTCGCCCGAATGGACGATTTCCCGCACGAGGGCCGGGAAGGTTTCGGGGAGGGAACAGCCGATCGAAAGAGAAACAGGCGGAGGGTCGGATGAGGCGGTCGTGTCGAAGAGTGCGATCGCTCCGCATGAGGCGCGCGTCGTCCGCAGGCTCTCGTCGTGTATGACTTGCAGGAGAGAGTGCAGGTCCGTCATGGAGTTGAGCTCGCGGCTGACGCGCGCGATGGAGGTGAGTTGTTCCACGCGCAGGCGCAGGCGTTCGTCCGTCAGCGTGGAGCGGGAGGCGTCGTCTATCGCCGAAGCCAGTTGGTTTGCGGCGGTGGAGATGATTTGAAGATCGTATTCGTTGAAGTAGCCGGCTTTGCGGCTTCCCAGTATGAGTTCGCCCAGGCTTTGATCGCGAACGACGAGCGGGACGACCACCGCGGATTCCACCTGCAATGCCGTGACGAGGGGACGATAAACGGACAGAACGCGCCTGTCCGCGCTGAGGCGTCCCGACATGAACGGCTTTTGACTGCCCGACACGGTCAAGCGGTACTGCACGGCGTCCACGTGCAGGCGGCTGAGGGCACTGATCGTTTCCGCCGCGGCGCCGGACGCCGACTCTTCGTGCAGGCGCAGTTCGCCGAGACGTTCATCGCGCAGGAAGATGGCGGCGATGTCCCCGCGAAAGAGGCGCACAAGTTCCTGGATCGAGAAGCGCAGGATTTCGTCCACGTTCGCCGGGGAGGTTGTCAGGCTGGCAATGCGGCGCAAGGCATCGGAGCGCATCGCGCGCTGCCGGGTCTGCTCCACGGTCACCGAGCTTTGGATGATGCCCGCGGCTTGTTGGGCAACCGCCTCGATCAGGCGAATCTCGGAATTGGAGAATTCGACAGCCTCGCCCTTGCGGTTGGAAACCTGGAGGTATCCCACCAGCCTTTCGCCGGAGATCATCGGGGCAAGGATGGATTCGCGCAGACTGGCGGCTTGCGAAATGGTCTGCAATCCCAGGTTGCGCCAGTCGGGATCGTGCGCGGCGTCGCGCGTGACGATCAATTTCCTGCGGGTCACGACCGCTTCAGCCGGGCTATCGGGCGGAATGGGGGCGCGGTACATCTCCACGATGTTCGGCGGCAGTCCCTGGAACGGAGATTGCGCCTCCAGGGTCCTTTTCTCTTCGTCGTATAAAAGGAAGCCGAGGATTTCCGCGTCGAAAAGGGGCGCGATGTTTTCGATCAAGCGCTGGATCAGGTTGCTGTAATCGCGCGAGGCGCTCATTGCCTGTCCCAGGCTGGCAAGCCCGCTCAATTCGGAGGCGCGCTTTTGTTCCGCCTCGTAACGCGCGGCGTTGCGGAGGCTGTAGGCGACCTGCGGCAGGACCAGTCCGATCAAATCCAGGTCCCGCTGCCCAAGCGCGCCCGGCGTGAGGTGACCGAGTTCCAGCGTCCCGATCAAGCGACCGTCCGCAGTGAGAGGCAGTCCAATGTAGGACTGAACCGGGGAATTCTCGTCCATGCTCTGCGTGGCGGGCGACGGCGCGCGGGTATCCGAGACCAGGACCGGCGTCCGCTGGCTCAGAAGGTAATCGGTCAGTTTGCCGAATTGGGAAAGAGGGACACGCTGGACGGATCCGCCCCCGGGCTCCAGGGTGTACGACGTCAGCCTTTGAGAGGTGAAATCCATGATCTTGATTTCCAAGAGGTCGGAGGGGATCAACTGCGAAACGTTCAGCAGGACCGCGTGGATCACTTCTTCGGGATCGAGGCTTGCGGATACGTCCCTGCCAAAATCCGATATCAGGCGCAGGATGGAGGATTCCTCGTCCGTCGGGGTCTTCGAGAATTCCACCGGCTTCAATGCCACGAGCATCTGGGTGTAACCGCCCGGCACCGGATAGGACGTGGCTTCCACCAGTTGACTGCCAATGGATAACCGTTTTTGACCGGGGTTCGCGCAAAGGTCGAGAAAGTCCCCGGAGGGACGGGTCTGCCTCATTATGCGTTCGAGATCCGGCGTTTCATCCGGGCGCACGCCGAACCACTCGCGCGCCAAGCCGTTGAGATATTCGATCCGCCCGCCGGATTGAACGAGCAGGATGGCTTCGTGTACTTTGGAGGTATCGGGGAAAAAGAACGAAGAGTCGCCCTGGGGCGTGAAGGGAAGGTCACGGGAGGCGCGGCGAAACGCAAGGATCACCAGCACCGGTATCAGCAACGCCAGCGCCAGCAGGATTAAATATTGACCAATTCCCAGCCCGGCAAACATTCTGGATCATCAACCCGCTTTGCCAGCCGAGGGAGCGTCCTGCCGGCGGGCTTCAGCCGCAAGTTCGGTGATCTCGCGAATATCGGCAAAGGTATGTTCATTGGGCGAAACCACGCCCATGGACAGATTCATGAACGGGACCTTTACAGCGGTTCCATCCGCTGCGGAAGCCTGCATGAAACCCTGCTGCCGATCCATGAAGTTGTAATGCGTCAGCACTTCCTCGTCGAACCGCGACTTGAGGCGCTCCTTGACGGCAGCCGCTTTCTCGATCTTCGTGATGACGATGAAGTTGTCGCCGCCCGCGTGCCCGATGAAATCGGACGGCGTGCCGAGTTCATCCACCACTTCGCCAATCAGCATGGCGGTAAAGCGCAGGACGTCGTCGCCAGCCACGAAACCGTACACATCCTTGAACGGCTCGAAGTGATTGATGCGCGCGTCGATCAGCGCCCAGTCCTTTTCCCGGATGATGCGGCGCAGTTGCTCCTCGATCAGGCGGCCGGCGGGAAGTCCCGAGCGAGGATCGGTCAGGCTCTCGCGTTCCGCGCGGCGGATCGCGCCCTGTACGCGCAATTTGAGTTCCTCGATGTCGAACGGCTTGGTGATGTAATCGTCCGCGCCCAGTTCCAGCCCCTGCAGTTTGTCGCTGCGTTCGTCCTTTTGGGTGAGGAAGATCACCGGAATGTGACTGGTGCGCATGTTCGTCCGCAGATTACGGCACACCTCGTAGCCGTCAATATCGGGCAACATGATGTCCAGCACGATCAAATGCGGAAGGACCTGCCTGGTCTTCTCCAGCGCCTCCGCTCCGCGCAAGGCGATATCCACATCGAAATCCAAGCCCCCAAAATAGATCTTGAGCATGTTCCCGATGTCGAGATCGTCTTCCACAACCAACAATCGCGATTTTCCCATAAACAGCCTCCGATTATTACGTGTGCGTCGCTGCGGCTTTCCTTGCGTTGCGTCGCACCATGTCAATTTGCTGCGGCGTCACTTCCCGCTCGAACGAGCGAAAGCCGCTCAAGCGAAAACCGTGTTTCCCTGCCATCGAACCGATCTCTTCGACGCGTTCCCTCGTAATGCGCTTACCGAGCGTATAATCCTCGAAACGACCTTCCAAAGCCAGGGCGATCGTCTCCGCCATGCAGGCATACGCCTTGCCCGGCGGAAAACCGAAGTTAAAGTGGAAATCAACGGGTCCTGGCACATCCACCATTCCGCCGTCAATCACTAATATATCATCTCTCGACGCCGCCACCATTGCAGATACATCACGGGGACGCGCGACGTCGCAGATGACGCTGCCCGGCTGTAAAAATTCCGGGCGGATCACGTCGTGGAGCGCGCTGGTCACGGTCAGGATCAACTGCGCCTCCGCCAGAACGTCCATCCGCGTGCTGACGACCAACTCGGCTCGCGCGCGGACACTGAGCCTGTCGCGCAGTTCTTCGAGTTTTTCCTGCCTTCGGCCGATCAGATAAAGCCGTTCCACGTCGTCCGCCAGCAGGTCGGCGCAGACCTGGCCGATCGCGCCGGTGGCGCCCACCAAAGCGGCGGTGGCGCCTCGAAGCGGAATGTCCATCAGCCGCGCCGCCTCCCGAATGGCTTCCACCGCAACGATCACCGTATATGAATCGCCGGTGGTGACTGGCACATCCAGCGCCTTTGCTATGGTTATTCCTGCGTCTCCGACCACCGAGGTAAAGGCGCCCAACCCCAGAATTTGCGCTCCGAGTTTTTCCGCCATGCGCCCGGTTTGAATAATCTTACGATAAACCGTCCGCTCCGGCAACTCCAGCATCCGTCGCGGCGTATACGGACATGCAATGAACCAGCCTTTGATCTCCTTGCCCGTCGCCTCGGACCGAATCCCTTCGATCTCGGAAATGAAAACGGGCGGGAAGAACGTGGAGAAAAAGTCAATCTGCCTCTCGCTCAACACGCGTCCCAAAAGCGGGAATTTCCGGCTGACATCCCTTTTCGGATCTATGGGATGGATGATAAACGCAAAGGTATCCACGCGTTACCATGATTCCAATTCCTGTGCTTCCCTGTTTTCAGGGGCATACAGGCGTTTGTGTAATCCGGCGAACCTGAACTTGTGATGATCGCTGTCCTCGTAATGAACATCCCTGTCAATTACGCGTCGAGCCTCGGAAGCCGCCAGCACAACGTCCGATTCGATCATGCGCGCAGGATATACGATCATCCCCGACCCGAGACGGCAGTTATGCCCAACGGCGCTTCCGATCACGGGACGATTCGCGTCCTTCAATCTGCCCTGACCATCCCGCGCGCGGATCGGCGCAGGCACGAGGTTGTAATCCGTAAAAGTGGAGCCCGCGCCGATGAACGTGTTGCGCCCCACCACGCACATTTGCAGGCAGGTGTTTTGCGCGATCATGCTGTTATCCATGACGGTGGTCATGAACAGGGCGGAGCGAAAGGGCAGGAACGTCCCGTCGCCCACAACCGACAACATCAATTGGACGTCCTGCGAGATGTTGACGTTGTTCCCGATGATGCAGTTTTCGATGACCGCGCCGGCGTTGATCGTCACGTTGTCGCCGATGGTGGTTGGACCGTGAATGACGGCGCGAGGATCTATCACACAATTCCTTCCGACCTTCACCAGTTCGGAACATTCGAGGATCTGGCGTCCCTCGTACAGGGCTTTCCCCAGGATGCCCAGTTTGAACGCCAGGTCTTCGCTCAGGCGTTTCTCGAACCTGGCGCCTCGCGAAAACAAACCAAATACGACGTCCGCAATGAAGATGTGGACCCAGGAATCGATCGCCAGCAGGGAACGCAGCGGCACCTGAAAGGTGAGATCGCCGCTCTGGTCTGCCATGTAGGTCGGCACGTGATAATAACCGAGTTCGCGCGCCTCCAAATCAATGACCAGCGGTTCCACGTCCGCGACGGGCCCGTTCGGGTAATACCAAAGGTCCGCCAGAAAAAGCCCGCCCGCAACGGTGTAGGAAGTGGACAGCGGCAGGGCATGTTCCTTGAACGCCAGGTCCTCCGCGGAAAACGCCGCGCGCACTGCCCGTCTTTTGCGGCGCGCGGCGGAGATAAAGGTTCGGAAATACTCCGCGTCGAAAAATAGATTATTGCGATACACGATCATCTCGACCCGTTCGTTTGGAATGGGTTCCTTCGGTTTCAATTCCTTTTCGCGGGTCGTGTATGGGGCAAGGACGTTTCTCTGATGCAGCCAGAGTGGGTTGTTCTGGATGCGCAGGTCACGCGCGGGTTCATTGAAAGGCGCGATCAAGCGTGTGTCCGGGACGATGATCTTATACATAATCCTGCATTATTATTCCACAGAATCACAAAAACAGGGACAACAAGTCCCTTGCAGGAACGTCTACATTTTTGTTGGGGACGATCAATAGATCGGGGATTGGTCAATCACGATTGTGCAGGTTTCGTCGCCAGCCGCAATGCAGGTTTTTTCCTCCACGCCAAACACCCTCCCCCCGCTCACCCAGTAAAGCGCTTCCTGCAACAAGCCGACCGCCAAGTGGCAGACCGGTTCCCGCGCGTGACGTTCCCAGCACAGGGGGCATCGTTCGATGTGCCAGAGCAGCGTGTCCCCATCCTCCTCCACCCGCACCTTCTGGTCGGTAAAGTTATTGAACAATTCCGCGAACGCCTTAGCGCCGGCGCTCAACTTCGCGGGGAGCGGCAGAAGGCGGAACGCCATTTCGGTGACGCCAATTTGAGTCCCGTATTGGCGGATGCCGTTATTGAAACAGGCGCGCCCGATGCGCGTGGCAAGCCCGCGTCCCCCATGCGGACCGTAGAGCCGTTCCAGGGTTTCGGTCAGGTTGCTGATCGTGGAGAAGGGAAAGGCGCGTTCGGCGGTATCGGCCGGGTAGTTATCCAAAAGCGAGGGCAGGGAGGCAAGTTTCAGGATGGCGTGAACGCCGTTCCGTCCCATCACCTCCTCCATGGAAAGAAGGATGATCCTCCCCATTCGATTCGGGTAGAAATAGTTTCGAGAGTCGGTCATGGGGCGAGTGTCACGGACGTCGTTGTGGCGCTATTCAGGGGCGACGGCTGGGATTGCGCGGAGGGTCGAACCGGTTCTTCGCTGTCGAGGAAGGCTTTGAGCAATTCGGCGAATTTTTGCGGTTCCTCCAGCATGGGGAAATGTCCCGCCAGCGGAAAGCGTTCGACGCGCGCCTGGGGGATGCCTTTCATCATGGGCTGCCACTGCCTCGGGTGGACGATGATGTCGCGGTCGCCGTAAATACCCATGGCGGGAATCCTGACCCGGTCGAGCATGGGACGCAGATCGGTCCTTCGAAGCGAGGCAATCGAAAGCAGGAACGATTCGACGGTCGTCCGGGAAAGGTCGCGGTCCATCATATCGGCAAAGCGTTCGTCCCGGCAGATGAACGGCGACGCCACCCGGACGCCGAAACGGAATACGCTCATCATGTTGAACAATAGGAATGCGATGGGACGCCTCCCCGCGAGTTTGAGAGGGAACGCCAGCGACGAACCGACAATGGGCGAGCCGACGACCACGACCTTGCTCACGCGTTGAGGATAATGGATGGCGACCGAAAGGCTGACCGTGCCGCCCATGCTGTGACCGACGAGCGGCGCGTGCGCGATGCCCAGTTGTTCCATGAACTGATCCACCAGGCTGACGAAATCCTGCACGGCGTAGGTGTCGCGCTTCTTGCCCGATTCGCCGAACCCCCAGAAGTCCAGCGCGTAGGTGCGATAATACCTGCCCAGGAAAGCCATCGTCTCCTGCCACAAGCCCCACGAACCAAGCCAGCCGTGCAGAAGTATGACGGGCTTTCCGCGTCCGTATACTTCGTAATGGACAATGCCTTGATCGGTGGTGATTGACGACACGGTTTCCTGCCGGGCGGAGCCTACCCCTAATCCATTTCCGCGAGAATACTGTATAGCAGTTCGAGAAGCACGGTTTTCACAGTGTCCTTGTCTGTAGCGACGCAGGACAGGAATTTGACCTTGCTGTCGAGCCGCAGGGCGTGACGCATATCCTCCATGTCCCAGGCATCCTCCATGTCCTGTTTATTCGCCGCGACGACGTAGGGAGTGGGCGCGTAGGCGCGGAAGGTTTCCAGGATCGAACGCGCCTCGCGGAAGGTCTCGGGTCGGGTGCTGTCCACCATGACAATAAAGCCGAGCATCCCCTCGGACAGAATCTCCCACATGAAATCGAATCGTTTCTGACCCGGCGTGCCGAACAAATAAAGGACGAGATCTTCGTCCACGGTAATGCGTCCAAAGTCCATGGCAACCGTTGTCGCTTCCTTGACGGAACGCTCCGCGGCGCTGGTGATCTTTCGCTCGGTCGAAACGACGTCAATCTCGCTGACCGATTGAATGAACTCCGTCTTACCGGCGCTGAATGGACCTGTGACAACCATTTTGACTGTTTGCATATACCTTTCCTTCCGGCGGAATGACTACAGCGTTTTGATGCGTCCGATCAATTTATTGACCAGCGACTTCTGTTCTTCCTTGACCTGCGTCGGGAACATCTTCGGGTTTTGCGGGATGGCAACGCCCTCGGGACGAACGATCTCCACGAGGCCCGCCTGCAGCAATCCATACACGATCCTGCGGATCTCGAGGTCGTTCATCTTGTTCGTATGGGCGATCTGTTTCATCGTGTTCCTGGGATTGATATAAGAGACCACGCGCCACTCCTCCACGCTCAAGTTTACGTTCTTGAGCGGGCGGTCGGTGAACTTCAACGCCATGTCGAGGCTGGGGATTTCATCGGAGAGTTGTTCCCATTCCCGCAACTGGCGCGAACCTTCGATGATGATGTTCTCGAGATCGAGCCGCACGTTGATGCGATCGGAGGGCGGGTGCATCTCCGCCTCGAAACGAAAGAAGCCTTCCACCCACGTAAACAGGCGGCGCACCACCTCCGTAAAATATCCCTGGAGATTGGCAAGGATGTCCTCCTGCGTCAGATACCCCGCGTTGATCAACAGCAGACCCAGTTCCTTGTCCGAGATATTCCCGGCGCGTTCCACAATGGCGCGGTATTGGTTCACGGTCAGGCGGTTCGCCTTGTGCAACACCGTCGCAAGCGAACCGTCCTCCTGCCCGACGCGCGCATAAGCCAGTTTCCCTTCACGGAAGGAAACGTACGCCTGCTCGGAGGGCCCGTCCACGACGAGCGTGCCGGTCTTGTGAGCGAGATTGATCAAATTCAAAAGTTGTGTGATGGTAAAATCACGCAGATTTCCGCGAAGAGCCATAGAACCTCAACTAAATCTCCCAGGAAGGGAACAACGAAAAGATTATACTTGCAAGGAAAACATGCGTCAAACAAAGACACGCGAATGGAACGTACCTGCAAGGCAGTCCCGCACGAACCGTTTCCCCGCCCCGGACAGGAATTTCTCGATGCGACGGATCCTTACCCTTTTCACGCTCATCCTTAACCTCAGCCTGCCGGCCGTCCAACCGGCCTTTGCCTCCCCCCAGGGGGACGTGACCGACGACTGGGCAAACCTCTCCTTTCCCATCTCGGTCACGTTCAGCGCAACCATCAACGCGGCAGCGAACGTCACCTCCGTCCTCCTCGAATACGGCACGGATCAGTTGACCTGCGGCGAGGTGATTGCCAAAGCCTTTCCGCAGTTCACGCCCGGCAGGACCGTGAACGTCGAGTGGACGTGGGAAATGCGCCAGAGCGGATCGCTCCCACCCGGCGCGACGATCTGGTGGCGCTGGCGCTACACCGACGAAACCGGCGCGGAGATGGTTTCCGCTCGACAAACGGTCACCTGGCTCGATTCGGAACACAACTGGAAAACCGTCGCCTCCGACAAACTCAACCTGCATTATTACTCCGGCGATCAAACGTTCGCCCGGGAATTGCTCGATGCCGCAGAAAACGGACTCGAATTCAACAGGACAAGATCCGGGCTGGCTGCCGAATCCCCCATTGACCTGTACATCTATGCCGACACGAACGACCTGCGCGACGCCATCCTCTACGAACCCTCCTGGACGGGCGGGCAAGCCTTTCCCGATCACGACATCGTCATCCTGGGAATCTCGGAGGGCGATCTGGATTGGGGACGCGACGCCATCGTTCACGAACTCACCCACGTACTCGTCGGTCATCTCACCTTCTCGTGCCTCGGCGGAGTCCCCACCTGGCTCAACGAAGGATTGGCAGTGTACAGCGAAGGCGGACTCGACCCCGCATCGCAAACACAGTTGGAAGACGCCATTCGCAACGACACCCTGCTCTCTGTGCGTTCGCTCAGCGCGGGGTTCTCGGAAGTGCCGGATAAAGCCTTCCTTTCCTACAGTCAATCTTACAGCATCGTCGAATTCCTCATCGAGACTTATGGTCAGGCGAAGATGACCGACCTGCTCACCTCCCTGCGCGACGGCGCGGCGATTGACGACGCGCTCATGCAAACCTACGGATTCGACGTGGAGGGACTCGAAGACGAATGGAGAAAAGCGATTCAAGCCCGGCCGCGAACCCTCTCCGCCCAACCGACCGCGCAGCCCACCCCAACCTACGTCCCCACCATCGTCCCCATTTCCGGCGCGCCGCTGGCGAGCCAGATCCCCACACCCACGCCCATCCCAACCTCCACGTTCGGCGAACCCCCAACCTCCCGAAGCGGACCTCCCATCGCTTTGACGCTCGTCCTGCTCGGCTTTTGTTGTCTCCTCCTTTTGATCGTCGGCGTCATCGCGCTCGGGGTCTTCGTCCGCTCCCAAAACCGCAAAGGAGGAAAACATGCGTGAATTTGGAATGCGTCCGCTTGCTTCCGCCTTACTCGCATTCATCTTCGTATTGGCGACATTCAACCTCGCCGCGCCGAATCCCGCGTCAGCGTGGCAGGTGGATATTCCGCTGGATCAGGCTCTGGTGTTGGAAGGAGGCGAGTCCACGAATCCGCGCCAGTACGATCCGCACACCACTTATGGTTCGGGCGACAAGCGCGTCTTCAGCGGGCTGGTCTCGTTCGATCCGCAATTGAACCTGACGCCCGATCTCGCCGAAAGTTGGGAGGTGAGCGGCGATGCAATGACGTACACGTTCCATTTGCGGCAGAACGCAAAATTTCACGACGGGCGCCCGGTCACCGCGCAGGATTTTGTGTATTCGCTCGAACGCGCCGCCAGCCCCGCGCTCGCCTCGGACACCGCGCTGACCTATCTCGGCGACATCGTCGGCGTTCGCGAATTTGCATCGGGCGACGCCGATCGCATCGAGGGCGTCAGGGCGCTGGACGATCACACCCTGCAAATCACGATTGACGCACCCAAGCCGTACTTCCTGTTGAAGCTCACCTACCCCACCGCGTTCGTCGTGGACAGGGGAAATGTGGAAGGCGACAGCGAATGGTATCGCCGCCCCAATGGCACAGGACCCTATCGTCTGGTCGAATGGACATCCTTCGAGCGCATCGTATATGAAGCCAATCAGGATTTTTATCTGGGCGCGCCATCCATACCGTATATAGTTGTCACGCTGTACACAGGCGACAGCCAACGTTTATATGAAACGGGCGACGTGGATATTACAGGCGTATATTCCATCGAGCGTTTTACTGATCCAACAGAGCCATTGCACAACGAACTGCGCACAGGCGTATCGCTTTGCACAGGCTATGTCACTTTCGATTCGACACAACCGCCCTTCGACGATGTGAACGTCCGCAAGGCGTTCTCGATGGCATTCAATCGTCAACAGTACATTGACGTTGTGTTGAACGGTCATGCGCTGCCCGCGCACGGCATTTATCCGCCGGGCTTGCCGGGCTTCAACATCGCCTTGCAGGGTTTACCTTATGATCCCGGGCAGGCGCGCGAACTTTTGAAGCAATCCAAATACGGTATGAACCTGCCGCCTATCGTCTTCACCAATTCGGGCGTCGGCAGTTATGTCAGTGCGGACGTTGCGGCGCTGGCGGATATGTGGAAGAAAAATCTCGGCGTGACGATCACGGTCGAAAACCTCGAGCCGAATTTCTATTACGATCAGATCTACGCCAACAATCACGGTCAACTCTTCAGCGGCGGGTGGTGCGCGGATTATCCCGACCCCGAAAACTTTGCGGACGTTCTTTTTCACAGCGGGTCACAGCAAAATAACGGCGGATACTCGAACCCGCAATTGGACGCGTTGCTCGAAGCCGCGCGCGTCGAACAGGATGTGACGAAGCGCATTGGGTTGTATCAGCAAGCCGAGCAGGTCATCGTGGATGACGCCGCGGCGTTGTTCACTGTCCACTGGCTTTCGTATGAACTGGTCAAGCCGTACGTGAAGGGATACGTGTTGACGCCGATTGACATTCCGATCGAGCGGTATATGTGGCTGGAGGGGAAGTGAAAAGTGAAAAGTGGAAAGTAGAAAGTGGAAGGTAGAAACGTGGAAAGTGGAAAGTAGAAACGTGGAAAGTGGAAAGTGACCTTTCGTCTATGGTCTACATTCGACCGCAAACTCCACCCGCGTCAGGACTCCGCCGAGGCTTGCCACGCTCATCTCGAAACCCAGACTCCCTCCGGGCTGGATCCCGCCTCCCTCCCAGCGTTTGACGCCGACCACGCGTCCGCTTTCATCGTAAGCCACCGCCGCGACCCAGGTTTGCGTCGCGGCTTTTGATTCGACCGGCAAACGGACCTCACCGGTGACGTTCGCAAAGCGTCCATCAGAAGCGACCTGCACGAGCGTGTTGTTTATCGTTGCGGGCAGGTAACGTTCATCGCCGGGCAACAAACGGATGGCGGTCAATATTTGCGCCTGCGGTTTTGCGTCAATGGGAATTTCGGGAGGAAAATAGGCAAAGAGCGGAAGGGATGTGTTCGGCGGAAGAATGTTCAAAGGCAGCAGCGCGGTTCGACTCGCGATCGCGGCGCCGTTCGAGTCGACGAGCGTCACTTGCGCGCTGAGGTTTTCCATGAAGTCGGGCGAGTCGTTGCGAGCGAGGACAAAGCACCACATCCCCTTATTGACTGTGGGATAACATTCGATCCGCTCCACCATGAAAGGCGCGGGCGTCGGCGTCGGTTCGCCGGAGGGATTCGCGGGGTCGCTTGGGATTTTGAGAACCGTCCCGATCGGCATCGCGCTCGGGTTGACCTCCGGGTTCGCGGCGATCAGATCATCCATGGATACGCCGAACCTGAGGGCGATGCTGCTGATGGTCTCGCCCTGTTGGACGGTGTAGGTAAAAGGCGTGGGCGAAGGGAGAGGCGTCTCTGCGGCGACCAGCCCATCGGGAGTCCATTGAGGCGTGGTTCGGGTGGCGGTGAGGTATGGGAGGAGGGTCGAAGGCTCCGGCGTGGATACAGTCGGTCGGGAGGCGCAGGCAGTCAGAAATACAAGGATGAAGGATATAGGATGAAGGATGAAACGCATGGGAGGATTATAATGCTATCGAGTTGTCATTCTGAGCGAAGCGACGCTTGAACCGCACGCACACTTGCCACGGGCGCAAGCGCCATGGAGTGCAGGCGAGAATCCCTTTCACGGCGGTAGAGAGCCTTCGCTCAGGGCGACATAGCATAAAATCCCTTTGGAGGTAGTAATGGAATATCGCAGTCTGGGAAGGACGGGAATCAAGGTCAGCGAATTGTCGCTGGGGTCGTGGATCACGTTCAAGAACCAGGTGGACGCGGACGCGGCGGCGGAGATCATGGCGGCGGCGTACGACGCGGGCGTGAACTTTTTCGATAATGCGGAGTCGTACGCAAGGGGCGAATCGGAAACGGTGATGGGCGCGGCGCTCAAGAAACTAGGCTGGCGCAGGGGAAGTTATCTCGTCTCGACGAAGATCTATTGGGGCTTGCACGACAACGTGAACGAAAAGAACACGCTGAATCGTAAACGCCTGATCGAGGGCATCAACGGTTCATTGGAACGCCTGGGACTGGAGTACGTGGACGTGTTGTTTTGTCACCGTTCCGACAAGACCACGCCCATCGAAGAGACCGTATGGGCAATGCACAACATCATCGAGCGGGGCAAGGCGATGTATTGGGGAACGTCCGAATGGGACGCGGCGGAGATCGTGGAGGCAATTGCCATCGCGGAGAAACATCATTTGCATAAACCGGTGACGGAACAGCCCGTTTACAACCTGTTCAACCGCCACCGTTTTTCCGGCGGGTACGTCCGTTTTTACGAGGAATACGGTTACGGGTCCACCACGTGGAGTCCGCTGGCTTCGGGATTGTTGAGCGGCAAATATAACCAGGGCATTCCCAGTGACAGCCGCGCAGGGCGAGAAGGCAACGAGTGGTTGCAGGAAAGGATGCGCGATCCGGAAAAACTCGAAAAGGTCGCCGCGCTGGAGCCGATCGCGCGGGAATTGGATTGCACGCTGGCGCAACTCTCGCTGGCGTGGTGTTTGAAGAATCCGTTCGTCAGCACGGTCATCACGGGCGCGAGCCGCGTGGAGCAGGTGCACGAGAATATAAAGGCAGGCGGGATCGCGCCGAAACTCACGCCCGAGATACTCGAACGCATTGACAGAATCTTCGGAGTGGAACAGGAGGAGGAGGAATAACCAATGGAACTTCCGGGTCGCTCGATCGCCCGGAAGTTCATTCGATTTTCAAAAAGGATAAAAGCGGGGAAAATTTGTGACTTTCATCCGGCGCGCTTCTCACTGTCTCTTAACCTTTTCATGTGAAAATACCGAACGTTGGTCAAAATCATGCCAACGACTCGCGCCGCGCAGTTCACGCCATGATCCCTCGCGCTCGAGGCGGCGCAGGCGAGCGACTTTACGAAACGCTGGAGGTCTCATACATGACAATCAATAAATTCGTCATTGGCGGTTTTCTTATTTTGGGCGCGGTGGTCTTTTTGATCTGGTCCTCCACCGCCGCGACGTCCGAATATTTCCTGACGGTGGACGAACTCAACGCAAAGGGCGCGGACGTCCTTGACCGCAACCTGCGCGTCTCCGGCGCCGTGATCGGCGAGACGATCAAGTACGACGCGCAGACCTTGACGCTATCCTTCGAGGTGGCGCACGTCCCCGCCGAGCAGGCGCTCATCGAGGATGAAGGCGGTCTCGCGGAGGCGCTGCACCAGGCGGTGATTGACCCGGCGCGCGCTCGTTTGAAGATCGTGTACGTCGGTCCCATGCCGGACCTGCTCCGCCATGAAGCGCAGGCGATCGTAACGGGCAAACTCGGCGCAGACGGCGTCTTCCACGCGGACGAACTCCTGCTCAAATGCCCGACCAAATACGAAGAGGCTGTGCCGGAACAGTCGGCGAGCAGGTAGATGACCTCCCAACCGAAGTTCGAAATCCAAAACCCACAAACGACTTCCCGAAGATTTTCGAAACCAGCCGCACATGCGGAAACCTTCGGGACGTTTGTTGAATCCTCTTGCATGATCCGGTTCCAATATCAGGAGATCACATGATCGCAGATTTCGGGTTTGGCGTTTTACTCGTAGCGTTTCTTGCGTCCCTTTACAGCGTAATTGCCGCGCTGTACGGCGAATTCAATAAAATACCCGCCATGGTGGAAAGCGCGCGCCGCGCCATGTTGTTGACGTGGCCCCTGCTCACACTGGCGGCGGGTATTCTCGTTTACCTGCTGGTCAACGACCATTACGAGGTGAAATTCGTCTATGAAGTGACCAGCCGCGCAATGCCCACCTACCTCAAAGTGACGGCGTGGTGGGGCGGTCAGGCTGGCTCGCTCCTCTTCTGGTCCTGGCTGATGTCCGCCTTCGCCTCTTTGGTCACCCTCCGCAAATGGGACCGCGACCGCGAGTTCCTGCCGTGGGTGATCGTGGTGGCGAGCGTCACGCTGGCGTTCTTCATCGGGATGAACCTCTTCTTCGAGAATCCCTTCAGGCAGTTCTACCAGACGTTCGATAACGAGATCGCCGCGTACACCTTCCAGCCGGCGAACAGCATCCTATTCACCCCGGCGGACGGGCAGGGATTGAACCCGCTTCTTCGCCACCCCGGCATGATCATCCATCCCCCGATGCTTTATCTCGGCTTCGTCTCCTTCGTCATCCCGTACGCGTTCGCGATGGCGGCGTTGATCACGGGGCGCACCGACGACCGCTGGATCCGCCTGACGCGCCGCTGGACGTTGTGGGCATGGCTGTTCCTCTCCGCCGGTCTCGTGCTCGGCGGACGCTGGGCTTACGACGTGCTGGGATGGGGCGGCTACTGGGGTTGGGACCCGGTCGAGATCGCGGCTTTCATGCCGTGGCTGACAGGAACTGCCTTCCTGCACTCGGTGATGATCCAGGAAAAGCGCGGCATGTTCAAACACTGGAACATGCTGCTCGTGATCCTGACCTACGACCTCGTCATCTTTGGCACGTTCCTGACCCGCTCAGGCGTCCTTTCCTCCGTTCATGCGTTCGCGCAGAGCGCCATCGGTCCCTTGTTCTTCGGGTTCATTGGCATCACGCTGATCACCTCGGTCGCGCTCATCATCCATCGCTGGGATATGTTGAAATCCGAAACACAGATGACCTCTCTGCTTTCGCGAGAAGCCCTCTTCCTGCTCAACAACCTGTTGTTCATCAGCATCCTGGTCGTCTGCTTCTGGGGTGTGATCTATCCCCTGATCTCGGAACTCTTCACCGGTCAAAAAGTGACCGTCGGTCCTCCATTCTACGAACGCGCAACGGGTCCGCTGTTCGCGTCCCTGATGCTGCTCATGGGCATTGCCCCTCTCTCGGCGTGGGGACATTCCACAGTCAAGACGTTGGGACGCGCCATCTGGAAGCCGACGTTCGGCGCGGCGCTCGTCACCGTAATCCTGTTTGCGACCTATACTCAAAACGTTTACGCCCTGGTCGGTTTGTTCCTCGTGGCGCTGGTCATCCTCGTTACGCTCTACGAATATTGGCGCGGCGCTTATGCGCGCAGCAGGAGCCAGGGCGAGAACATCCTCACCGCCTTCTGGAACCTGACCGGTCGCAACCGCCGCCGCTACGGCGGATACATCATCCATTTGAGCATGATGTTGATGGCGATCGGCATTCTCGGCATCGAACTCTTCCAGGTGGAAACGCAGGGAACCATTGCCGTGGGCGATTCTCTGCAACTCTCCGGCTACACGGTCAAGTATAAGGAAGTCGCTTCATGGGACAACCCAGGCGCCGGCGTCAACCATACGCGCGCGGTGGTCGAGGTCTATGATCGGAACGGGAACCTCCTCGGCAACCTGCATCCGCGCAAGGATTATTACTACGACACCCAGCAACCGATGACCATCCCCGGTCAACTGGCTTCGTTGAAGGACGAGGTGTACGTGTTGTTGATTGACTGGGAACCCATCACGCCGGTCGGCACGACGTTCAAGATCTTCGTCAACCCGCTGGTCAACTGGCTGTGGCTGGGAAGCCTGCTCTTCCTCGTCGGCGTCATCATCGCGGCGTGGCCCGATAAGGACCCCGAACGCGTGACGGCGCGCGCCGGAAAACGCGTCCCCCAGGCGAGCGCAGCGGATTGAAGTACGCAGTGGACAAGCACACAGGTACACAAGTACACAGGTAGACAGGTAGACATGTCGAAAAATTTTTTACGCAACACGCAATATGCAGCGCTTTTGCTCCTGATCCTCTTGAGTTCCGCAACGACGGTCTTCGCCCAGGACCCCACACCCACCGACGATGAGGTGAACAGGATCGCCAAGGAGTTGTATTGTCCCGTTTGCGAAAGCACCCCGCTGGATGTCTGTCCCACCGAGGCGTGCCGGCAGTGGCGCGAGTTGATCCGCTCCATGCTGGCGGAGGGCAAAAGCGAGGAGGAGATCCAGCAATATTTCGTGACCCAATACGGCGCGCGCGTATTGAGCGAACCGCCCAATCGCTGGGCTTCGTATCTTGTGCCGGTCGCCGCGTTCCTGCTGGGAGCGTTCCTGCTCTTTCGCGGGTTTCGGATGTGGCTCAGGCCGGTTGCGGCCGAATCAGCCTCCCCGAAGGATGAAGCGGAGCCAGTCCCGCAGGATGAGTACATCCGCCGGATGGAAGAAGAGTTGAAGAAAAGGAAATAACGTAGACGATGGAATCAACGAACGTCGCGCCTCAACGCAAAGGCGTCCCGCTCTGGGCGCAGGTGGTCATCTGGGTTTTCCTGGCAGGATTGCTCGTCATCGTGGCGATGGGACTGAACCGCGCGCAACAAGGCACCATCCAACCCGGTCACGCGGTGAACGATTTCACGCTGCCCCTGTTCAGCGGTTACGAATACGAAGGCAAAAGCGAAGTCCATTTGGAGGATTTCCGCGGCAAGGTTGTGGTGATCAACTTTTGGGCGTCGTGGTGTAAGCCGTGCGAGCAGGAAGCCGCCGACCTGCAACGCGCCTGGGAGAAATACGGACCGACCGGCGAGGTGATCTTCCTGGGCGTGGATTACGTGGATACCGAACCCGAAGCGCGCGTGTACCTGAAAAAGTTCGGCATTACATTCCCCAATGGACCGGACGTCGCCACGCGCATCTCACAATACTTCCGCATCAAGGGCGTGCCTGAGACGTACTTCATTGACCGCGAGGGCGTCCTTCAATACGTGCAGGTGGGACCGTTCTCGTCCCTTCAACAGATCGAAAACATCGTTGATCCCATGCTCGCCGACGAATAGAGGGCTGAATGGAAATCGCCGCATTGCTGCTTACGCTTGGGGTCATCCTTCTGGTTGGATTGTATTTGTACGCTCCCTTTCTCGAACGGCGGGCGCGCCGCGTCACCGCGGAGGAACACGAACTCTCCGCGCTCATGGCGGAACGCGATCGCGTGATCAATTCCCTGCAGGAACTCGATTTCGACTTCAAACTGGGGAAGATCCCGGAAGAAGATTACCCCGCGCAGCGCGCCTCGCTTTTGCAGAAAGGCGCGGACATTTTGAAGAGAATGGATACCCTCACCCCCAGCCTCCCCTCCAACGGCAGGAGGAGGCGCGAGACGCAGGACGCCGAATCCCGCCTGGAGAACGCGGTCGCCGCGCGCCGCATGGACGCCTCGACGAGGCAGGCTGAGGTATCCAACGACGATCTCGAATCCATGATCGCGGCGCGGAGAAAATCCCGCAGGGATAAATCCGCCGGGTTCTGCTCAAACTGCGGAAAGCCCATCATGGTCTCGGATAAATTCTGTCCCTCGTGCGGGAAACCGATTTCCTGACCCCCATACACGACACGTCTCGCGGTGTCGCGGTACAAAAACTTCAACGGAAAATATTGATGAAATTACGGATCGCAATTCTAATTCTGCTCGCCGCCTTCCTCTCCGCGTGTAACATGTCGCTTGCTGAGGACGTCACGCCGCCGCCCGGCTACGTTCCTCCGACGCCGATGCCAACGCTCGCGCTGGCGCCCCCGCAAACGCCGAACGTCGCCAACGGGGAGGCGATCTATTTCGAGAAGTGCGCGCCGTGTCACGGTGAAACGGGCTTGGGGGACGGTCCGCAGGGCATTCAATTGGGCGTCACCGTTCCCGCCTTCGCGCTCCCGGAGATCGCCCGCCCGGCTTCGCCTGCGGCATGGTACACCGTCGTCACGCGCGGCCGGATGGATCGCTTCATGCCCCCCTTCACCAGCCTCACCGACCAGGAACGCTGGGACGTGGTCGCTTACATTACGACCCTGCACACCTCCGAGGAGGAAATTCAAAGAGGAAAAGAACTCTTCGAAGAGGCATGTCCCGATTGTTCCACAGACTATTTCAAGGATCAGGATCGAATGTCTGCGCTCAGCACGGTGGCGTTGGCGCGCATCGTGCGGCTTGGCAACGAAGAGATCCCCGCGTTCGGGGAAAATCTTTCGGACGAGGACATGTGGGCAGTGGCGGAATACCTACGCTCGCTGACCTACGACTCCCAGCCTCTCACGGCTCAGACCCAGCCGACGCCTGTTCCCGCCACCCGGACTCCCGCCGCGTCCGACGCGGGAACGCCCTCGGAGGCGGAGCAGGCTCAAGTCACGGATGAAGCGATGCCGGTTCCCGTTCAAGGCTTCGGGAGCGTAAGCGGATCCATCGAAAACAAAACAGGCAGCGACCTTCCCTCCGATCTGACGATCACTCTGCGCGGCTTCGAACACGATTTTGCAAATCCCAACGCAGGCACGCAGGAAGTCCTGACCCTGAGCGGCTCGGTGAATTCGGACGGCACGTTCGCGTTCGAGAACGTCGAAATGCCCGAAAACCGCATCTTCCTGGCGGAGGCGAATTACAAGGGAGTCGAGATCGGCTCCGGTTTCGTGATCGTGGAAGCCGGGCAGACCTCCATCACCCTGCCGCCGCTGGCGCTTTACGACGTGACGGACGACACATCCATGTTGACCGTTGACGAACTGGACATTTTCTTTTCCGCGCAAAACGAAGGGACGTACGATGTCCTTGCGTTATACACCTTCCGCAACGCGAGCGGGAGGATCGTCTCGGTTTCGATGGGGACCGCGCAGGAGATCCCCTTCCTGAAATTCCCCGAAGGCGCGCAGGGCCTCGGCTATGAAGCCGTGCAGGATAGCGCCCGCTTCATCAGCACGGACGATGGGTTTGCGATGGCGCCCAACGAACAATCGTATGGCATTCTCGCTTATTCGTCCCTCGCGCGGCAAAAGGAGACGCAATTCTCCCAGCCGTTGGTCCTGCCCGTTTCGCTGGCGCGCATCTTTGTGCCGGACGGCATGAAGGTGGAGGGAAGCGGGATCGCGCCGGAGGGAGCGCAGAGCATCCAGGGTCTCACCTATCAAACCTATTCCGCCGACGGTTTGAGCGCGGGCGAAAAATTGACCTTTACCGTCTCCGGCTCGCCCACCGACGCGGCGTCCGACGCAAATACGTCCACATCCAGCAACACGCTGTTGATCGGCGCGGGCGGACTTGGCGTTGCGCTCATCCTTGCCGGAGCGTGGATATATCTGCGCGACCGCAGGCAGACCGATGAGGAAGACGAAGAGGAGGAAGAGGAGGAAGAGTTCGAATCCTCCGAGGACGTGATGGACGCGATCATCGCCCTCGACGACCTGTACCGCGCGAAGAATATCCCGGAGGAAGCCTATCAAAAACGCCGCGCGGAATTGAAGGATGTTTTGAAGGAAATGATGTAGTGGTGCGTGTTACGGAGTACGCAACATGAAGTGCGCCATGCGGGTCGCGCAGGGTAACGCATGATTCAAGTCAGGAAATTGGTAAAGCGTTTCGGGTTGAAGACCGTTTTGCGCGGGTTGGATTTCGAAGTCCAGCCCGGCGAGTTCGTCGCGCTGCTCGGTCCCAACGGCGCGGGCAAGACGACCTTCCTGCGCATCCTCGCTTCGTTGTCGCGCCCGTCCCTGGGCGACGTGACGGTGGCTGGGCATCGTTTGCCGGGTGAAGCCGCAGCGGTCCGCGCGCGACTTGGGGTGGTATCCCACCTGCCTTTGCTGTATGGCGATCTGACCGCCGAGGAGAATCTCCGCTTCTACGCGCGCATGTATAACATCACAGATCACGAAACCCGCATGACCGAAGTCCTCGAAATGGTCGGTCTCGAGAACCGCCGCCGCGATCTCGTTCGCACGTACTCGCGCGGCATGCAGCAACGTCTCGCCATCGGGCGCGCCGTCCTCCACGACCCGGACGTGATCCTCTTCGACGAACCCTACACCGGTCTCGACCAGGACGCCTCCTCCATGCTGGATGAGGTGTTGAAGACCGTCGCCGCGGAAGGACGCACGGTTGTGATGACCTCGCACGACCTCGCCCGGGCGGAGGACCTCGCCACCCGTTTCGACATTCTCTCGCGCGGCGTCATCGCCGCGTCCGCAACGCGCAAACAGTTACGCAGGAGCAACCTGCTTTCCTTCTACAAAGAGGCATTGGCGGGATGAGATGACCGAAGGACGAACAACGTCGCAGCCGCCGAAAGGCAGCTTCCTCAAAGCCGTTTCCGCCGTCGTCTGGAAGGACCTGCAAGCGGAGTTCCGCTCGCGCGAACTTTTCACCGCCATGCTGGTCTTCTCCCTGCTCATCATCCTCATCTTCAACTTTGCGCTCGACCTGGACATCCAGACGCGCCGATCCGTAACGGCGGGCGTGCTTTGGGCGACCTTCACCTTTGCGGGAACGATCGGTCTCAACCGCTCGATGGCAATCGAAAAGGATCGCGGCTGCCTGGACGGTCTCCTGCTTGCGCCGGTGGATCGCTCCGCCATTTACTTCGGCAAGGTCGTCAGCAACCTGATGTTCATGCTGATCGTGGAGGCGATCGTCCTGCCGGTCTACAGCATTCTTTACAACATGAATCTGTTCCAGCCCGGTTTGCTGGGTGTCATCCTGCTCGGCTCGATCGGATACGTCGCCGTCGGCACGCTGCTTTCCGCCATGTCCGTGCAGACGCGGACGCGCGACATCCTGCTGCCCATCCTGCTCTTTCCGGTGGTGATCCCGGTGGTGATCGCCGCCGTGCAAGCCAGCAACGGTATATTGACCGGCGCGGAATCGAGCGGGATCACGCCCTGGATCAACCTGCTCCTCGCGTACGACGTCATCTTCATCGCCGTCGCCTACATGTTGTTCGATTACGTTGTGGAGGAATGAAATCACCACTCCCTACCGGCGCGTGATCGGCGTTCTCGAACGCCGGTTTTATGCGCCGGGCGAAGAGCGCACGCTGTGCAGTACGCCGAAATTTTACGATTTGCTGATTATGATAAAAAAGGAGTCAAGATGCAACAAAAACCTGTCGCCTTGAAAGCCCTCGATGTCGTCTCCGTCATTTTGCTGGGCATATCCGTCTATCTCGCCCTCCTCTGGGCGCCGACCGAAGCCTCCATGGGCGCCGTCCAGCGCGTGTTCTACATCCACGTCGCCACAGCCTGGGTGGGCATGTTGGGATTCATTGCCGCCATCATCCCGGCGGTCGTCTATCTTCGCACTCAAAACCTGAAATGGGACCGCGTCGAGGTCGCCGCCATCGAGATCAGCGTGGTGTTCTTCTTCCTCGCCATCGTGCTGGGTTCCATTTGGGCGCGCCCCGCCTGGAATACCTGGTGGAAATGGGAACCGCGTCTCACCACCGCCGCCATCACCGAACTGCTCTACATCGCCTACTTCATGCTCCGCCAGGGCATTGACGACCCCGACCGGCGGGCGCGCTTCGGCGCGGTGTACACGCTGGTCGCGGCGGTCAGCGTCCCCATCACCTTCATGTCCATCCGCTGGATTGACCGCACGCTTCACCCGGTGGTGATCGGCGGCTCCAATCCCAGCGCGGAAGGAGCCTTCGCCATGACCGCCGATATGCGCGTCGCCTTCTTCTTCGCCCTGTTCACCTTCACGGTCATTTTCATTGACCTGTTCTGGAATCGCATCCGCCTCGGCGACCTGCAGGACAAGGTCGAACAACTCAAACTAAAACTCAGCAGTTGACACTTCAGGAGACAACATGTTCCTTCAAGAATCCGTCCCCGATACTTCACGATACATGATCATGGGCTATACGATCTCGTTCGTCGTCATGGCGTTGTACGTGTTCAGCCTCTACATCCGCAACCGCAACCTGAACCGGGACCTGACAACACTCGAAGAGTTGGGCAAACCCGACCCCGCCAAAGAGACCGCGCCAAAGGCTGCGAAATCTGTAACCAACAGGTCGGGAAAAAAGTAAACACACGAAACGAAGAGTCCGCTATAATTCGAACGGGCTCTTTTTTGAATGAGAAAAGGCGACGGGACTCAGGTTCGGCGGAGGAAGAGGCTCTTGATGCTGAGCCTGCTCCTCGTTCTCGCGGGAAGCGTTTTCGCGTCCTCCTCACCCGGGTCTGCCGCGCCGTCCCAAGCCCCTCCCGGCCCCGACCGTTACGCCGTCACCACCGTGGACTACACCAGGTATTTCTGGTGGCTGGTGCGCTGGGGCGAGGACGACGTGGAATGTCACATCGAGGTGGATCACGAAGGCATGCCCACGCCGGGGGACATTTACGTGGATTGCGGCGAGGACATCTACGAAGAATGGGTCACGCAACAACCGTGCCGCGAATTCGACGTGAATCTTTGCAAAGGCTTTTACGTGGTGCTGATTGACAAACAGCCCGCGCAAAAACAGATCTCCACCAAATTGCAGGCGCCCATCGTCCAGGTGTCCCTCGAAAATTGCAATCCGGTTTACACGTCCTCCACGAGCATTTGCGAGTCCGAGCCGATCCTCGTGTTGACCGGCGTCGAACCTTTGCCGGAATATTCGATCACCGGCATCGAAGGATTGTACGGCGGGCAACCCTTCACCTGTGGGTCCCCCTGCCGTTTGAAATTGCCGGTGACCGGCGAAGAAATGTTCACGCTTCAGTTTTGGGCATATTCCAGTTACGGGGATAGCAGTGAAGCGTTCGAAGCGCAGATCCGCGTGGCAATGACGGATCAGGGCAACCCGGACCAGCCAACCTACTGGTTCGTGGATGTATTGAGCAGTCAATGGACGGGTGTGCCGGTTGCCACCTGTGTGGAGGCGTGGGGCGTCCTGCCTCCCGTCGGCGGACCGCCCGAATGGTTAAGCACGCCCACGCAAAGCGAAACGCTCGGCACACAGATTCCCTATAACTATCTCGCCGCGAACCTGATACAAAGCGGCGTGGTGGACGCCAGCCCATGTCCCGATAGCGGGCTGTTGCCGGATGGCGGCGCCTCCGCCTGCGGAATGGAAATTGCGCGTCCGGCGGTCAACGACTGGCAGAATCAGTTCGACGAGATCATCCTGAACGCGGCAAAGGAAACGGGCGTGCCGGCGCATTTGTTGAAAAACCTTTTTGCCATCGAAAGCCAGTTTTGGCCCGGCAATAGCGTGAAGAACGACATCGGGCTGGGTCAATTGACCGAGCAGGGCGCGGATACGGCGTTGATGTGGAACCCGCCGTTCTTCAAACAGTTCTGCCCGCTGGTCATGGATTCGGAAAGATGCGGCAAGGGGTATTTGTACATGGGCGAGGAGAACCGGTCGTATCTGCGGCTGGCGTTGATCCATGCGGTCAACGCGACCTGCGAGAACTGCCCGCTGGGGATTGACCTGGAACGCGCGGGGTTCAGCATCGCCGTATTTGCGCGAACGCTGATGGCAAATTGCGAACAGACTTCCCAGGTGGTCTGGAACTACAACGGCCGGAAGACGCCCGGTCAACTGGGCATTTCCTATGAGGATATGTGGAAATTTACGCTGGTGAATTACAACGCCGGGGGCGGATGTCTGGCGGATGCCTTCGAAAGCGCCAGTGAGAAAAAAGAGCCGCTTACCTTCGATGGCATTTCACCCTACCTCGCGCCTGCCTGTCAGGGGGCAATAGAGTACGTGAACCAGATCAGCAACAGATAACATTCGCCAGCAAGACTGGCTGAATCCAAAGAGTGTGGAATCAGGGAGCCTTGCTCCAAAAGTGGACGCGACCCAACTGGCGAATCTTCAAGCCTTCTTCGCCAACCTAGGTGGCGGCATGAACGCCTGGGTCGGGGCTGAACTTCCCGTGTCCACTGCCGGATAGCCATGCTCCACAAACTGCCCACGGAATCCCCTGTGGGCAGTTTTCGTATAGGGTGTTCACCCCATGCTGTCACGCGTAAGTGCGGACTTTGTTCACTGGTCATAAAAACGGCAACCCCTTATTCTTAGGACAGAAAAGCATCAGCGTTTCTTATCATGGAGCGAAAGAATGGTCGAACTTTCCAATTTACGCGTATTTCTCGTGGCGGCGGAGGAATTGAACTTTAGTAAAGCCGCCAGACGACTGCACATGTCGCAGTCGGCGGTCAGCCAGAACATCCAGGCGATGGAACGGGCTTTCAACACGGAACTATTCATCCGCGGCGGGCGTTCGGTTGGATTGAGCGAAGCGGGGCAGACAATCCTGCCGATGGTACGCGAAGTCCTGCTTGCGGCGCGGCTGCTGGAAGACAGCCTGCAGGAAATTCATAACCAGATCGGCGGAGACTTGCTGATCGGTTGTTCCACCTCCGCCGGCCGGTATCTGTTACCGATATTGCTCTCGGAATTCAGGCAGGATTACCCGGCAGTGTGTCCGCACGTAAAAGTGATGAGCCGCGACCTGGTTGTGGAAAGGTTGATCGCCCGAATCATCCCGATCGGAGTCGCCAGCAAATTGATCGAGCATCGCGAAATCGAGTCAGTGCCGTTGTTCGAGGACCGCATCCTCCTCATCGTTCCCGCCCATCACCCGTGGGCGAACTACGGACATGCCCTGCCATCGGACCTGGTGGATCAGCCGCTCATCAAATGCGATGAAACCTCCGGCACCTGCGAAACCGTATTGGAGGGATTGAAACATCACCAGATCACAGCGGACAGCCTCAACGTGGCAATGGAACTCGGAAGCCTGGAAGCGGTGGAAATGGCGGTCGAGCGCGGCGTGGGCATCGCCTTCGTTTCCGAAATGATCGCGGCTCGAGGGCTTGCGCTGGGGCGCGTCAAAAAAGTGGAGGTCGAGGGATTGGACCTCCGCCGGAAGATCTACATGGCGCGGCACATCGGCTTCCCGTTCACGCGCGCCCAATCCCTGTTCTGGGAGTTCGCCAAATCCCAATACGACAAGATCAACAACGAGATATGGGAAAGCCTCGTGAATTTCGAAACCGCCGCCTGAAGTTGTACCCTGCTGGAATAATATGCTACACTTGGGGGAAAGCGTCCCTGTGAAATCCCACCGGGACGCGCAAAATATCCCACTCAAGACGGAGCAGACCCCGAACCAGGGCTCATGCTTCGATTCTTTTCAATTCAGGAGGAACCGTGCTTTCACCGATTGAAAAAATCCTCTTCGCGCTTGCAACCCTCGCGTCGCTTTATTTCACCTACAGAGGCGTGATGCGCATCATCGCCCATATCTCCAGCGGTCATGGAAAGCCGAACTGGAATCTGATCTGGAAGCGAGTTGGCGAACTTATCATGAAGGTGGGATTATTCCAACCTGTCTTTCGTTTTCGGCTGGGACCCAGCATCCTTCATGCTTTCATAGGATGGGGATTGCTCGTCTTCTTGTTGGTGGACCTTTCCGAGTTGCTTTACGGAATGTTTCGATTCCGTCTGCTTGAGCAGGGAGGGATCGTCGGAGACATCTATCGGCTCATTGCAGACATAGCCAACACAGCCATCATCTTCAGCATCGTCGCGCTCGTGATCCGCCGCTTCATCCTGCGACCGAAGAATCTGTCCACGCGTGAAACGACCTTGCTCCACCCTGAGGCGCGCCGCGGCATCAGCCGCGATTCCGCGATCGTGGCGTTGTTCATTTTCACGCACAATACCATGCGTCTGCTGGGTGAGGCTTTTTATCTGGCGGATAATGGAATCCGTGACAGTTGGCAACCGGTCATTTCAACGGTGGCAGGCTGGTTGTCCAATGTTGATCCGGGGACCCTCCTGATCGGAGAACACATTGCCTTCTGGTTATCAACTGGCGCGGTGGTCGCGTTTCTGCCCTACTTCCCCTACTCCAAGCACATCCACCTGTTCTTTGCCCCGATCAATTTCGCGTTGAAGCCCGAGCGCAAATCCATCGGCGAGTTGAGTTACATCAATCTCGACGACCAATCCATCGAACAGTTCGGCGCGGCGACGATGAAGGACCTGGGCTGGGAACAGATCATGGACAGTTACGCCTGCATCATGTGTTTCCGATGCCAGGAGGTCTGCCCGGCGTATAACACGGGCAAACTGCTTTCGCCCGCCGCGCTGGAGATCAACAAACGTTATCACCTGAATAAAGGCGGCGCGACCGATGTGCCGATGACGCAATTGATCTCCGAGGAAGCAGTATGGGCTTGCACCTCCTGCGGCGCGTGCGTGGACATCTGCCCGGTCGGCAACGAGCCGATGCGCGACATCCTCGACATCCGCCGCAATTTGACTTTGATGGAAAGCAATTTCCCGAAGCAATTGGAGACCGCGTTCAAGGGTATGGAACGCAACATGAACCCGTGGAACGTCTCACAGGCTGACCGCATGAAATGGGCGGAGGGGTTGAACGTCCCGACGATCGAACAAAATCCCGAACCTGAGATATTGTGGTGGGTCGGCTGCGCTCCCGCGACCGACATCCGCGCGCAGAAAACCGCGCAAGCCTTTGCGAAGATCCTGAACGCTGCGGGAGTCAATTACGCGGTGCTTGGAAAGAACGAAGCCTGCACAGGCGATTCCGCTAGGCGCGCGGGACGCGAGGATATTTTCTTCGGGCTGGCGACCCAAAACGTGGAAATTTTGAACGAGGTAGGGGCAAGCCTTGCGTCTGCCCGACGAATGCGCATCGTTACGACCTGTCCACACTGTTTGCATACGATCAAGAACGAGTATCCCGCGTTCGGAGGGAATTACACGGTCATTCATCACACGCAGTTGATCAACGAATTGGTGGAAGCAGGGAAAATACAGTTGGCAGTGACCGGCGATCAGTTATCAGTGACGTTCCACGATCCATGTTATCTGGGCAGGCACAACAAGGAATTCGACGCTCCACGCACCACGCTACAAGCGACAGGGGTCATCACAGTCGAAATGCCGCGCCATGCAGCCAAATCCTTCTGCTGCGGCGCGGGCGGCGCGCAAATGTGGAAGGAGGAGGAGGCAGGCTCGGGCCGAGTCAATGAAGCGAGGTATCAGGAAGCCAAATCCACCGGAGCAAATATGATCGCGGTGGGATGTCCGTTCTGTCTGACGATGATGAACGACGCTTCCAAAGCCGACGGCGATTCGATGCAGGTCAAGGATGTCGCGGAACTGGTCGCGGAACGTATGAAGTAAAGCCGAATTCATCCAACGGAAATTCACGGTTGGGAGTAAAATACCCGCACTCATCGGAGGAGGAGTGAATGAAGGAAACGATTCGCACGCTGCACCCTGAAAAGAAGCAGGGGGTGAATATCAGCAAGGACAAGTACGACATTATTCGGAAGGCTATCTTTTCGACGTTGAAACAAAACAGGGAAATGCCGTTCATGAAATTAGCCCGCGCGGTGGAGAAGGAAATGAACGGCAACTTCGAAGGCTCGGTCACGTGGTACGTGACCGCCGTCAAACTGGACATGGAAGCGCGCGGCGAGATCAAGCGCGTCCCCAATTCAAGACCCCAACTGGTAAGGCTCGCCGGATAGTTGGGGGGAATTTTCACACCCTTTCACCACAAGATCATATTGGATCGCATCATGGCGGATACACCGAATTTTGACGTTCAACAGGCTCACAAATTTTTTTCGGTTGATTGCTTCAACAGAGCCTGGGATCTCATGGACCAGGACGGCGGGCGCTCCGTCGAGGAGAACATGGAGATGCTGCACACTGCCATCGCCTCCCTCTGGCATTGGACCCAGCGCGAGGACGTCGCTCCTGACAACCTTTCCATCGGATACTGGCAGGTCTCACGCGTCTATTGCCTGATCCAACAGCCGCACAACGCGCGGAGATATGGTCTGTTGTCGCTGCAATACGCAAAGAGCCTGTCCCCTTTCCTGAGAGGTTACGCCTACGAGACCCTCGCCCGCGCGGAGATGATCGCGAACAACCGCGTTATGATGAAAGAATATCTCGAAAAGGCGAACGAGATGCTGGCGGAAATTGACGGCGAGGAGGACAGGCTGGCGCTCGCGAAAGACCTGGGGACGATCCGCTAGGAGGAATGGCGTTATGCACCGACTCGTTCCTGTCGCCTCGAAAGAAGACATCCTTCCCGAACTTCGCGATACACCCATCGGTCTCCTGCTCGAATATCACAACCTGAACCGCGACCACGAGACGTACAACCAGGCGCAATTGCTCATCGGCATGTGCATGGACAACCGCAAGCGCCTGCACATTCCCGATAACTTCGCCTACATCATCCGCGCGGGAGGAGCGAATTTGCGCTACAGCGAGTTCAAGGTCTCGTATGCCATCGCGGTGGGAGGCGTGCAGAGCATCGCGTTGATCGGTCACAACCAGTGCGGCATGGTCAATCTCGCGGCTCGCAAGGATAAATTCATCAAGGGATTGGTCGAGAACGCCGGTTGGGAAAAGGACTGGGCGGAGGAACACTTCATGCACTTCGCCCCCCTGTTCGAGATCGGCAATGAAATTGATTTCGTGTCGAGCGAAGCAAAACGGCTGCGATTGCGTTATCCCAAAATTCAGGTCGCGCCGTTGTTGTATAAAGTGGAGGATAATTTGCTGTATCAGGTGAAGGAAAAGTAGCAGGGATGGGCGGCTGTCCATCTCTGCAAATTATTTCTTTATTTTCTTCTCCGCTTCCATCACGAGGAAAACGAGAAAGCCCGCGCCGATCGCGATCAACAAATCCCTTGCACCGAGCGGCGTGACCGAGAAGAACTCAGCCGCAGGCGGGATGTAGATCACAGCCAACTGCAAAGCGAAGACCAGCGCCATCATACAAAGCAGGAGCGGGTTGGAGGCGGCGCTCATCGAAAAGGCGGATTCCCTGCCGGAACGCGACGCCCACGCCTGAAAGACCTGCGCGAACGCCAGGAATGTAAAGACCATCGTCTGCCATTCCTCGCGCCCCGAGAAGTAATACCAGGCGCCGAGTCCCAAAGCCAGCGCGCCGATCAACGCCCCCACCCAGATCACCTGTACGCCCGCGCCGCGCGAGAACACGCCCTCCTTCGGCGAATATGGAGGACGGTTCATCGTGTTTTTCTCCGGCGCTTCCACGCCCATGCCGAGCCCGAGCAAACCATCGGTCAACAGGTTGAGCCACAACAACTGCAACGGCAGCAGCGGGATCGGCTTGCCCAAAAACGGAGCCAGCAGCATCACCAGCACCTTGCCGATGTTCCCCGCCACGCTGAAACGCACGAACTTGCGGATGTTGTCGTAGATCGTGCGTCCCTCCCTCACCGCCGCAACGATCGTGGCGAAATTGTCGTCGAGCAGGATCATTTCAGCGGCTTCCTTCGAAACGTCCGTGCCGGCGATGCCCATCGCCACGCCGATGTCCGCGCGGCGCAGCGCAGGCGCATCGTTCACACCGTCGCCCGTCATCGAAACGATGTGTCCGTTTTCCTGTAACGCCTGCACGATCTTCAACTTGTGTTCCGGCGAAACGCGCGCAAAGACACGCACCTCGTCCACCACGCTCTTCAATTCGTCGAAACTCAACTGCTCGAGTTCGACACCGGTCAACACGCGCCCGTTATCTGAAATGCCCAACTGCCGGGCGATCTCCTGGGCGGTCAACGGATGGTCGCCCGTGATCATCACCGTGCGGATGCCGGCGGTCTTTGTGATCGCAACCGCCTCCCCCACCTCCGCACGCGGCGGATCAATCATGCCGAACAGACCAATGAACGTCAGGTCGCGCTCCAGGTCCGTTTGGATGATTTCGGGAATCTGATTCGACAAACGGAACGCGATGCCGAGGACGCGCATCCCCTTCTTTGCGAGACGCTCGTTCGCCGCTTCGATCCTGGACCTCCAGCCTGCGTCGAGCGCCTCAGCCTTTCCATTCACCCAAACCCGATTCGACAAATCCAGCAAGCCGTCCACGCTGCCCTTGGTGAAGGCGATGTAACGATGGCTCCCCACGTCGAGTCCCACAAGCACGGAGGATTCGTATTCCCGCAAATGATGGACGGTGGTCATGCGCTTGCGTTCCGAATCGAAGGGCAGTTCCGCCGCGCGCGGGAACGAAAGATCGAGCGATGATTTCCAGTATCCCAACTTTGCGGCGGCGGCGACCAATGCCCCTTCGGTGGGGTCGCCCATGGTGCGGAAGCGGTCGTCGCCTTCGTCAATGAGGCGGGCGTCGTTGCACAACGCGCCGCCGATCGCCGTCAGTGAGAGGGCAAACTCCCCTCCCATTTCGAGAGAAGGGTCAGGGAGGAGGTCCAGGTTCCGGGTCGCGTGAACCGAGCCGTCCCGTTCCATCGAGGCGGTCAAGTCCAGTTCGCGATCAGCCACATCCAAAATGGTCACGGTCATGCGGTTTTCCGTCAATGTGCCGGTTTTATCGGAGCAGATCACCGTGACCGAGCCAAGCGTTTCGACGGCCGGAAGTTTGCGAATGAGGGCGTTCTTCGCCAACATGCGTTGCGCGCCGAGCGCGAGCGTGATGGTGACGACGGCGGGCAGGCCTTCGGGGACGATGGCAACCGCAACGCTGACGCCCGTGAGCAGCATGTGACGCAGTTCATCGCCTCGAAGAAGCCCGAGTACTGCGATGAGAATTGCAATGGCGACGCCAATGACCGCGAGATTTTTCCCGAGTTGATCCAGTCGTTTTTGCAGCGGCGTTTCTTCGGCGCCGCTTTGTTGAATGAGATCGGCGATCTTTCCAAGTTCGGTTTGCATGCCAGTGGCGATAACCAGCGCGCGCCCGCGTCCCTGCGTGACGATGGTTCCCATGAAGCCCATGTTGCTTCGGTCGCCGAGGGGCAAGGCTTGCCCTGCGCCCGCCGAAAGGTTATCGCCGGAGAGCGCGGCGGTTTGCTTTTCGACGGGTTCCGATTCGCCCGTCAGCGCGGCTTCCTGAACGCGGAGGTTGATCGCTTCGAGCAATCGAACGTCGGCAGGCAGGACGTTCCCCGCTTCGAGTTGGACGATGTCTCCGGGCACAAGATCACGAGCGGAAATTTCCTTGAGGGTTTTATCGCGCATCACCTGCACATTCGGCACGGACAGTTTTTTGAGCGCGGCAATCGCCTTCTCGGCGCGGTATTCCTGGATGAATCCGAGAACGGCGTAGAGGATGACAATTGCGGAAATGGCAATGGTGTTCTTCAAGTCGCCAAGCAGACCGGCAACCACCGCCGCCGCGATGAGGATCAGCACCATGGTGGCGGTGATCTGTTCCCAGAATATTTTGAGCGGCGTGCGCCCGCCTTTTTCGATGAGTTCGTTGTGCCCGTAGCGCTTCAGGCGCGCCTCTGCTTCGGTTTGGGCGAGACCGGTTTCGGGGCTGGTCTGAAGCGCTTGGAGCGATTTCTCTGTTGTTTGCAGATGCCAGTTCATGTTTTCCTCGTCGTATTGATGATACCCCAGCGGCAACAAAAAAGACCACCGCCAGAAATCTTCCTGGCGATGGTCTTGCCATTTATTGCGCAACCGGCGGCGTCTTGCGCCACGTATTGACGACCGCGCATCCCATTGCTGGGCGGCTACTCCCCATCGGGGGGATTGCGGGATTATACAGTAATTCCGGCGCTCTCGAATTTCAAATAAGAATCTTCTTATGTGACGGGGCGCGGAAGGCTGCCCGCCGTCTTCAACGCGGAGCGGATCATCAGATATTCGGTGATGTTCTCCGCGGTGATCAAGCCCACCAGCTGTCCGCCGTGCGTGACGGGCAGGGTCTTCGAACCGGATTCCTGCAAACGCATGAGAGCGCTTTCGAGCATATCGTGCGAGTCCACTTCGGGGAGGTTGCTTTTCATCACGCCGATCACAGGCGCGCTTTGTCCTTCACGCGAGAGCGCGGCGATGAAGGCGTCCCGCTCGAGGATGCCCGCCACGCGTCCGCTGGCGTCCACCACAGGGAAGTCGTGCTGTGAACCTGAAAGGATCAGACCCACCACCTGGGCAAGCGTATCGCGCGGCGAGAGGGTTTTGAAATCGGTCAGCATGGCGCGGGTGACGGGGATGCCGCTGATCGAGTCCTTCATCATCACCATGCTGGCTTCCTGCGACGCGCCGATCCACACGAAGAGGGCGATGAAGAGCAGGAACGGGTTGCTGAACAGACCGATGAAGCCCATGAGGAAGGCGAAGCCCTGCCCGATGTTCGCGGCGACCTGAGTCGCCTGGGTATATTCCATCTTCAGGGCAAGCAGGGCGCGGAGCACGCGCCCGCCGTCCATGGGAAAGGCGGGGATGATGTTGAAGAGGACGAGCGTAATGTTCACGACCATCAGCCGTTCGAGGAAGGAGCCGGAGGCGATGGTCAGGTCCGTAATTGGGACCAGGCCGTTGGTCAGGTAAAGAACCGCAAAGAGGATCGCCGCGATGACCACGTTGACGGCGGGTCCCATCAAAGCCACCCAAAGTTCCTCGATGGGTTTTTCGGGCATGCGTTCCAAGCGCGCAACGCCGCCGATGGGATACAGGGTAATGTCGCGCGTCCTGATGCCGTATCGGCGAGCGGTCAGGGCGTGACCGTATTCGTGAAGCACGACACACGCAAACAGGGCAAGGATGAACAACACGCCGTTCAGCACCTCGCCCCAGTTTTGATGCTCGGTCCAGTGGCTGTATCCCACCCAGGCGATGAGCAGGAGGAAGGTTGCGTGAACGTATACGTCAATGCCTGCGAAACGTCCAAGTTTCCATTGCCATTTCATTTTCGCTACTCCAGTGAGACTCTCCATGGATCGGGGGAATGGCGGGTCTCGATGTTTATTACAACTCCCACATTCTAAGCGACAAATGTTAGATGTTCGTATAAAAAAGCGTCGCGAGATTTCCCGCATTCGCAGGGCGACATGAACGGTCTGTTATGGATATTCCGCGATGCCGCTCACAATATGATGGTCCTTCGGGATTAAGCGGGGTTGGGATACACGGATTCCACGGATTGACGGATTTTCACGGAAAGATCAAAGAAATATCCGCGCTTTTCCGTGAAGTCCGCGTCATCCGTGCCCAGCAGGGCTTCTATCCCACTAAACCCCAAAGAGCCGAAAAGATTTACCCCGCATTCACTGGGCGCCATGAATGTCGCGGTACGATGCGGGGCTTTGGCAAAAGGCTTATCTTTACTCGATGAGGCCCAGTTTCCTGCCCGCCTCGCCGATGACATCCATGGCGCGTTCGATCTCGTCCGGTTCGTGCGCGGCGGTGACGGTGGCGCGCAGGCGGGCGAATCCCTCCGGCACGGCGGGCGAAACGACCGGCAGGACGAACACGTCGTTATGCTGCGCTTCGCGCGTCATGGCAAAGGCAACGTCGTCCTCTCCGCACAATACCGGGACAATGGCGGTTTCGGTCAGCATGGTATCGAAGCCCATGCTCTTGAGTCCGCCGATGAATTGCCTGGTGTTCTGGTTGAGGCGTTCGACGCGCCAGGGTTCATCGAGAATGACCTTGAAGGCTTCGTTCGCGGCGGCGGCTTGCGCAGGCGGCAACGCGGCGGAGAAGATGTAGGCGCGGCTGGCATGACGCAGGTAGGTGACGATCTCCTTGTTCGAGGCGACGTACCCGCCCACCGAAGGGATGGTCTTGCTCAGCGTTCCCATCTTGATGTCAATCGCGCCGTAAAGGTTGAAATGCTCTTCGATGCCGGTACCCGTCTTCCCCAGCACGCCCAGCGAATGCGCCTCGTCAATCATCAGCCAGGCGTGATATTTTTTACATAACTCAACCATCTTCGGCAGGTCAATGATGTCGCCGTCCATGCTGAAGACCGAGTCGGCGATCACCAGTTTGGCGACATCGGGCGGCGCATTCTTCAGCAAGCCTTCGAGGTGCGCCATGTCGTTGTGGCGGAAGCGGCGAAATTCCGCGCCGGACATCAGGCATCCGTCCACGATGGAGGCGTGGTTTAGTTTGTCCGAAAAGACGTAATCGCCGCGTCCCATCAACGTGGAAACGACACTCAGATTCGTTGCGTAGCCGGAGGAGTAGGTGACGGCGGCTTCGGCGTGTTTGAAGTTGGCTATGGTCTCTTCGAGTTCGTTGTGGATGGTCAGCGTCCCCGCCAGCGTGCGGACTCCGTTCGTGCCGGTGCCATATTGATCCACCGCCTTTTTTGCGGCTTCGTTGATGCGCGGGTGGTTGATCAAGCCCAGGTAACTGTACGACGCGTACATCCCCATCACCCGTCCGTTCACGCGCACTTTCATCCCGGGCAGGATCTCCGCCACAGGCTGGTTGTAAAAATATAGGTCGTTCTCCTTCAAACGAGAAACGCGATCTGTAAACGCGCGTATGCGGCGGGTTACAGCGTCGTCCGTGTTGTGTAAATCCATTGGATGCCTCCACAAAAAGATGGCGGAAGTGTAGCAGAGGGACGCGGGATTGTCTAGGAAGCGGTGAGCAGTGAGCGGCGATCAGTGTTCCAGAAGGATGGGTCTGCCGGTCCGCGCTGATTCGAGAAACGCGCAGATCACCACCACGTTCGCGCGGGAATCTTCCAGCGACACGCGTGGCGCGCGTCCCAGCAGAATCGCATCCGCCATATCCTCCACCTCGCCGATGTACAATTCCTGTCCCTTGATCGTGATCGTCTCGGTCTTGTCTCCGCGCGTCAGGTAGATCTTCTCGTTGACGCCGGGCTTGAACGGGCGCGGGATGTTCAACGTCCCCTCGCTTCCCACGATCTCCATGAACGCGTGAAACGGGATGACGAAACTGTTATCGAACTGCGCCAGGACATCGCCCCCGAACCGCATCTGCCCGACGAACGTCTCGTCGATTCCCGTCCGACCCGTGACCTGCCAGCCAAACGCCTCGAGCGGTTCCTCCCCGACGACTGCCCGCGCGTAACTGATGGGATAGCATCCCACGTCCCAGAGGCTCCCGCCTCCCCACTCAGGGTTCAAGCGCACGTCCCCCGCGCGGGAGAGGACAAAACTAAAAGAACCGCGCATCAGTCTCAAAGTCCCGAGTGAGCCGCTCTTGACGATCTCCTGCACTTTCAAAGTCTGTGGATGATGCCGGTACATGAACGCCTCCGCGACGACGCGTCCGTGTTTTTGCGCGGCGGACTTGATCGCATCCACTTCGTCCACGCTCAAGGCAAGCGGCTTTTCGCACAACACGTGTTTGCCCGCTTCCACGGCTTTGACAGTCCATTCGGCGTGCAGGTGATTCGGAAGCGGGTTGTAGATCACGTCAATGTCAGGGTCGGCAAGCAGGGATTCATACGAACCGTAGGCGCGCTCGATCTTTTTCTCTTTGGCATACGCGTCTGCGGCTTCCTGTGAACGCGAAGCCACAGCCAGAAGTTTATTCCGCTTCGAAACCTGAAGCGGAGGGATCAACGCGCGATTGATGCGCGCCGTGGATAGCAAACCCCAGTTGAGGATCTTGTTGGTCATAACTTATCCTTTATGTCATTGCGGGCGACCATCGCGTTGAGCGGAGTGAAACGAAGTCGAAGCGTCGCCGCGACCGAAGAGTCTCGCATTTCGGGGTAAAGATTCTTCGCTTCGCTCAGAATGACATGTCGGATTATACGCCCTTACAGAATTCACACCCTCTCTTCTCCGCTTCCACAATCGCTTGATCGCTGGACCAGAAGAAAAAATCCTTTCCAATCGTTTCCACCAGCCCGCCGCGCTTCATCATGTCGTAAGCATTGTTATGGACGCCCGCGAACATGAGCGTGCCGCCTTCCTTATGGAGCCGGTCATGCAAACGATGGATTGCCTCGATGCCCGCTGTGTCAATCAACGATACGCCGCGCATGGACAGGATCAAGGCGTGCGTATCTTTCAAGTTTTGGAACGCTTCGTTGAATTGACCCGTCGCCGCGAAGAACAGTGGGCCTGTGAGGAACGCCACACGGACATGCCGGCACTTGCCTGCGGTCCTTATGCCCTTTTGCTTGAGGCGGTCAACATCCACTTCCTGCACGTCAATGTCAATGCCTGCGATCTTATTGAGAAAGACCGCTCCTGCAAGGAAGGAACCGATCAGGATGGCTTGCGTCAGGTCAAGGACGATGGTTGCCAGCATCGTGATCGTGAAGGCGATCATGTCGGTCTTGAAGCGCTTGCCGAAGATGAATTTGATGGCGTCCCATTCGTTCATGCGGACGGCGGTCACCATCAACACGCCCGCCAACGCCGCCAAAGGGATTCTGCTCATAAAGGAGGCAAGCAGGAACATGGAAAGCAACATTCCAATGGCATGAACGATACTCACCAAACGAGTCTGTCCGCCCGATTTGATTCCTACACTGGAGCGCGCAATCGCCGCCGTGGCAGGGACGCCGCCGAAGAACGGGATGAGCATATTGCCCACGCCCTGCGCGATCAGTTCCTGGTTCGCCTGCATACGAATGCCTGTCATGTTGGAGCCGACCGCGCCAGCCAATAATGATTCCACTGCGCCCAGCGCGGTGATCGTCAGGATGGGAGCGATGAATTCGGGAAGATCCGTCCACGGGATGTTGGAGAGGGAGAGGCGGGATTGGAGGAGTAGAGAATTGGGAATATCCCCGATGGTTGCGGCGGACCAACCCAAAGTCGAGGAAAGAAGCGTGGCAAGGATGATGCCGAGGAGCGAAGCGGGGAAGCGTGAACTCCATTTTGCAGGCATGAATAGCATTGTCCCCACAACAACAAGTCCGAGAATTAGAGACTGGAGACTGGGCGTGAATCCACCTTGAAAATATCCTATCAATTTTTGCGCGGCGGTATCGGTGGCGGGAGTCCTGACGCCGAGGAAGTTGTCAATTTGACCGATGAAGATGATGAGCGCGATGCCCGAGGTGAAACCGCTGATGACGGGCGCGGGGATGAAGGCGATGAAGCGACCGAGGCGCAGGAGACCGATGAGGAGTAGGAGCGCGCCCGAGAACAGCCCCGCAACCCAGATGCCTTCGAGACCGTAACGCTGCACGAGCACGATCAGAACCGCAGACATTGCGCCTGTGGGTCCGCTGATCTGGAACGGCGCGCCCGTGAGCGCGCCCATGATAAAACCCGCCAGAATGGCAGTGACCAACCCCGCTGCGGCAGACGCGCCCGATGCAACACCGAACGCGAGCGCAAGCGGAAGCGCAACCGCGGCAACGGTGAGACCTGCTAATAAATCTTGTTGAAACTTGGCAGGCGAATAGCCTGAGAACTCGTCCTTGTAGAGACGAGTCAATGAACGACGTGGCATATTTTGTTTTCTCCGAAATAGATTTAGATTCACAAAGGCTCACTGCTCCTCCAAGGCGTCCTTTGTGTCAACGGCGGGATTTTATCACTGTCAAGACTTCATAGCCAGTGGCGCGGGTAATTTCGTCATACAAACCGTGCTATACTTTTGAAATGGCTGGAAGAGGCGCTGAAATGACAACTGAGACTCTTACCCTTTATGAAATCCGTACAATCGGCTTTGAGGCGTTGTTGCGCGAACTCGGACCCGCGGGGGCAATTCGGTTTATCCAACAATACGAATCGGGTTATGGGAATTACACGCGCAACCGCAAAAAACTACTGCCAAAGAAATCTGTCCGTGAGATTGGGAAACAGATCATGAAGGGACGTTCCAAAGCAAAATAAGCGAAATCCCCGTCAATTGGCGGGGATTTTTTTCTTTTTGGCTTATCAACTTTCCCAAGGCGTCCTTTGCGTCAACGGCGGGGATTTTATCATAAGAGAATGTTGCCAATGGGGAAATTCTGGTCTAGAATAAGGACAGTATTTCGGGCAACCATTTTGTCAACATCGCGGGAGCGGATTTATGCCACGCGTTGAAAAAACCGTCTTCATCAGTTACCGCCGCACGAATTATTGGACTGCGTTTGCAGTTTATCAAGACTTAACTGCGCGTGGTTTTGATGTGTTCATTGATTATCAAAATATAAGAAGCGGTGATTTTGAGAAAGTTATCATTGAGAATATAAAATGGCGAAAGCACTTTCTCGTTATTCTGTCTCCATCCGCATTGGAAAGATGCAGTAATCCAAATGATTTGATGAGGAGCGAGATCGAATCGGCGCTTGATGAAGGACGCAATATCGTGCCATTAATGATGGAGGGGGTTCGATTTTGGCAGTCCAGATGTGATCCGGGTTTTAACCGGAAAACTCGCGTCCCTCAGTCGAAAAAATGGTCTGCGTATTATCCCGGATTTCTTCCCTGAGGCTATGGAACGCCTCCGCAAGGAATACCTGACCGTGGATGTGTCAGATATTATCCAGCAACCTCTTAGCATCGAAGCCAGGGAACTTACGGATGCCCAGATAAATTCGGCAAACGAAGCAGAGCCAGTCAAGCCAATTCAACTTACAGCAGAGGAATGGTTCGAGCGCGGTTTTGTTTATGCTATTGAAGCGAAAAACTACAGTGAAGCACTTCATTGCTTTTCTGAGGCAATTCGTCTTCAACCTGATTTTGCCGAAGCGCACAACAACTTAGGAAATGTGCTCAGCGAACTTGATCACTATGCCGAAGCCGAAGAAGCCTATCGGCAGGCGATTGCCAAAGACCCCAATTACGCCGCCGCTTATAATAATTTGACCATCTTAATTAAGAATAATGAACAGAGGAAGAGACGCGCTCTCGCTATTGGAAAAGTTGATCGAGATTGACCCGGAAGACTTCAATCCTTATCTTGGTATTGCATCCATCAAGAAGACGTTGGGCAAATCAATTGGGTGTGTTTCAAATGAGTTGAAAGTTTCATAGGACAAGCCAAATTTCAACTGCCTTTTTGCCAGTCTCAAGGACGGTTTCAACTGAAATGAAACACACCCAAATCAATTGAGCCTGTAATCGTGGAAAAAGCCCGCCAATATATTCCCGAAGATGATTTTTATAATAGGGCATGTTTGGAAAGCGTAAGCGACAATTTCGATCTGGCTTTTGAACATCTGGAGAAAGCGGCGCAAAAAGAGAAATTCAACCCCGCATGGGCATGGGAAGACCCTGACCTGCAATGGATACGAGATGACCCACGCTTTGTGGAAATTGTGAGACCAAAACCGTAAACCAAGAACTCAGAGATCTGCTTCGCAAAATCTCCAAGTTCTGGTTCTGCTTCATTCAATCCAAATGCGGCGGGGAGCGAGGGGGTAAAACTCGTTTGCCCACACGCTAAACAATCATCCCAACCCCAACAAACTCTTCATTTCTTGATTCACTTTTTCGATTAGATCGTTTTCCAAGTGTCAGATCATCTTCTTAACTCTTTGCCTCTCAATAGCGCGGAGCTGAAACGCCAACTGGACAGACTGAACGGTTAATCCGCTTTCTTCCGTTGGCTCCACCACGATGGTATGGGGAAATCGCTGTGCCTTCATGTTGCTCGTAAACGGCACAATCATGATTACGGACAAAGTATCGTTCGTAGCGTCGGCATGAACAATAAGCGCTGGTCGTGTTCCCATCTGTTCATGACCAGCGCCATCCGCCGTTTGCGGCAGGTTGACAAGAACAATGTCGCCTCGCTTCACAGCTTTTCCAATCCCTTTTCAAAGTTTTCCAAAGCTTCGTCACTGGCGGCATCCCAGGCGTTGAATTCAGCAACGATTTGCATCTCGACCATTTCAGACTCAACCTGGGAAGGTTCGGTCACATAGGTAGTATCAAGTTTTTCAGCGATGTTTTTCTTTTCGTGTACGGAAAGATAGGCGGTCAGAGCGTCGGCATACAAATCGCTCAACGAAATCCCAAGTTCCTTTGCGAGTTTTTCAGCGGCTTGATAAATATGGTTGGGGATGGAAATATCTGTTTTCATATTTCACCTTTTGTGCAAAATACTACCTTTTCAAATTATACACCCTGCAAATACACCATAATCGGAACATGGCGGGAGATGTAAGAGAAACGTCTCATCTGCCCACACGCTAAAACATGATCCCGCAATCGTACGGCACGAGGTTATCCGATTTCACATCCATGATCGTGTGCGGGAGGGAACGGCTGATCGTGTAAGTCCAGCGGTAGAACCCGCCCCATTTGGTAAAAACAATGATTTCGACCAGAGCCGAGTCGTCGGTCAATTTGACGAGCGGCTCGATGTCCTCCATCGCCCGCGCCTGTCGCTGTTGCGAGCGATCAAAGGGATTGCCGAAACTTCCGTCGTTGATGTCCACAATGATTTCGTTCACCGCGTCGGGGTCGCACACGATTTCCGTATCGTTGTAATTGGCGTGCCAGTCCAGGTAGAACTGCCGCGCCATGATGTGCATTGCGACGAATTCGAAATATCCCTGTTCGGTATTATCAATCGCGATGCGGTCGAGGTAATCCCCGATTTCCAAACCTGCCGGGATGTCGTTTATTGAAGGATAAGCAGGTTGACCTTCCGGGCGGGCGTACAGAATGGGAAACGCGCCGAGGCTGTCCACCTGATAGACGTAATCCAGCGCATATCCCTCCTGCATGGAAATGTGCGTGAGCGCATCGAAATAATCGTTGACGTCAAACTCGTTCCCCTGTTTGATCCCCGTATCGAGCAGGGATCGCGGAGCGGCGCCCGGCTGGACTCCGCGCACGGCTTTGACAATGTCCGCGCAGGCGGAGATGACCGTCCCATCCCTGTCAGCGGCGGGAACGAACAATTGGCACGCCATCGAAATCAGAAAAGCCGCGGAAACAAGATAGATCGTTCGCTTTTTCATCGGGACACCGCCTGTCACTCGATCCACTCGAATAAATACTTCATGTCATGTTCGATTTCAAACTTCTTGAGGAAGTCCATGTATTCATCTCTGAAAGTTTGTCTGGCGTGATGCTTTTCCTGATTCAAAATGTAATCATACACGTTTCCGATTTGCGAATGGCTGTATGAAAACGCGCCATACCCTTCCTGCCAGTTGAACCTGCCTTTGATCCACGCATGGTCGTTGATGAAATTCGAGGAATTGTTTTTGATGTCCCGCACCAGATCGGATAATGCCATCGCGGGCTTCAACCCAACAAATACATGCACGTGATCTTCCACGCCGTTGACGATGATCGGCTTCTGTCCCTTGTTCTTGATGATCCCCGCCATGTACTTGAACACTTCCTGCCGCCATTCTTTTTGGAGGAGATTTTGGCGTCCCTGCACGGCAAAGACAACCTGGATATAGATTTGGGAATATGTTCCTGCCATTGTAAACCTCCAGTGTGAAAATTATGTCATCCCTTCGGGATTTGGATCATACATCGAAACAGTCTATAACCCTACCATCCCTTCGGGATTATCTTTCTCGGTCAAACAATCCCGAAGGGATGAAACGATTATAGGATCAGAATTCGTTAATCCAAACCCCGAAGGGGCGTCATGGGTTTTGGGTGAATCATGTCATCTTTTCAGGATTTGATACTCATGATGCCCTCGATCTAGAACCATAACATCCCTTCGGGATTGTTACCCTGCCAATTCCTTCAATTCATCCTCCCCAATGATCCTGACCCCCAATGCCTTCGCCTTGTCGAACTTCGAGCCGGGGTTTTCGCCCAGCACGAGATAACTCGTCTTCCGGCTGACGCTGTCCGTCACCTTGCCGCCGTGCGATTCGATGAACGCCTTCGCCTCGTCGCGCGAGAAGGAAGGTAATGTCCCCGTAACCACGAAGGTCAACCCCGCAAACGAATCCGACTTTCGACTTTCGACTTTTGACTTTCCACCTGTGGGCCAAACGCCGGCCGCCTTCAACTTCTTCAGCACCTTCTGATTGAACGGACGCGAGAACCAATCCACGATTCCCTCGGCGATGTTGGGACCGATTCCCTCGATCTGCTGGAGGTCGTCCACGCCGGCCTTGGACAAGGCATCCAAATCCCCGAAGTGACCCGCCAGATCCCCCGCGCTGACCTCGCCCACGCCCCGGATTCCCAGCGCGGTGATCAAGCGCGCCAATGAACGCGACTTCGACGTCTCGATGGACGCGAGCAGATTGTCCGCGATCTTGCCGGGCGGTTCCCTATCCGTTTTTCGGTCCTTCTTCGTGACGGCTTCGAGGATGTCGGCGCGGGTCAACGTGTAAATATCCGCCACGTCCCTGACCTTGCCGGTCTCGATCAATTTTTCGACGATCTTGATCCCCATCCCGACGATATCCATCGCGCCGCGCGAGACGAAATGCTCCACGTTGCGGATCAACTGCGCGGGGCAGGCCGCATTGACGCAATACCACGCCACCTCTCCCTCGAAATGTTCCACGGGCTGACCGCAGGCCGGACAAGTTTGCGGAGGCTTGTACTTTTTCTCCTTCCCTGTGCGCGCATCCGCGACGGGACCGATGACGTACGGAATGACCTCGCCCGCCCGTTTGACCAGCACACGATCTCCAACCCGAATATCCTTCTCCGCGATGTAATCGAAGTTATGCAACGTGGCGCGTTCCACGATCACCCCGCCGATCTCGACCGGCTCCAACACCGCATACGGGGTCAATACACCCGTGCGCCCGACCGCGACGCCGATGTCGTTGAGAGTGGTCGTCACCTCACGCGCGGGGAACTTGAAGGCGATCGCGCCGCGCGGATCCTTGCCCACGAAACCCAGTTCCTCGGCAAGCGTCAGATCGTCAATCTTGATGACCATGCCGTCCGTTTCGTAGGTCAGTTCGTCGCGTTTCTTTTCCCACGATTGGGTGTAGGCAATGGCGTCTTCGAGGGTATCGAATCGCCTGGCAACATCCGTGACCGGGAAACCCAACGCCCTGAGATATTCCAACACCTCCCATTGACCGGTCGGGACCTTCCCGCCCTCGAAATGGACGATTTGATACACCAACAAGGTCAATGGACGCGAGGCGGTCAGCGCGGGATCGAGTTGGCGCAATGACCCCGCCGCCGTGTTGCGCGGGTTGAGATAAGTCTTCTCGCCCGCCTCTTCGAGTTTGCGATTCAGTTCCTCGAACTCCCTGGTCGGAATGAACGCCTCACCTCGCACGACCAGATATTTCGGAGGTCGCAGGTCAAGGGTCGCGGATTTGCCTCCGACTTTCGACTTTTGACCTTCGACTGGGATCCGTAATGGAATTGCGCGAACCGTTCTTAAATTCGATGTGATGTCCTCCCCCACTTCCCCGTCGCCGCGCGTGGCGCCCTGCGCGAAGACTCCGTCGCGATAGTGAAGCACAATTGACAAACCGTCAATCTTCGGCTCGACGACGAACCTCGCCTTCTCCACGCGGTCGTCGAGTTTGCGGATGCGCTCGAACCAGGCGCGCGCATCGTCCGCGCCGAAGGCGTTCGCCAGTGAAAGGATCGGGGCGGGGTGGCGGACCTTTTCGAAACGGTCGGCAGGTTTGGCTCCCGCGCGACGCGTCGGCGAATCGGGCGTGACCCAGTCCGGGTGCTCGGCTTCGATCCGCTTGAGTTCGTTCAGCAGTTTGTCGAATTCCGCGTCGCTGACGACCGGCGCGTCCAGCACGTGATACCGATAATTGTGCGCGTTGATTTCCGATTTGAGTGTTTCGTAACGGGCGCGGAGGGTTTTTGTGTCCATGGGGCAATTATATCTTGGAAGAATGGTTATGCACATCGGCAAGCAATTCAGGTAAATAACACCTAAAAGCTCTGCAACCTTTTTGTTACAAAAATCACTTGTAAATCATTAACGAAAGATGTATAGTTATTATACGAATTTAGCAGTGAGATAAGTTTTTAGAGTTGCGGGGACAACTGAATATCTTCAAACAGGAAGCGATGATCCAGGGATACGTATGGTCGCTCAACCTTCCAACACAATCACATTGAAATAATGAAGGGGAAGTCCCTGGGGAGCCAATAGCGAAACCGGCCTTTATAGCCGGTTTTTTTATTTCCGATTGGAAAGGAGGTTATTACCGCAAGAGACAGGCTGGTTCCATGAAGCTTTTCAAATTTGCCGAATCGAGCAACTCGTTCATCCTGATGAAGAGGAGAAAAAATGAAAACAATCAGATTCTTCGGCGTAATAATCGTACTGATGTTGATGTTATCCGCTTTGCAGGTGGGGAACGCGGCGGCGGACGATGTCATCACGGTTCGACTTCAGAACAGCGACGGCGCGCTGCTGACCGGCGGGGCGCTAAGATACCACGACGGTACATGGCATAACGCTGTGGATAACGGAGATGGGACATTCTCGGTCACAACCTCCGCTTCTTCGATCACCTATGAAATGACCTACAACAACGGGCGTCAGACTCTCTCCAACGTTCCCGCCACGACCAACCCGGTCACCTTCACGACTGTAAGCACAACTGTCGCATTGAAGAACTTCGGCGGGACGGCGTTGGGCGGCGGCACAGTACGCTATCACCAGATCACCTGGGTGGACTTTGGCGATGCCAACACATCAGACGAACTCCTGCCCGGTCCATACACTTTCGAGATGACCTTCAACAATGGTCGCCAGACTTTCTCGAACTACGCAGTTCCCGCAGTCGCGGCGCATGAAGTGTTGTTCACAACTGTGAGCACAACTGTTGCATTGAAGGATTCCAGCGGGACGGCACAGACCGGCGGTACAGTCCGTTATCACCAGATCACCTGGGCAAATTTCGGCGATGCCAATACAGAACTTGAATTGCTGCCCGGGCCATACACCTTCGAGATGACCTTCAACAACGGTCGGCAGACCTTCTCGAACTATGCGGTCCCCGCGGACGCGGCGCATGAAGTGCTCTTCACAACGGTGAGCACAACCGTTGCGTTGAAGGACTCAGGCGACAACACTCTGTCAGGCGGCACGGTGCGTTTCCACCAGATCACCTGGGTGAATTTCGGAGACGCAAACACCGAGCAGGAACTCCTGCCCGGCAAATACACCTTCGAGATGACCTTCAACAACGGTCGGCAGACCTTCTCGAATCATACCGTCCCTGCGGCTGCTTCGCATGAAGTCGCTTTCGTCACCACAACGGCGACAGCGCGGCTGGCTACCTGCGGCAACACCGGTCTCGATGGCGGCGCGGTCCGCTTTCACCAGATCACCTGGGCGGACTTCGGCACAACCGCTGGAGGGGATGCCATTCAGGAACTCCTGCCCGGCAACTACACCTTCGAGATGACCTATAACAACGGCCGCCAGACCTTCTCGAACGTGGCGGTATCCGGCGCGGCGCAGACGGTCCCCTTCACAACGACCGCGGTCACCTTCGATTATGCGGGCGCGATCCAATACCACCAGATAACGTGGGCAACCTTCAACAAACCCACCATGGACCTCCTGCCCGGCAACTACACATTCAAATTCGACGCGTTGACAGTCAGCAATGTCCCCGTCAGCGGTTGCGCGATGGGCAGCGGCACGCTGACCGTGAACTTCCCCGGCATCAGCAGCGTCCATGCGTATGTCAGGAAAACGGACGGCGTTCCAGGCGCGGCGAATGGAACCCTCGTCAAACAACTGACCTACAAGAACGACGCCGCGGTCTTCACGGACGTGCCGAACGGCGTCTATGATGTAGTCGTGGTGAAAGGCGCGCAGACCAAGATCGTTGACAACGTCATCCTCATCGGCGACAAGACAGTGGACAACATCGTTGCCACCATGACGGTTAATTTCCCCGGTATCAGCACAGTACACACCTACGTCAAAACGACCGGCGGCGGAAGCGTTGACGAACGCACCTACAAGAACGACACAGTGTCCCTTGCAGTGCTCAAAGCCGCCTACAAAGTGACCGTCGTCAAAGGCGCGCAGCAGAACACTTACGATGTGGATTGCAGCGCCGGCGATTGCACGCTCGACGGCATCGTTGCCACCATGACGGTCAACTTCCCCGGCGTATCCACCGTCCATACCTACGTCAAGACCACCAGTGGTGGAAGCGTTGACGAGCGCACGTATAAGAACGACACGACCTCCCTTGCAGTGCTCAAAGCGGCTTACAAAGTGACGGTTGTCAAAGGGGCGCAGCAAAACACCTACGACGTGGATTGCAGCGCCGGCGATTGCACGCTCGATGGCATCGTTGCCACCATGACGGTCAACTTCCCCGGTATCTCCAGCGTCCACACTTACGTCAAAACAACTGGTGGTGGAAGTGTTGACGAACGCACGTATAAGAACAACTCGACCTCCCTTGTGGTGCTCAAATCGGCTTACAAAGTGACGGTTGTCAAGGGCGCGAAGCAGAACACCTATGATGTGGATTGCAGCGCCGGCGATTGCGTACTGGAAGACATCGTCTCTACATTGACAGTCAATTTCCCCGGCATCTCCAGCGTCCACACCTACGTCAAGACGGATGACGGCGTGGCGGGCTTCGGCGGCGGAAGCGTTGACGAACGCACCTACAAGAACGACTCCACATCTCTCGTCCTGCTCAAGGGCTTCTACGATGTCAAAGTGGTCAAAGGTGCGCAGGCGAACGTCTACGAAAGCGTGGACTGCACAGGTCTCACCTGCTCCATTGACAACATCGTCGCGACCTTCACGCTCAATTTCCCCGGCAAGACCGGCGTCCACACCTACATCAAAACCAATGATGGCATCGTCAACTCAGCCACAGGCGGGAGCGTGGATGAGCGCACCTATCAAAACAACTCGACCACAATGGCATTGCTCAAGAACTACTACGATGTCGTGGTCAAGATCGGCGCGGAGACTTACATCCTCGATAACGTGGATTGCACCGGCAACGTCTGCACCTATACACTGACGGTGGTCAAACTGCTGAACTCCGGCGGAGTGGGTCTTCCCGGTGGATATGCCGAATATTACAGCGCAGGCTGGAAACTCATCGGCACAACTCCAGCCAACGGCGTGTTAAGTTTCGCCATGCCTGGCTCTCCCGCCACGTATTCCTTCAGGATGTCTTATGCGGGATACACACAGCAGAAGTCGAACGTCAACATTGCGACGACCAACCCCATCGTCTTCCAGACGCTTTCCGCGGGAGTTCACTTCCAGGATTCCCTCGCGGCGCCGCTGGCAGGTGGAGGCATCGAGTATTACGCCTCTGGATGGAAGACCTTCGGCTCCGGCTCGACCGACGCGGCTGGAAACGCTTCGATGGAACTCCTCCCCGGCTCCTACTCCTTCCGCATGAGTTGGGCGGGCTACACACAACAGCAATCGAATGTCAACATCGCAACCACCAACCCCGTCCTCTTCCAGACCCTTCCGATGGCGGTTCACTTCAAGGACTCTGCCAACGCGCCATTGGCTAACGGGGGCATCGAGTATTACGCCTCTGGATGGAAGACCTTCGGCTCCGGCTTGACCGACGCGGCTGGGAACGCCTCGATGGAACTTCTCCCCGGCTCCTACTCCTTCCGCATGAGTTGGGCGGGTTACACACAGCAGAAGTCGAACGTCAACATCGTGACGACGAACCCGCTCGAATTCCAGACCCTGAGCGTGTACGCCCGATTGGAGCAAACAACCACGAATAACGGAATCCCCGGCGGCGTCGCCCAATACTATGCCTCCGGCTGGAAACCCCTCGGCACTACCGGCGCGGACGGCAACACACCCAGCGTGGAACTCCTGCCCGGCGTTTACTCCTTCCGCATGACCTACGCAGGCGCTACCGAGCAGAAATCCAACATCAACATCACAACCACAAACCCGGTCGTCTTCCAGACCGTCAACGAGGTCATGAGCGTGATGCTCGAAGACTCTGACGGCGACCCGATCGAAGGCGGCGTGGTTCGTTATTACGCCTCCGGCTGGAAAGATTTCGGGACGACCGACTCCTCCGGGCTTGCGATCGGACCCGACCTGCTCCTCGGAATCTACTCCTTCCAGATGACCTATGGAGGCTATACACAACAGAAATCCAACGTCAACATCTCCCTGGATGATAACAAGCCTCTGGTGTACACGACAACCGACATGCTTGTGACGTTCGAGGATTCGTATGGAAACCCCATCGAAGGCGGCGTTGTCCGGTATTACGCCTCCGGTTGGAAAGACTTTGGGGTCACGGATGAAAATGGCGAAGCCAGGCTCGAACTTCTGCCCGGCGCCTACTCCTTCCAAATGACCTATGCAGGCTATACACAACAGAAGTCGAACATCAACATCGAAACGACTAATCCGCTCGAATTCGAGACCGTCGAAATGGCGGTCAACTTCAAGGACTCAGGCAGCAATCCCATTGAAGGCGGAGTGGTCCGGTATTACGCGTCCGGCTGGAAGGATTTTGGCACGACAGACAGTAACGGCACAGCCAAACTGCAACTGCTCCCCGGCGTATATTCCTTCCAAATGTCCTGGGCTGGCTATACACAACAAAAATCGAACGTCGCCACATCAACAAGCCCGCTCGAATTCCAGACCGTTGAGATGGAAGTCAAACTGGAAACCTGCAATAGCACAGGTTTGGAAGGCGGCGCTGTCAGATACTACGCCTCCGGCTGGAAGACTTTCGGCACAACGGATGCGAACGGCAGTGCCTCGCTCGAACTGCTCCCCGGCGCCTACTCCTTCCAAGTGACGTGGGCAGGTCAGACCGAACAACGCTCCAACGTGGACATCACAGCCACAAACCCGTTGACCTACAACACGACCACTGTAGCGTTGCAATACCCCGGCACGATCCAGTATTATGCCAGCGGTTGGAAGACCTTCACCAGCCCGATGGAACTGCTCCCCTACAACTACACATTCAAATTCGGCAGTTACCAGACGCAGTTCGACGTGACCGGGTGCAGTCTGACCAAGAGCGTCATTATCCTCAGCCTCAAGGACCATGCAGGCATCGGTCTCGCGGGCGGAACGGCGCGCGGAGGATACGGCTCGAACTACGGCACGTTCTTCGTCCCCGGAAGCACAGCCTCGAATGGACTCTTGTTCGTTTACCAGAACGGCTTGCAGACAACCATGTCCTACGAGATGCGCTACAACAACACCACACAGGTCAAGACCCAGGACGTGTCGTCAAACGCGGTCTTTGAGTTCAACACCAACCTGTTGACCCTGCGCATGGAGACCTGCGGCGGCGCACCTCTAGATGGCGGCAACCCGCGCGGAGGTAATGGAAGCACATACACAACCTGGTGGTTCCCCGGCGGCGTGACAGGCTCCAGCGCTCCCGGTGAAACAAAAGCCGAGTTCTTCCCCGGCACCTATTCCTTCGAAATGCTATACAAAGCCACCGCCGACGCCAAGGTCAGCGTGACGATTCCAGATGCAGACTCACTTCTCACGTGGCAGACCACCAATGTCACCCTGGACTATCCCGGTCAGATCTCTTACGGTGGCGGCACGGGAGACTCAACCTTCTTCAACAAACCCTCGATGGAACTGTTGCCTGGCACCTACAAATTCAACTTCCGACCGGACAACCGCCTCGACCTCACCCTGAGCGGGTGCAGTTTCAATAAGGCTTTTGTTTCGCTGAAAGTCATGGATGAGAACGGCAACGGAGTCCCCGGCGGCAAAGCCACCCCGGCATACGGCGGCAGTTGGGGCGCAGCGCTCCCCGGTACGACGGATGCCAACGGAAAACTCTTCTCTGAAATCCCACCCGGATACACAAAGATCAAGATGACAGTTAATCAGGGTGCTGTGGAACAATCGCTCGCCCAGCTGACTGCATCCAACTACACCTGGTATACCGAGGTCCTTCGCATCTGGCTGAACGATCATGCCGGCGCGGCGATCACCGACGGCAGCGCCGCCCTCGATCAGGGCGGCGGATACTGGTACGCCTGGGGAAATCTGAATTCCTCCGGCTATAAGGACATCCAACTGTTCCCCGGCTCCTACAAGTTCAGAGTGACCTACAACTACACCGGGCAGGATTTATTCCCGGTCATAAGCGTGGCGCCCGGCATCGCCAATTTCTACTTCCAGACCGGGCAGGTGTTCGGTTCTTGCATCACTCAATATTCCGCCGGCGCGTGGAGAACCTTCACTGACGGCATGGAACTGATGCCCGGCGCGTACACCTTCAAGGAGCCATCACAATCCGGCACAGTCACCCCCGGCGGGATCACCTATCTGACTTGTCCGTAGTCACAGGCTGTTGGACAGAACGTTGCGAGTGATCCTTTACTCGCCTCAAATTAGTTCAGTTCCCCTCCCCGATCAGGAGGGGAACTTGTTCCTGTCTGCTCGATCCTCGAGACTGCTTTTGTGGAAAACAGGCGCGGGGTTGTCAATCTCCAATACAAGATAAATAACACCCGAATTCTCCTGTAACAAACTTAGGACTCATGTAAAAACAACTTCCGTTTTTTGAAAGCAGAGGCCAAAAAGTGCGTACAATAGACAAGCAAAAAGCGTTTGTCAAAGGATAGGTAAT
>JAANMT010000262.1_pt1 | contig 57668 bp, 88 predicted proteins | sample 7279711 | NCBI WGS metagenome assembly JAANMT01 (sample SAMN14094538, study PRJNA606508) | bioreactor metagenome | isolation source: A lab-scale SPAN reactor treating ammonium-rich wastewater day 1 | place: Ireland: Galway | collected 2017-01-16
GTCGCGGTCTTCTGCATGTCCGACTTCGAAGCCGCCTGGCCATTTCCCTTGGTCCCGGAATAAGCCTTCTCGATCGTTGCAAGGTCAACCGCCATCGTCTGGTATTGGACGCCGTGATGCTTCAGCCGGGCTTGGAACCCGCGCACATGCGGGTTGAATATGTGCGACTTCGATACCAGCAGGCGACCATCATCGGTGAAGCAGAGAATCTGACGCAGCTCTTCATCGATGTGGTACTTCCCGCCTGGAGCGGTCAGCGGAAGACCGTCGATTACAGGGCTCGCTTGCATTTTCTTGGGCGGATTAAAAGGGACGACCACCGGCGCCGGCGGGACCGGACATGGGTTGGTTGGCAGCGGTGCTGGCCGGCGGCTCGTTGCCGAAGCCGAGCTTGATCCTTTCTTTACCGCGAGAAAGCGAGACCGAATTGATCGAAATGTCGGAAACAGTCCATCCGCCACGGGTCACCTCCCCTTTGCTTACTGTTTGCTGAACGCCGCCGGTGAAAGCCAGCGTCGCCTTCAGCTTTCCGTCCACACCTTCAATCCCGCGCACAACCGGAGCGGTGGAATCGATGTTTGCTGACCCACCGGTTGCGGCCGCCCGGTCGATCTCGGCCTGCTTCGTCACGATCTGCGCGCGCAAATCCAAGTGCTTGAGCCTCGCCGAAAGGACGGCGATGTCCTCGTTGATGCGCGCAATTTCGTCCGCGGCCGTACTGTTGCCGGAAGTAGCCGAGGCGGCCACATTGCCAGCCGCCTGTGCGAATGCGCCCCCGGCGCAGCAGAAAAGAGCAATCGCGGCGACAAGAGCTTTACGGGAGAACATATTGGGTTCCTTCCATTTTCCAGTTCATAAGGCCTTCACTTAGACCAGCAGAGATCTTTGCGACCCTGAAGCCCGGCGCATCCATGGCTTTCAGGACAATTTCCGGAGGCATTTGCACGCCGGTCACCTGCCAGTTGATTTCCTTCCAGTCGCGCACCGGCTGGTTCTCCTGCTTGTCGCCCGGCAGCGGGGGAGGCGGGTCCACGTGCTGCATGGACACTTTGAAGCCGTAGCGCTGGCTGAGGGCATGGATGGCCAGGATCCTCTTCCCTCCATCCCCTACCTCCTCATCCTCGCCGGCGGGAAGATCGAGCGGAATGGTGCGCGAAGCCGTTGCCCCGTCTGCCGCAAGCTGCGCTTCCGGTTCAACAGCGACCAGGTGGTCGATCCAGCCCGTGTCCTGGCGTGCCCACACGATCGAGAAACTGCCGTTGGCGCAGGTCGCTTCGTTCAACGTCCAGTTGCCCGGGAAAAGGGTCTTGACCTTGGTAAAAGCCCCCATGCATTCCTCGAGGAACACCGATGCTCGCGGCTGCGACTTCCATGGATGGGGGAGTTTCACGACTTGCCCTGACGGGTTGGCCAGCGCGGCTTGCCGGGCCAGTTCCTGTGCCCGCTTGTATTGCTGCCACTTCATGTAGCCAAAACCACCTGCGCCAATCACCGCGGCAAGAGCCACGATTGGGAGAAGCTTCGTCAGCGGCTTCGACTTGATCGGCGACAGTCCCCACCACCGCTTGAAATCCTCCTTGCTTCCCTTTTTCGGGAGGAAGTCCTGGAAGGCCCGTTCATTGGACTTGGTAAGCCCCCAATGATCGGGGGCAATGATCAGGTCCCAGTCGCCAAGCGACATATCCCCCAACATTCTGGAGCGGATTTCGTCTTCGCCGGCGAGGTAATCCCCGTCCGGGAGGATGATGCCGTCGCGTTGCGCCACGAAAAGCCAGCGACCGCCCGGTACCGCCGTAGCGCAGAGAAAGCTCCGGGTACCGTTCTCGACCTCGAGCGTTTTTGAAACCACAGCGGCGGCGGACAGCCAACCCGGCTTGCCGCCGGCGGCGACGGATGTCATGCCGACGTGCAATGCACCGCTGGTGCGCCAGACGGCCAGATCGAGACTGAGCTCGTTGGCAAGGCGAGTCGTCTCACGCTTGTAGTCCCGGATCGTCCCGGCAAGCGGCTGCCAGAGCAGCCCGGCTACAAACGTGCGGCCGCGGCTGATCTCGAAGGTCTGAGGTGTCTGCATTCCTTACACGTCCATGATGACGGGCTGAATGATGATGACCAGCACGCTGCGTGCGCGCTTACCCTTCACGCCGCCGCCGAGGATCGGCGAATCCGCGCTGATCATCCCTTGCGTGTTGGCATCGAGGCCGGTTTGCTCGAAGCCGGTCATGACCAACGTGTCACCGCTATTGATCATCACGCGCTGCAGGAAGTCGCGGGTATCGATCTCGGGCGTCTGGATGGAAGAACCGCCGGAGGCGACCGTCTTGATGTCGATCAGCGAGGACAGGTTGATGGCGTACTGCAGCATCAGCTTGCCCTTGTCGAGAACGTGAGGCATCACGTTCATCGAGAACCCGGTGGTGATCAGGCCCGGCTGCAACGTCGTGGTAGCGCCAACATCCGGCGTTGTCGTCGTCGTCGATGACTGCAGGTAAGAGGTCTGGCGCCCCACCTGGAACGGCGCCGCCTGATTGTTGAGCGTCGTCACGGACCCGGAGGTGACAAGGGACACATTCCCTTGCGAAGCCAGCGCGGAAATCATCGCCTCGGACCCCGCCCAGGTTTTCAGGCTGGAATTGGTTCCCGCAGCAGTGCTGAGGATCTTCATCGTCAATGAAGATGCGGCGGGGGCGACCGCCAAGGCGTTGCCGAAGGCCAGTCCGAATACGCCACTGACGGCGTTGTGCACCAAGTCCCAGTTGATGCCGTATTCGTTTCCGTGATTGAGATCGACCGAAAGCACCTTGACGTTGACGATGACTTGGCGCCCCAGAGCGGTATTTTGCTGGTCGATAAATTTTTCGACCTGGGCGACGATATGCGGCGTGTCAGTCACCGTGACCGTGCCCGTTGCAGGAGTGACGGTCACTTTGCCATCCTTGGAAAGCATGGTCTTGATCGAATTCTCGACCGCACCCCAGACGGACAAGCCGGAGAACGAAACACCGGTTGTCTTGGTTGAAGATGCAGTCGAACTACCCCCTGCGGAGCCGCCGGAACCACTCGAACTGCTGCTGCTTCCCGTCTGCGCAGTGATGTTGTTCTGCATCGACAGATCGCCCGGAAGCGCCGTCAGGCGGAAAGTCTTTGTGGTGTACTTGAAAACCCGGATCTGATTACCCTGCCACTCCCAGCTCACACCAAAGCGCGCCGAGGCGACGTCCATGAAATCGGAAAGGGGGCCGGAAAAGCTCAGGAAAATCCCGCTACCAACGCCCGCCATTCCGGCAATAGCGGCCGGATTGGGCAAGCCATTCGGCAACATCGGCGGCACTCCAGGCATACCCGGAGAAGATCCCGGCATGCCCGGGACACCAGGCGTGCCCGGCGTACCCGGCATCGCGCCAGGGGTAGTCATTGGGATCGCGTCCGGCGAAACAACGACATGCGTGCCGGTCAATAGCGTCACCCGCTCCGCGACTTCCTGGATCGAGCGAAAGTCACGATTGATCGAAACCTGCCGCTTGCCGGCAGGATTGGCTTCGGCAGGAACATCCTGCACAACCACTTTCCTTGCTGGGAGCCAGATACCACTGTCGCGCTCCGCGGTGACGGGACGCGGCTGATAACGCACAGGCTCCTGGATCTGCTTGAGCAGCTTGGTGGCCCTCGCATCCTCCGCCTCGACATCCTTCTTGATCGGAGCCACGGTTGAGGAGGCGCAGCCAGCCAGAATGCCGGTCACGCCAATGATGGCAAAAGAAAATCGCATGGATCAGTTCCTTTCGGTAACGCGCAACATCTTGTTGCCGTCGTAGAAAACCGGGCGCATACCGGCGCCGTTCTTGTTGAGAGCATTGATCAGGTCGGTGACAGCTTCCTCGAACGAGCCGGCCAGCGATACTTCAGCCTCGGCGACCATATCCGGGACCGACCAGTCGACCTGCCAGCCGCTCTCCGCCGCCCATTTCCGGACTACCTCGGAAATTTTGTCGCCGGAGCGGACCTTCCATTTCTCCGTACGTTGCTGCGGGAAATCGAATGACAGGACGCAGCGATTGGCGCTGTAGGTGAATTTGGTCTGCGCGGCGAGCTTGTCGAGGACCAGGCCGAGCGGGCCTGACACATCGGTCGCTGAAACCAAAACGCTCTCGCCGCCATTCACAACAACCTGCCAGGGCATGCCGCTCGTGATCTTCGATAGCGCCTCGCGAAGCGGCACATTCGAAAACGACACCTTCCGCACATCGTAATCGGCAAGACCGCCACAGATCGAACGCTCCTGCGCGCTGGCCGCGCCGGCTGGCAGCGCCAACATGGCGGCGAAACACAGCATCACCTTCCTGGTCATTGCGAGATTCCTTTCACGACAACATAACCGACCGGCGCGCCACTGCTTTCCATTCTTGGGCGCACCCCTTTGACGCGCTCGATATGCGCGACCACTTCACGAGCTTTCTGGTATCCGGCAATCGAACCATCGCCTACCACGGCCGTTACGCCAGCAAGAGCGATGCGACTCAAAGCAATACGCCGCTCGGCGATCATGGGCTCACCCACCGCCAGAATCAGCTTGCTTTCGTCCGTAGATTTTCCGGACAACATCTCGCCGGCAGGCGCAGCGAAAGTCACCGAGAAAAATCCGGAGGCCTCCTCCAATTTGTTTTCCACATTGGCAATGATTTCCTTGTTGGGGCGAGGCGCTTCATTGGCCACGGCCTTGGAAGGAACGCCGGCCGGGACTGGCTCTTTGGCGGCACCCGATACCTTGGATGGGATGGCTGCCCCGTACCAGACGTTTTCCTTCTCAGGGGGCACCACTGACGCAACTCCTTGAGGACGGGGAGAAGCGGATTCAACCGATGCCTGGCGCTGGCCGTACTTCAGCACGAGCTTGTTGGCCAACGGCAACACCATGTAAGGCGGGCGGATCGTGTAGCTGACCGCCACACCTTCCGGCGTGAACACCGCCGGCGGGCGCGAAGCATCGCGCAGCTGCAGATACAGACTGGCACCGTCATCGAAGGCCTGCACGGGTGCAACAAACGCATCGCCGGCAACGCGATACGAATGGTTGATGTTCATCGCAGCAGAAGCCACATTGAACTGGAGCGTCAAAACTGCAAATAAGGCAAGAGTTTTCTTCATTCGCCGGCTCGCAAGAATGCTTGGGTAGTGTTGGGCGGGATGGCGATATCGCCGGTCACGATCATCATGATTTCGGTACCGGGGTCGACAATCGTGTAAGGAATTGCGCCGTTTTGCCGCCCCATCATTCGCTTCGACACCTCCGGCAAGGTTTGCTGGGCGATGGTCGACGCTGCATTGCTGCCGCCACCGCTATAGGTGCCATATACGTTCACGGTATTGTTTTGGTTCCTACCTTCGATTGCAGCGCCGATCAAACCCAGGATCGCCGAGGGCCCCACAGCTTTCCAAAGGTTGCTGTAATATTCCCCTGACACACCGGGCTCGCCCTTGGCGTCAATCGCCGGCATCGACGGCAACTCAACGGAACGGCCATCGGGCAACAATAAACGGCGGAACGAAACCATTACGCGCTCATCTCCCCCTTCGGGACGGGGCTTGTAGCTCCCCATCAAGCGAGAACCGCGCGGAATCAACAACCGGCGACCCGTTACAGAGTCGTAGACATCCATCGTGACACGCGCCACGACCACGCCGGGGTTTAATGTATTGATGCCGGTCACCATGACCCCTTTGATGACGGATCCCTCCGAAAGCAGGAACTGCCAGTCGCCCGGAGCTTTGGGTTTGATGATTGGCGCAACTGCATCCTGGTCACCATAGTCCGCCCCCCAAGACCCCTTTTGCATCCCATTGGTAGCTGGAACTCCCTGCGCTTGAGTTTTCTGGTATCCGGTTGCAGGTGAAGATGAAGGCGGAGACACATTCTCGCCTCTTGCGCTCTCGACCTTGTTGATCGAATAGTTCATACCCTGAACCGCAACACCATCTCCAGCAAGAGGGCGACGCTCGTTTTCGCCACCATAGCTCTCGAAAAACTTCATCTCAGCGGTTGCGCTCCCGGCCCTCTCCTGGGCGCGACGCATTTGCTCGATCAGCGCAGGGTCGATCTGCGGGGCCGCAGCCTGTGGAGTCCCGAATTTGCGCATCATTTCTTCGAACTCCTTCTTGCGCAGCCGCTCGGCCTCTTCCTTTTCGCGCTTTCTTAGCAGCTCCTCGGCCTCAAATTGCTTCTGGGCATCCTCTTCGGCTTTAGCCGTCATGTTTTTCGCAACTTTTGCGTCACCAGCAGGCTGCGCCTTCAGTTCTTCCAAGCGCTTTGCCTCTGCCGCGGCGCGCCGGGCGTCGTATGGGTTGTTCGTCACCATCATTACGAGGAAGCCGAACAACGCAAGAATGAGGAATCCGCCGGTCAAGAGAATGACCAGCCTCCGGTTGAAAGGACGTCCGATACCGCTGTTATTCATTGCCGCAGCCGAATAGACCAGAGCACTTTCGGCCGCGGCTGATCCTGACTTCCTGCTCGCCGATCTTCAATAACAGTCCATCGACCAAACGGCTGACAAGCAGGTATTGGCCATGCACCGTGAAATCGACGACCTCAGCCTTGTCATCGGCCGTAAGGGCAAAGACGGCCGGCAAGTCCTGCTGCGTACCCAACTGGAGCCACGTAAACTTGCCATCATCGAAAACCATGCGCGGGCGGAAGGGCGCCTCGCCCTTGATGACATACCCGAAATTCAGCGACTCAGGTTTGACTGCGGGAGCACCAGCCGATACAGCCGAAGGGAAATTAAGGGGCATCGCACCCTGGCTTAAATTTGCCGGCATGCCGGCGCCTGCAGACAACATCTCGGCCGGCTCAAAGACGCCCGAAGCTGATCCCGGCACATCGTCATCCGGCACGCTCCAGCGCACACGCTGGAACCAGGGGTCCCCTTCTTTGCCGGATCGCAGGGTGATTTCGTAGGTACGCCGGTTTGTCACCAGGGTGGCGGAATTGAATAGTCCGCCGGCGGAAGCCTTGAGGAACAAGCGCTCACGGTTTTGAGCAATGTGATGCTTCCATCGAACCGTATCGGAAATGTAGAACCCCTGTATCTTTTCTCCCGCCGGCAGCTCGATGTGCGTGAACAGCCCGTCCCGGGCATGAATCGTGTAAGTCAGGTTCGGATCGTAGTTGAACAGCACGAGCCGGGTATCTTGGGATATGGGCCGTGCGGCGCTCTTCTCTTCGCGGTCAACCTGCTTCGCATGAATGGAAACAGACCACACTGCCAACGCCACAAGGGCGAGATTTTTAAGCAAGTTCATCGCTGATCGTGAAATGGGTAATGTAGAGACCGAGCGGATTTTTCAGGACGTCATCTTCCGATTCGGCGGGAACAAAGGAGTAGTGAATCGTGACCAACTTTCTGACTTCCTGTGCGGCCGAAGCGCCGGTACGGCCAACCAGCGTCACTCGCACAAGCGCTACACCGTCGGCCACCAGAGAGATGGAAGAGACTCTGGCTTCACGACGATAATTGGCGTTCTCGACCAGCTTCTTCAGCGGCTGATCGCGCTTGGTTACCCATTCGGACCATTCGGCCAGCGCAGCCCCACGAAGATACATATAGGACTCTGGCAGTAGATACTCCTTGGACCGCGTATCGATTGTCAGGAGATTGGTTGTCCAGCGGCCGAGGAAAAACCGCAGGTTTTTTTCGTCGGGCTTGAATATCTGCGCCACACTGGTCGACGACCTCACCTCGCCGGAACGCGCATCCGCCTCAACAAAGTATGGGATGCGCTCTTTCAGCGGCAGCATTTGCCAAATTGCAATTCCTTGCAGTATTGCGACAGCCGAAACCGCACTGGCAACAAACGCAAGCCGCCTGGATTGAGCCCTTGGCGCTTCGAAAGCTTCGATCCAGTTCCTTAGCCCTTCGCGGCGCGCGCCGGGAGGGGTTCGATCATCTCTGTTTTGACTCATGGAAACGCATAATACATACGAAAGGATGCTATTGCAAGTGTTGATATTTTCTTTGGGATATGATATTATTTGATACGATATGAGAAGATCAACAAGAGGCAAAACACATGGTCAATAACATCGCTTGGGCTCTGGCTGCCGCCAATATCGCGGCTACCTTCATGCTCTATGTCGGACAGCCACAGGATCCGCTGAAGCGTTACATCGGCGCTTCATCGTTGGGCCTGCTTTCCATGACCGCTGCCGCACCGATCCATCAAGCCGGTGGCGGCGTAATTGCCGCTTTTTTGATCTCCTGGCTTGGATCGTTGCTGGTGCTATGGAGCATCATTGGAGGCTTCAAAGCATTCCTGACCCGGAACAGAAAGGGGCAAGCGAGGAGTGGGAACGGCGACCAATCCGATAGCGAGCAAACCTCCCCGGCAAGCCTGTACCCGGCACGGAAGCCGCGCTATACGCTTGACGACATACAAGGCATGGTTGAGCTCAAGAATAAGCTCGACCATGCCTGGGGAGATGTTGTCGATAATGGCAAGAACGGCATTTTGTTTGGCGGGCCGCCCGGGAACGGTAAAACTTTCATTTCGGAGGCGTTGGCCGGTGCCATGGGCTGCAGTTTTCTTGAAGCCAGGATCGGAGAAATTGCGTCCAAGTGGGTGAATCAGACCACCGAGCAGATTAATACGATCTTCCTGGCCGCGCGCTGGCAGGCTCCTTGTATGCTATTTCTCGACGAAATCGACTCCGTGCTGCGCAATCGCGCGGATCTGATGGGTATGGGGGATGCGGAGGCGCCGCGCATCGTCAACGCCCTGCTTACCAACATCGCCGATGTGCATAGCCATCCGGAATGGCAAGTGCTGGTGGTGGCCGCCACCAACCACATGGACCATCTCGACGGCGCGGGAATTCGTGAAGGCCGTTTCGACTTTAAGATCGAGATCCCGCCGCCCGACTTTGAGGCGCGAGTCGGCCTGCTCAAAAACAACCTGCCGAAAGGTTATACCTTCGAAGAAGGCGTGGCCGAGCGCGCCGCCAAACGATGGGAGGGCTTCTCCGTCATCCGGATCATTACTGTTGCCGAACGCGCCGCACGCTTCGCTGGTGAAGCTGGCTCCAAGAAAATCGGCTTTCGCACCCTGATGGCGGCCTTGCGTGACGTTCAAGGCGCCCGCGGCCTGAATCTGCCGGAGGGCACACCATCGCTCGATGAGCTCAAGTTCGACGAGGACATCCGCGCCGAACTGCGCGGGCTGGCCAACCGCATGACAAATGTCGAGCAAATCGAGGCGCGCGGCGGCACCATTCCGAAGGGAGTTGTGTTCGGCGGCCCCCCGGGGACCGGCAAAACGGCCGTCGCCAAGGCGCTCGCGATTGCCTCGGGTTGGGCCTTCCTCCCCACGACCGGGCAGGAGCTGCAATCCGCCCCGGAGTCGCTGGATAAGATCATCGACAAGGCGCTCGATCTGCGGCCCGCCATCGTATTCATCGATGAGGCCGATGACATCCTGCAGGATCGCGCGGCCAGCCCGTGGACCAAGGCCTCAACCAACAAGCTCCTAGCCGTGCTTGATGGCGCCAAAGCATTGCCGGACGTGATGTTCGTTGCCGCAACCAACGCACCGGAAACGCTGGATGCGGCCGCGATCCGCGATGGGCGCTTCGGGGAAAAATACATCTTCCGCAATCCATCCCAGGAAACGGTTGAGCACATTATCGAGATGTTCATGAAGGAAAAGTCGATGGCGCCCTGGGCGGCAGATTTCACGCCACAAGCTGCAGCTGCGCTAATGGAGGGGCTAGCTCCGGCGGATGTACGCGGGCGGCTTCAGGCCGCAATCAACCGCGTGGCGGGGGATGATCACGCCAAGGTAACCCTCGGAACGCTGCAGCGCGTCTTGCAATAAATGTCTTTGCTTCCCCTGCACCCGGCATGGCTGGCGGCAGTGCCAGCCATGATCGCCGGCGTGGCCTGGCTTGATCTTGCCTGGCTTCCCATTCTTCTTGTTGTGCCCTGGGTCATTCTGTCGCAAAAACACCGTGCGATCGCCTTCGCTTCGGCCTGGGGGTATTACGCAGCCTTCTCGCGGGACCTCCCGGAAGCCTATGCCAAATTCTATCCGGCAGCATCGTCGCTATGGGGGTGGTTGGGTTGGGCCTTCTGGGCGGCGACTCTCGCTCTGCCATGGGTATTCTTGATCAAAAGGAATATGACGCCGGAGCGAAAGGCAATTTCGATTCTCGTTGCACTCACCGCCCTTACCGTTCCGCCTTTTGGGTTCTTCCATTGGGGATCGCCATTGCTGGCAGGCGGCGCCCTATATCCTGGGATGGGGGTATTGGGCCTCTTGGCAACCGCGGCCCTTGCCGCAACATTTCCGTTATGGCGGAAGAAAACCGCCTTGGCGACCCTCGCATGCCTACTTGCATTATCCGTCGCGGCAAACACGCTCTGGACCACCCCTGCCCGACCAGAAGGTTGGGTTGCCATAAACACCGAGATGGGCAGGCACCCACCTATCGCCAATCGAACCGAAGTAATAGGGAGGCAGGAAGCGCTTTATGCGCTGGCAACAGAAAAGCTATCCGAAGAAGGCATTAAGGTCATCCTGTTCCCGGAATCAATCGCCGGCATGGATAGACCCGCCATCGATTTTCGCTGGAGCCCTCTATCGCGAAGACTCGCTGACGATGGCGGCGCGCTTCTTATAGGTATGGATATTTGGAATGGCAGCGAAGGGTATCTGAATGCCCTCAAGGAACCGGGGGGCAGGATTGTTGCTCGAGCCAGAGTGCCTATGCCATCCGGTGGCTGGAAATTCGGTTTGGCACCGGGCGCATTCTCCGATGTCTTCGGAAGCGGAACGATAAGTGTTGCGGGCCGGAAAGCTTCTGTCTCGTTTTGCTACGAGGACTTCATCCTTTGGCCCCACCTCGAACTGCTGACATGGCAAACAGAAGTTTTACTTGCGCCAGGCAACCAATGGTCATCCAAGGATCTTGCGGCAGAGAACACCCAGAATGTTTCGCTTGCAGCGCTAGGCCGCTTGGCCGGCGTGCCGGTGTTGCGCGCAAGAAATCGTTAAACGGACACCACAACCAGAGCAGGCCGCAACAACCTCACGCCTACCTGCAGCCCAGGCCGCCGCACCTCCGCGACAACCCCCCTTCCCTGCTCATCAGCGGCCGGCACCTGCAGCACCGACTCATGCAGGAGGGGGTCAAACTTCTCGCCTTTCAGGCCAACTTCGACGGCACCCGCAGCAGAAAACACTTTCTCGCATTGCTGAAGCGAGTCGGTGATTGCCTCGCGGTGGGCCGCATCAAGAGAAGGATCCAGAGTCATGGCCATCAGGATGTCGTAAATAGGCAGCAATCCAGCCAGAACTTGCGCCGCCGCATTACGCTCGCGGCTTTTCAGCACGGGGTCTCTGACAGCCACCGTGTCAATATAGTCATGAAATTGCTGATTGCCGTTTTCCCTGCGGAACACATCCATGACCTCTTCGAATCGTCCAACAGTAGCCCATTTCCACTCTGGCGTATCCCTGCGGCCGGGGGACACAAGAGGATGCCCTGGATCGATTGTTTTGAGCGCAATCTGAAGCTCGAGGCGCATGGCGGTTTCCGACGCAAGCGCTACGCGCATTTCATCCAAAAGGCTTGACACGTCCATATCATCCGCGCCGCGCTCACCCCGCCCTGACCATGATGGCGATTCGGGTGAATCAGCCCCTGGCGCAACGAGTTTTTTCTTGAACGTAAACACGAACAGTCTGGCTATCTATGCGGCCGGTAGCTGTAGTTGCCGCCAATGCGGCCAATTCCAGCTGGAGGCACAGATGGCGGTTTGGCTGTACCTTGCACCGTCTTCACCCCAGCTGCGCCGGCCGGCGCTTTCGTAGTTATTGATTTGATTTGCGCTGCCGCTTTACCCGCCCCAACTCCCCGTGGCCCAGGCATGCTTAATCCCAGGCTTGCCCCCCCAAATAGGCCTGAAGCAATTTCAGGGATCTTCATGACAACGAACCAAAAGAAGATCGTGATCATGATGAATGAAGCTATGGCCAGCGTTTTGATAAACGGGATACCATCGACCGCATCTTGAGCATTGCTTACAAGCTCGCCGACATCGCCCAATACCGCGCCCAAAAGGCTCACAACAAACGCCGCTATCGCTTTCAGGCCGATCGCTGTTGCGACAAAACCGATCAACCGATCGGTAAGTGCCGGCATGACCGGATAAAACGCCAGCAGCAGTGGGCCAAAAGCAAGACCAATGGCGAGCATGACATCACCCAGCCCAGCCTGCATCATTACCACGGCACAAAGAAAGCAGAAGAGTAGGAAAGCGATCAGGCTTAAAATAGCCGACAGCAATGCATCCACGCCGCCGAAAAGAGTTGCAGCTGCCTGCCCGACAATATTTGCATGCGTCATCCCGGAATAAAGCAGGAGCATCGGCGCAGGCATGAAGTTCGCTATTTTTTGAAGTAAGTTTTTCATCTATTCCCCCGGTCGATACTTTCTTGGTATCTCATTGCCTACGCCCCCGGTATTACAGGGCTCCCTGGATCGGATGGTGTTGGCGCAGGCGCATTAGGCGACCTGAATACCGACGGCATCAGCACTTCAAATATGCTATTTGCCACAGTGTTCATGTTTTGAGCCGCCGTAACCGCAAGGGGGGCGCCGCTCCCCGCGCCAGAACCACCGGCCATTGAGGCAAGCTCGTTGCTGGTCGCACGCGCAACTCCGGCAATGTATGTCCAATTTGTAAGCAACCCTAAAACAATGGCGCAAACAACGACAGCGTGGACCACACGCCTTACACCATCAACAAGATCTTCCTCAAAGATGGTGTAGATGATTGCCGCGACAAAAAGGAATCCAAAAAGCCAGGGGAGTATCTGGGTCGCACCGGCGTTGGCCAGGGACTGGCCAACGCTATCCGACATTTCCGTCAGCTTGTTGAAAAATTTGGTGAGGATATCGAATATCAGTTCAAGCATGCTAATTCACCATGCCAACGACAAACCCAACGATCCTTGCAACCACCACGAACGACAGGATCAGGGCTAGCACCAAAATTCTCTTTCCCTGCTGCATGGCCACAAGGTAAGTGCCTGCGGCCATCGCCATGCTCCATTTTCGTTTGCCGGCTAGGCCGCGTAAAATTGAGCGACGGGCAGCAACTTCGCTCATGCCGGCAATATCAGGATTCGCGGATGCCCATGCGAACCAGACAAGCCTGCGCAGTAAACTAAAGTCCGCGCCCCACATTAGTAGCGCGGCGATCCTTAGTGAATATGGATGCTCGATTCGAGTCATTATCTGGCGAGCATCCGCCTGACAAGCTCCTGCATGCGCGCTGCCTCACTTGTCTGTTGCTGCTGCATAAGCTGTTGATCGGAGTACGTGCGCGCATGGATAGCATTCGCAGTCGCCATGCTTCCCTGTATCCCAACCAGCAGGCCAGAAATCTGCGCATTGCCCTGCGCAATCGTCTGCAGTCCCTGAATGTTTCCTTGAACGTTCGGAATCGATTGGGCATAGGTCTGAACCGCGTTCATGTCCCTTTCGAGATTGCCGATTCTCCGATGGGCATCCTCTTCGACACTGCGGAAATAATCGCGATTGGTTCTGGACAGCGCAATCATGTTATTGACATACTGCTGAGGCTGCATGTTGAGGTCATCCATGGCGCGCCCATGCATGTCCAGCATTTGCGAAACCGATCTGGCGCTTGTGTAAAGATCGCTGACCCTGCCATACAACTGCGCGTACTGGCCGATCGTCCCCGCAATATCACCGAAAGCGCTTCCGAACATCTGTTGCAAGACGGATGCCGGCAGCTGCTGCAGGTTCTGCAACATGGTCATGTACTGGTTGATCTGTACCATGACAGATTCCGCATGCTTAGCATAGCTCGCTACCAGTTCGGCATTGTTCATCAGCTGGGTAGCTTCGGTCGCGCCGCCACCCAACCCGCCGCCACCGGACATCGCCGGCGCGGGGAAGAAGGAGAGCGAAAACGACAGCGCGAAGACTGCAATGATGTGTTTTTTACACATGGCGCACCTCCTCAAGATAACGTGATTTCCAGTCCGGGGATTGTGAAGCAAGATGTTTCTCGAACAGCGACAGCGCAGCCGCATCGGAACGCAACACCGCCACCTGCTCCTTGCTGAACGCGCAAGTCGCCATGCGAGCGACTCCGGGCTTGACGATGAAATAGTTTTCACGCGGCCGCGCCGCACGGATCCGATCAATCTGGTCATCGGTCAGCTCGAACTCCGAACGATAGAGTTTGCGGAGCGATTCCGATCCTGCATAAGGATTGGGCAAGAATATCCGCGTCGGGATGTTATCCCGAATGGACGAGAACACCTTCCCGCCGGCGGCCGCCAAGTCCTCCAAACTTTGCGTTGCCATAACCACGTTCGCCGTCAGCTTCGCGTAGGTCTTGAGCATATCGCGGATCTTGGCCGCGAACGTCTCGTCCTCGAGCAGGAACCAGCACTCCTCCAGGTAGACGATGGTTGGCACGACCTTGCCTTGCCGGTTCTCCTCCAACATGCGCTGGATACGGTAGAAGGCGTACTGCATGAAGGCGCGCGCCAGTCGCGGATTGCGCAGCACCTCCCCCATTTCGATGCAGCAGAAATCGGAGATCGAGAACGAATCCTCGACGTTATCGAAGTATTTCGCCAGAGGTTTGTCGCCGACCCATGGATCCAGTTGCACTTGCAAGTGCATAGGCAGCTGCGTAAATACGGACAGCAGCCGTCTGTGCGGTTCGTAGGGGTCGTTGGCCACCTCCTCGATTGCCTCCCATACGGATTTCTCGTCCTGGGCTGTAACCACATACCCGCGGCTCGAAAGCAAACCGCACACCCAATCCACAACAAAGGGCCAGTGCGCCTTGTCGCCGACCAACGATATCGGGTTGAGGCGCACCGACTCGGAAGTGTCCGACATGTTGATGTGCTGCCCACCCTGTAGGAGCGTCGGCGCCTTGCAGGAGAAATCCTTGTCGAAGATGATCACACGGCAAGGCTCGTACTTCCTCCATTGCGACAGCAGGAAATTGATGAACACGCTCTTGCCGGACCGGCTCGGGCCAACCACCATAGCGTGGCCCAACGCGCCGCTGTGGAAATTAAAATAGAAGGGAGTCAGGTAGTCAGTCGTCAGCACCGTCAGCGCAGAGCATTCGCGGCCCGTTTGCTTGGAAAGATACTCGTTTGACTCCTCTCCCTTGAGCACCGACCGGATCGGCGCAACATCGCCCATGTTTTGGCACGACAGGAGCGACCATCTCTGGCATTCACGGTACTGCCCCGGCATGGTGGTTGCGAACGCTGACAGCAGATGGAGGGTTTCCCTTACCGCGCCAGGAAGCGCGGAATTGTGCATCACGGAAAGAGCTTCGCGCGACAGATTGCGCGCCTCATCAGGCGTCTGCCCGAAGAAAACGCAGGTTACGTTGTGCCACCCCCAGAACAGGCGCCCGGCGGTCATCTCCCGCTCCACCTCTTGGGCATCCTCAACCGCTTCCGCTCTTGCGCGGTTCATCGAACTGTCGTTCATTTGCCCACCGCGGAAAGCGCCGATGATGTAGCTCTTGAGCGGGTACTTCAGCAACTCGTTGTAGCGCTTCACTGAAGAGACGCGCTTTTGCAGCTCAACCCGGCCGGCGATCCGGTAGCAATGCGACATCACCATTTCCCCCGGCGTGGACAAAAGCATGTCCATGGCGCCAGACCATGTTGATTCCGGCCAGCTCTTCATGGATAGCGCTGAAGCGTAGGCGTCGCCTATGCGCAACACGTCTTCGCCGACAGAGATAGCGGAGGACGGCAGCAAACCATCCAAGAAGCGGTTTTCGTCCCAGGAGCAAGGGCGGTCGGGCAAATCAGGCGTGATTGTGCTACGCAGGAAACCAAGCAGCTCAGTCCCGCGCAGCCGCCTCATGCTGATGTCTCGCAGCGTCGAAGCAACGGCCTCAAGCACCTCTTCGTAGCGCGCCACGGTGTAATCGATTTCCCGAGCCTCCCATGCAAACGCATACTGATCGGAAAACAGGGTGCGCGCCGCAGTCACCATTGCGGATATTGGACTCTCCCCTTCTTTGATCAGCGCCTGCATCCGGTCGAAATATCTCGAGGCCCCCTGTTCCGGCGCAAGCAGGATGGAAAGGTAATGCCGGTTCACATAGTTCTTGCCGGCGAGAAACCGCATTTTGTGGTTCTCGTCCAGATCCCGTCCGATGTTGTCGGAGAAACTGCCTTCGGGGTAGTGGTTTGTTCGGGCACGACGGACAGTCCACCAGATTGTGACCGGGCGATCCGACACAAACCTCATTGCGGTGTCCAGCCGGTCAAGCTGGATGGCCACATCCTGAGAGGTGGTCGCGTCCCCGTCGATTCCCTCGAACTCAAACGACGCAAGAAGTCCCGAATCCTTGCAAACCACGATTTCTGGCGTAATTGGGAACAGCCATGGGACCAGTTCCGTAATTGGCTTTTCTAGCACAACTCACCTCGCCCGAATCCGGATGGGCGCATCCCGCGCTTTTGCCTTGGGCTGGCCCATGGTTCGTATCGGTCTGCCTGTAGGCTGTACCGGATGTAAATCTTACGCGAATGGTGATCGCGCCTAGCTACTTGCTTGAGCATCAAATGAATCAGATACGTCATAGGGATCCACTGCCACAAGCGCAGCACCATCAGCATGAACACCAGGACCGCGATGTTGATCAGTTCCAAATGGAAATCAGCGCCACCGAGCAGCAATGGCTTCTCGATCACACTGAACACCTTGGAAACACGGGCATGCTCCATCAGCAGGTCGTAACCGTGATGTTGAACAACCAAGAGATGATCGAAGTAGCACCGATGAGGCCGGCCACGCCGATCAGGATTTTGATTGCCCAAGTCAGCATCGAGCTACCTTCATTGAGCGCAAGCACAACGAAGAAGATCACCACCGCTACGCACGCCACGAAAGCGACGAGCACGCTGTTGCCGGTGACCATCGAAAGAGCGCGACACAGCGCCTGGCTGAATGAGCCAAGGCCGGCAGCCTGCGCCCATGCGAGACTGGGAGTCAGGGCGATGATGGCGGGAAGAAAATATTTCATTGCCTTCTCTGATTTCACAAAAACTCTCCTTTTCGGCTAAAAATCTGACTGGTCAAATACTCCCCATCCTTTACTCCGAGGATCTCGATAATTTCGTCCGGCCCGCGCACACCATCGTGGCGGGAACAATGAATGACAAAATGGAATGTGTTGGCAATCTGCTGTCGCAACGCCGGCAGCGGCAAGGTTGCCGCATCCTGGTTCATCCGCACCATGCTCTCAAGGCGCGCAAGCGCCAGGATCGGATTGTCTGCATGCATCGAACACGCCCCACCAGAGTGGCCCGTATTCATCGCATCGAGCATGTCGTAGGCCTCTGGGCCGCGAACCTCGCCCACAATGATCCGATCCGGTCGCATCCTGAGAGATAGACGCACCAGCGATCGGATCGTCACGTCATGGGCTTCCGACGCCTCGAGCCCGACGTAATTGCTCACCGCCACCTGCAGCTCCGCCGTATCCTCGATTGTCACCACCCGCTCATCGTCTGGCAGCTCAGCCAGAAGTGCATTCAGAAACGTTGTTTTCCCGCTGCCGGTTGCCCCTGACACGATGATGTTCTGCTTGGCCTTGACCATCCAGGCGATCATGTCCGCAACCGCACGGCCGCCCTTTCGCACCTCCTCCGGATCTGGCCTTGGCTCGACAAAATCGATTTTGGCATCGGCCGGTTCAAATGCCCCTTGCGCTATATAGTCGTCAAGCCGACGGCGGCTGCGTGCGTGCTTTCGAATGCATAGTGCGTTACCACGGATACCTACAGGGTGCAGCGCGGCAGCAATCCGGTACCCCGTCATCCGGCAATCGAGCACCGGGCGGACGTCCTTCGAGTTCGCCCCGGCGAGCGCCTTGATGGCTGCGCGCATATTGACGTCGGAAATATCGATCCCGCTGACGGATGTCATCTGGCCCTTTTTCTCAACCCATACCTGGTCGGGACCATTGACCATGATTTCCTGAACATCGGGGTCGTCCATGAATGCCGACAAGGAAGACAGTTGCGACCGGAATATGGACAGAGCATGCTCTTCAGCCTTTCTATCCATTTGGCCCTCGTGTCAGCACGCGATAAATATCGAGCGCATAGTTTTCCTTGCGACCAGGCGTGCTGGAGTGATAACGACCGATCGCCTCCCACGTCATGCCATGGCGCGCTATCAATCGGGCCAGAATCCAGGCGCCGACGGACACATTCAGGCAAGGGTCAAGCAAGTGCGCATCGGTGATACCGAACTTGGCTAGGTCATCCTGCCAAGTATCGATATTGATCTGCATGAGCCCGATATCACGTGTGCCGTTCTTGTTGTGCCGGATCGCATCGGCCCTCAAGCCCGATTCCTTCTGGGCGATCGCTCGCAAAAGGGGCGCCGGAACCCCGTAAGCGGAAGCGGCTGAATCGAAGCAGTACGCCGACGCTTGTAGCGGTATTGCAAGCAAGAAGGCCGCTAGGTACTTCACTTCGCGGCTCCGCTTGGCTTCGGTTGCGCTGCATTCGCATCTTTTTGCGGGAGGGCCTTGCCCTGCGTTTTTGCTTTGGCCCGCTCCGCCTCCTCAGCGGCCATCCTCACTAGCATCTGTTGATACTCATCCGAGTAGATCTGGCGCCAGACGATGAACCGGCAACTTTGTGTGCCACTGGCAAAACCATTCACTACCCCAGCCTCTCCAGGGGGGTGGATGACTGCGACGACTGATGAGGTAAAACGACCCACCCACGATACCGGTTCGCAAACCCGATCAATTCTCGCTATTGGGGTCGCACCAAGCACCACGTACCCGACGAACACCAGGAACAGGAAAAAAAAGACGGCAGTAAAAGGCTTTGACATACCTTCATTCTACTATTGCACTTATAGACAATGCAAGCGGTGTCTTTTTATCCCATCCTCCAGAAACAACTCCTTTTGAACGGAGCCATGTCGGCCCCCAAGAAGGAGTAAAAATGTCATACGAAATAAGGCAGTACGGCATAGAGCCATTGTATGTGCCGTATCCTGGCGCCCACCCTGTTGCTGTCAGGAAGGGACGGGAACTGGAAATCGCGTACCTGGCACACGATCCTGATGCCGGTAACCCCCTGGATGACCAGGATGGTATGGGGCATATCTACACCTGCTTCCGCGGCGCCCCGGCCAAAGAGCTGGAGAATTTCCGCCAAGCCCTGGGGCTGGATGAGGACGGTGATCCATCGGATCAAATCAGGCCAAATCCGAACGCTGTGCCGCTGGACTGCTTCAGGCATGGCATTGAAGTCTGGTCGATCTCCGGTGAGGGCACGCAATGCCAGTGGGATACGAGCCGCCGCGTCGGGGTCTGGGTTCCCGACTCATGTCTTCTCGAAGAAGTTGACCGTAGGCGCCGCGTCTATGCTTTTGGCAAAACAGTTCGCGAGCAAAGCGGCTGGTCGGCTGAAATCGAAGGGAAGGAGAAGTCCCCTTCTTTCCGGACGTGGGGCGAGGCATTTGGTTGGCTCGAGCAGGCAATCGCAAAGCACTGGCTGGCGTTCCCCACCAAAGAGCAGTCCGCGCAAGGTCGCCGGAAGGCTTGCAGTGAGCTCGCCCGCGAAGCGCTCGAGCAATACAACAACTGGCTGCAGGGAGATTGTTACCAGCTCATCCAGGAGTCATTCACCTGGAAACATCGCTGGAAACGTGAAAACCATGAAGTAACCAGCGGCCTGGTTGGAATCGAGTACGCACTCGAAGAACTCAACGAGGTCAAGGGTTTCCTTTCCGTTCGGAGAGCCGCATGATGAAGCAACTGCAAATCTACCTGCCGGATGAAAACCCGACGGCCATCGGTGACTCCGAGGATGACATGTCGCTCATGGATGAAATCATGACGGCTTGGAACGATCCGGACGAGCTCCATTACCTGGAGCGCCAGTTGTACCGCGATTCGCTTGATGCGGCGGCACACCACGAGAAGGCAAGGCTTCATGATATTCACGTTGCCATTCGCAAGATTGGCGCGCGCCTCGCGCAACTCGCGCATTAAAAAAAACAAACCCCGGCGAAGATTCGCCGGGGTTTTCTTTTGGGTAAACAGATCAGGCCGCGTTCTGCTTTTGCTCGACGCTGACAATGTTGCAAGTCAGTCCGTCCTGGGTCCGAATGTTTCCGGCCGACGGCACACTCCCAAGCGGCACAAGTACAGTATGCAACCTGCTGTTCGTGTCGTCGTCTTTGGTTTCAGTAACGCTCCACCCACGCTCATCGGCATGATCCTTGAAGGCTTCAGGGTGACCGCGCTCCTGGATAAACCAAACAGTCGTGCCTGGCTTCGCGATGCGGTTGAAAACGACCGGAAGATTGTTTGTTTCGATCAGGAAATGCGTGATCGATAGATACAGATGAATCAACATCGATGCGATGTGGTCTGCCAGCACTGACGCATCGATGGGTCTGCTAATCGAGGACAACATGAAATCGAAACCGGACCACCCTTTGTCCCTCCATATCCAGTCGAACATATAGTAGTCGCCAATGCGATCATTGCGCGGGCAGTCCTGTCCGTCGAGTGCCCGCGAAATCTTTTTACGCAGGGTTTCGTTTTGCGCGAAAACCAGTGGCACAAGCGCACCGATCCGGACCTCACCGACCATGAGCCAGACGGTAAACAAAACGGTATGGCCACCGATATCGACGCTGAATACCATGCACCCGTTTTCGATGATATTGAACGCATCCATTGCCGGATACGGAATGCGCTCACCGTACTTCCAGATGCCGATCTTCTTCTGGAAGTCGGGCATCTTGGGGTCCGACACGATCCCGGCCACATCAAAAAGGATTGATTTCCGCCACGTTTTCACTTGAGCGGAAGCGGCCTGATCCATCCCAACCACCTTACGAAAGTCCTGTTCCATGTAACACCCCCGGATAGCGGATATACACCGCGTAGAAATCCAACAACATCAACCCGCAGTTAAGAGCGAACAGCGGGGAATCCTTTCTCTTCAACGAAACGACGATCCATAGCAAATGCCCAATCGAGAACGCCACGAAAACCTGCCATCCCGCCGCGATTTTCGGCGACATGGACAGTGCTATAGCTCCCAGCAACAAAAAACCATTCCCCGTCCACGACAAACGTTGCGTTGGAGTCGACTGAGAAATCGTCGCTGCGAGCTTCATAAAATCTTTGGCTCAATTCCCATCCGCTTTAGCGGATTGGGATCGTTACGCAACCCTAAGCTCGTGGAAAGTAACTTCGGCCTCTGGGCGGGAAAATAGAAAGCCTTGGCCAAATTGGGCGCCCGCCTTAAAAGCCGCCCCCGCCTGCTCTTCTGTTTCGATCCCCTCAACCAACACGAAAATTCCAAGCCGCCGGCATATCTCTGCCAGGCCGGCAATCACGCAATACCCGCGGTCCGCCAGGAGGAATCCGCGATCGATCTTGATCCCACTGACGGGCAAACAGGCTAGATGGAAAAGAGATGCATGGCCGGCGCCCAGATCGTCAAGCGACACATGGAAGCCTTCACGACGCAAAGAACTCACCGTTCTGGCCGCAGCGTCAACATCGCCGAGCTTCTCGTGCTCGACTATTTCGATCTCGATCAACGAGGGTGAGACGCCATGCTGTCTTGTAATGGCACTTGTCTTTGATACGAAGAATGGATCGGCCAGTAGTTTGGGGTGTACGTTGATGGAAATGGATAGCGGTTCATGCCCGGTATGAAACCTTTTGGACAGGATCTCGCAGACGTTCTCCACTGTGGCGATCCACATTTCCATAATCAGGCCGGCGCGCTCGAGCGGCGGAAGGATTAGGTAAGGAGGCAACACCACGCCCGGTTGCGGTTGCCACCGCATCAACGCCTCGAAGCCAATCGTACGTCGCGTCTCCAGACACACCTTTGGCTGCAAATACGGATGGAACTCATGGCGTCGCCCATCACGCAAAGATGCGACGACATCGTGCTCGATGTATTTGTCGGGGATAGGGCGCATGAATAGAATTTACGACAATTTACCGCTACATGCAAGGGAATCGAAACATTCTACATAGGGAAAATACCTAAAGAAAAAGCCCGGCCAATGGCCGGGCTTTGTTGAGTTATGCGCAAGATCTCCTGGATTCCACCAGGGTATCGATGTCGCCGGCGTAGATCTTCACCACGCGGGGGTTCTGTCTTAAAGCGCTGTGGGCAATCGTTACAGCATCGTCATCGGAAGCCGCGATAATGCCGTCGAATTTTTTTGAGCCGCATGAGAATGCGGTTGCGTAATGCACCGTCACGGTGTATTCACCAAAGCCCAGTTTCAGGAACCCCTCCTTCGTCAGTTCATACCAGGCGTTTCCGCTGGCCGCGCCTTCGCGGAGAGTTTTCCGTCCTCCGAAAACACGTTTGACGAAACCCTTCTTCTCGAGGCGACGCAAAGCCGCCACTTCTGTTGACGTGGAAGCGGGAAAAATGCTTTTCCCCCCGCGCTCATTCAGCTTTTCGAGTACGTCCATTTCGATAGTCATGTCGCCCCCTTAATTGCCGCCCTGTTTGACGTAAACAGATTCGCTACCTTTGGCGCGAAAGCTCTCGATGTCGAATCCGTCCGGCAACTGCACTTGCTTGGTCAGATCCTCGAACGCAGCCTTGTAGTCGATACGGCCATCCGAAGTTGAGCGATATGCCATTACACCCCCCCCCTCCATCCGGTCCTTCTCACCGAGCAACTCGACCATCCGCTTCCTGGCGGTCTCGCGCGCAGCCTTGGCACTATCCAGCGTACCGTCACACCGGATAAATTCCGCCGCGGCCGCAAGCCATTCGCTGCCACAGGGAGGAATTGCTTCAGCCACAGACTTCCAGAATTGGATTTCCGCTTTGAGCAGCTTCTCTGCCAGCTTCCCGAGGTCCTGTGCAGGAATCTCCACCGGCTTGGCCAGCTCGTCCTTCTCCGGGACATACGAGACGTAGTGGAACATCTTGTCCCGCCAGTTATCGGGATGGCCCCAAACCACCAGCCCTTGATGAGCGAGCTGAGGTTTGTAGTAATCCACCACCGTGCCCATTTTTGCCAGAGCATGGACGCGATCGCTGGGGCACTTGATCTCAGTGATGAGGTCGCCCTCGAAATTGATGCCATCGAGGGAGGCGCGAACAAACGGGTACTCGTCCATTTCCCCAAACAACGGGGAAATGATGTTGCCGGTCTCACGCTCGTAAGCTCGCCTTGCGGGGACCTCTCCCATCTGTCCGCGGCGCATGGCCGGGTTGACTTCTTCCGGGGGCGCCTTGCCGATCTTCTTGAGGAACAGGTACTGCAGGCCCTTCATCCAGGGCGCAGGCTTGATCAGCCCCGCGTCCGCGGCGATCACGCCGGCATCTGAACCTCCGATGCCGGCCTGCCGCCAGGCGTGCCACTCGGGCGTATTTGGGGAGCCCGAGTCGCCACCATTGAAATTGACTACACGCATTTGCTTCTCCTTGGTTGGGGCCGATTGGCCCGTTCGGAGAAGATTGCGTAGTCAAGAGCAGATAAAAAATAGAGGTCCGCTTGCTGGCTTAAACCACCCCTTGCGGGGGGCGGCAAGTTACTGTTCCGATCTTGCCGTTTTTCTTGGGCCTAAACCCATTGATTCGGGCCGCTGACCAGATAAAGGACCCTTCATCAAAATCCCCGCCGAACCTTCTGGAAACGTTCCTGACGCGGATGGCGTATTCCTGGTCCATGGGCATGGCCGCGCCATATCCGAGGCTAAACTCGAAGGTTGCGCTCTTGCCTGCCCCGTTGCAGTACCGCTCTGCCGCCTCTTTGTCCGGAACCGGGAATGAGAGGGTATGGCTTGAAGAAAGGGTGGGGAGAATGAATGAAGCCATCCCGGGGCGAATCTGGTACATGGGCACCCACCCCCCTTCATAGAAGGCGGAAATGCTTTCCGTGCTTTTGATGACGGACAGCAACACATACCCCTTCCCGCCGATGTCGCTGGGATCGGTCTGAATCGTTCCTTCTGCCGAGATCAAGCATTGCAGGTAGTTGTTCCCGGGGGGGCAAAGGCACTCCGACACCATGGGGTCGCAAAATTCTTCCTTGAAGCGAAACGTCCCGAAAAAACGGGCACGATGCGGGCCGTTTTGCAATACGTCGCGTTGCGCGCGATACGCCTGGTACCGCTCGACGAACGCCTTATGTTCTGCCCAGATGTCCTGGCTCTGATCATTTGCAACGGCCGCGGCGGAACCAAGGAAGCCGGCAAACATCACCAATATCGTCACGAACAAATGTTTCACGGAAACCTCCGTAATCAAGATTTGAAACTTTCGAAACGGCAAACCTCGCCGCGCCAGACAAGGCGGATGGTCCCCGTCCTGCCGTTCCTCACTTTTCGCGCAATCACCTCGGCCACACCTTTGTCCGGGGATTCCTCGTTGTAGTATTCGTCTCGGTAGCACATCAGCACCACATCCGCATCCTGCTCGAGCGCGCCCGATTCACGCAGATCCGACATCACCGGACGCTTGTCCGTTCTCTCCTCGCAGCGGCGCGATAGCTGCGACAAAGCAATGACCGGGCAGGATAGCTCCTTGGCCAAGGCCTTCAGCCCACCGCTCACCTTGCCAAGCTCGGCGGCACGGTTATCCCCAAGTCCGGCTGTATCCATCAGTTGGATGTAATCGACCACCACCAAGCGGAGCCGTCCCACTTTGCGAGCTAGCGCCTTGGCGCGAGCACTCAACGTCTTGACGCTCAGCGCCGGGGTGTCATCGATATACAGTGGGGCCTCGCTCAGTCGTCCGATCGCAGCAATAGCCCTTTCCATCTCGGCCTCGCTAAAACTGCCCGACTTGATCTGGTCGTGAGGCACATTCGCTATGGAAGAAACCAACCGGTCGACCAGTTGCGAAGTGCTCATCTCCATAGAGAACACCGCCGCGGGCTTCCCGTCGAGCGCCAAGTTTTGGGCGATATTTACACCGAGCGTAGTTTTGCCCATGGCTGGGCGGCCGGCCAGGACGATCAAGTCGCCATCACTCATCCCGCCGCCGAAATGCGAATCAACCTCGGGGTACCCGGTGGGAAGCGCGCTGATTTCGCCGTTCATACGCTTATCCAGAACATCCAGGAACTCGGTAAGCGCTTCGCGCACATGATCCAGCCCGCCCGGTTCGGCAAGACTGCTTGCGTCCCGGATAACGTTCTGCACTAAATCGACGATTTCCGCGGTCGGCCGCGGCCCCGGTGATGACGCGAGGGCGTGCATTTCGGCGCCGACGTCGGCCAGCCGTCGACGCATCGCCCGGTCACGGATGATAATTGCGTACCGGTGGATATTCGCCGCGGAAGTAGTGTTATTGGCGATCTCCACGAGATAGGTCATGCCGCCGGACTGGTCGGCCACTCCACCCTCTTTCAGGGAATCCCATACAGTGACCACATCGGCGGGCTGCGAATTCTTGATCAACGTGACGATATGGCGATAGATCCGGCGATGATCGTCTCGATAGAAATCCTCGACCTGCAGCTTGGTTTCCTCGACACGCTCCAGCGCCGAATTATCAAGCAGCAAGCCTCCCAGCAAGTTCTGCTCGGCTTCGATGGAATAGGAAGTGGTCATCGAACAATAACGAAAAACGCAGCCATGGCGCCAATTCCCGCCACAACCATTTCAGAAATCGACCCGGTTTGGATGCTGACACCCGGGACACGGAAAATTCGCCGACGGGGCCAGAGAAGAGGTACCCCGCTCGGCGTGCACGCATCGGCAGCAAGGTGGGATAGGTAGCCAACGGCAAGCGCGCCGGCGTAACCGAGCCACTGCGGCGCCTGCAGTAGCAGCACAAGCATCACGAGAATCGCGAGCAGGGAGTGCGTGATTCCGCGGTGCCCGAATACCAGAGCCACCAAATCGGAGACAGGCCGCATCTTGCGACCAAGGCGGCTGTAAGGGTGATCAATATCGGGCAGCAGTGCCCCAATCATCGCTGCGGCAATCGCAAGCGGCTCGGAATCGAAGAGCCCGGTAGCAGCCAACGTGGCGCCGGACAACGCGCCCAATACGAGATGCGTTCCGCCGGTCATAGCCCCTCCGGCGGCTCGGCCGTCAATTTCTGCCGGAGGCCGTCCAACAACCCGCGGATCTTCTGTGCGTGCTCCGGGGACGCGGCCGCCGGCGGCGCCGGGATGGCTTTGGGCTTCTCCGGCACGCTGGGCGGCAGCAACCCGGCACGCACATCGGCTTGGGCCTTTTCGAGCGCCCTACCCCAACGGTCGCGGACCTCGTAGTAGGGGCGCTGCATCAAATCATGGAACATGCTTGCGGCGGCCCAGTAAATTGCCGGGTTGCTCCATTGGTCGGTGCCGGATTCGCGCCGGCGGCGCATCTGGGCTACCGCTTCTTCGTAGGCGGCGTCACGATCAAGGGGTGGCCGGCAAGCGCGCAGGAACTCCGTGAAACTTGGCGGAACAGCATGTAGATTGCGGCACTTGGCAAGACCGGCGCGGATTTCCTCGGGGCTCACCCCTTCCGCCGTGAAACCGGCTGCCCAGGCGGTGCGCCACGCCAGCATGCTTTCCTCGGTAGGAAATCGCGAACGCCATAGCCAGGGGTATAAGCCGTCCAGCTGGCTGTAGAGCCAGTTGAGCAGATCGTCAGTAGACGGCGTTAAATTAGTCGACACGAGAAGCCGCCCCCTCGATCACTGGTGCTTTCGCGCCGGACGTGCGGCGCATGAATTCGTACGGATCGAACTTCGCGGGGCCGCTGATCGCAGCCGGTGCCCGCGACGCCTTGTCCTGGTCGCCAATCAGCCACTTCACCAGGAACTCCTCCACTCCGCGCCGGGTTTTCCGCTTGGCCGGCTTAGCCTTGCACCACGCTCTGATGTTGCGCAGCGACTGGGCGACGTCGACCTGCGGGAAAGCCAGCTTCCACTCCTCAAGGAGTTTTTCCGTGACCATGTATTCGGTTCCGTCCGACAGGGGAATTGCAAAGCCGGACGCCTTTACGTTTTGCTGGTCCTGCTGCTCCAGTCCAAAAAGCGTAGGCGCAGGGGGGGCGCATGATGAGGATACAGATGACGGTTCACTTGATGTATACGTTGATGGTTCGGCTGACATAGCTGTGTCAGCCCTCTCGGTCACGGATGTCAGGGGTTCCTGACCTTTGGTGTCAGGGGTTGGCGGCGATTTGGCAGGGGTGACAAATTGGGTAGGGGTGACACCGGTGACAGGGGTGTCACATGAAATGACAGGGGTGACAAATTGAGCAGGGGTGACGCGGACGACCACCGTAGCCGGCCCGGCAGCGTACCCGGAAGGGGTGACGCCGGTGACAGGGGTGTCAAAATTGGTAGGGGTAGCTGAATCGTCCCTTGTTGGGGGCTGCGCCGGCTTGCTGACAGTTTGGCCACGATTCGCGGCGGCGGCCGCCCTCCCCTCTATGTACTGCTCCTTCTTCTTGCGCCACGCTTCTTGTTTCTTGGCATAGTCAGCGACGCGCTGCGCCTTGGCGGCGTCAGCCAATGGCAGAAGCCGTTCGACGATGATGCGGTATTGGCGGGTAGCGGTAGGTGCCCCTCCAGAATGGTTGGCGACCACCTCGATCCAGCCATCATCGATCAGCTTGTGGATGACCCGGCGCGCCTGGCGCTCGGACAAACGCATTTTCAGCGCGCACTGCGCGATCGATGGGTAGATGTTGCCGCCGAAGTCATTGCTCCAGTCGGCCAGGGCCAACATGCCCAGCAACTCGTTGCCGCTGCCAGGGTAGCCGTACCAAACGGCATTCATCATGTCGAGGCTCATGCTGCAACCCTTTCACGATGGCCCCGCGGGCGCGTGGTGGCAGCTGGCAGCCTGAACTCGAGCCCTTCATCCCCGGAGCGCTTCGGCCGAGAAAACTCGATGAGACCGGATTGCCGCATTTCCCCCACCAGGCGCATGACCTCGGTTTTCGTGATGCCAACCGACTTGGCGATCGCCTTGGGCAATAGGTAGCAGCGCCGGCGGCTGCCGGCTTCGACAGCAATTGCCAGCAGCACGAGTTTCTTTTCGGCGGGGATGGGCCGATTCCATACCCAGCTCCACGGTCCGCGGCGAAGCTCCTCACCGGTACCGCCGCGCAGGACGCGCTGATGTTCAGCATTGCTCTCGCGAAGACACTCGTAGCAGACCCCATTTCTGGCAATCCGCTTGGACAAGTGGCCGTGCTTGCACGGCTTGCCGGTGAAATAGCTCGGGAGTCCGGCGGATAAAGCTTCGGATCTCGATTTGGGTAGAGGTGGGCTCATCAAAAAACTCACACATTCCGAATCAGGAATTGTGAATTTAATGCATTTCTAGGAGCCTGTCAAACTCATTTGCACTTACATATATGTTGTAGCCTGGCGACGTCATTCCCAGTTTCGCAAGTCGAGGAAGAACGGAAACAACCTTTCATGCTCGTGCGTCACCCCGTCCTGTAGCACGCTTTCCAACGCGGCAAGATCCGGCAGAAAATCGGTTGTAAGCAGTTGCCGGTGGCTACCGTGCTTGGCAAAGAACAACTCCACCTGCTTCAGAAGCTTTCCGGCCTCCTCGCGGTAGTTGTGCTCGACCCCCTCAAGCCGCACACGATCCTCGATGAACCCGTACACCTTGTCCTTTTCCGTCGCGGTATGGCTTTGAGCAAGCAAGCGCAGCCGCAACAGTCTGGATTTGGCCACATCGGCGCAGCCGATCTGGGCGGCCTCGCGAATGCTTGCGATCAGCGCTGCCATCTCCCCATGGTCTTTTTTCAGCCCACTGATCAACATATTTGCCGATACCGAATCTCGCCTGGGGACACTTGTTTCTCGAACCGCGCGGGTTTGCATAGTGGGCGACCTCATTATTTAATCGTGCAATTATTGTTTTTGCATTATGCCTTATGATTATTATTATATGCAATGGAATCGTTTATTATGCGCGCAAAAAAACCGGAGGCCAAGGCCCCCGGTTATTTGTTGCTTGCATGCGCGCTATTTTTGTCCGGCGCGCTGTTTGAGCAGCAGGCGCAAATTGCGTTCGCGGCTCACCATCGCCTGAACGTCCTCAAGGCGAAGTCCTCGGATCATGACGTCGCCGACATGCCACGCATCGCCGTACGGGATGTGCTGGAGCTTCAGGGGCTTTTCGGAAACAACACGGTAGATGGCATAGCTATCGGCGTAGGCAAAGAACAACAACGCCCCCACCACTTGCCCATCCGCCAATGCGTCCGAGGCATCCTTGAGTTCCTTGAACTTCTTCTCGGAGCGCACGGAATAGGCCTTGAAATTCTCGCCGGACTTGAATTCCATCGCCTCGGCGATGTCTCGGGGAGTTTTGACGAGCTGCGCCATTACACCCCCTCCTTGAACGCGGCCAGCGCTTTCTCGGCTTTTTTGCGAGCATTTTTGATGCAGCGCGGCTTTATTTCGCCAGCATCCACGCGGTGCAAGCAATTAACAAGACTTTCCAGGGCCCTGCGCGCTCCCTGAAGCCGATTGATCCCTTCCAGAGCGAAGCCTGCCTGCAAGCTCGCGTTGTCATCCAGGTCTTCGTGATTTGCTTCACTAGGCAGGATGGCGCCGGCGTCCGCAAGCGCCGCAAACACATCATCGGAAAAATCCGTGCTTGAGTAGGTCATGATTGCCCCCTGTTGGTAAGGGTAAGGCGCAGCATCTCTCGGGCCACGTGCTCGACCTCGCTCAAAGGAATTTCGATGTGGCAATTGGCAGCCCCTTTGGTCGAGATCGGAGTCAGGCGCATGATGTCCGAGGTTGCGTACACCTCAACTCCGGTCTGGATGCCGTAGCCGTTGCGGCCCTTGTAGAACGAACCGGCGTCCTGGCTGTTGCGGCCTTTTTGATTCTGATACTTGATGGTTTCGATCATGTAATACCTCCTTCGTTTGGCCCAACATGGGCCTGTTCACGAGGTATTGTGGTTTGGCGCGCTGATAAGAGCGGGGTATTGGCATACCCCGCACCCCGCTATTGGCCTCGCCGGCCGGGCGCCTCGCCTACGGCTCGGCACTCGATGAGGTAAGCTTTCCGCTGTGTAAGTATTACGCCGCGCCAGCGGTCGACAACAGCTATACCTCGATGCGGCGAGCGGTGCTGCGCAGCTTGTTCGCAAACCTGGGTAGATTGAATCCCTGGTCCAGGCACTTCCTGAGCTTGGGGTGCGCGTGCAATGCCCCCAGCTTCTCGGCAATCCGCAGCAAGGTATCGCGGTGGCCGTACCATGTGTCGCTGGACAGAATCAGGGCCACCAGCCCCAGCTTTTCATGGCCAATCTCACAGGCGAGATCAACCCACTTCTGCTCATCCATGCACTCGCGCTGGCGCAGACAAAACCGCACCAGCACATCGTCGTCTTTGATTTGGTCCTTCTCCAGTCCCATATCCCCCCTTATTTTTGTTATCTGCCCGCCCTTTTAAGCTCATCCAGGCTGACCTCGACCCCTGCTTCATAAAGCTGGCCGATCAACCACTCGACCTGCCTGGATAGCTGCGCGTTCTCCTGGACCGCTTGCCTGTATCTTGCCTCAATCAGTGTAGTGTCGATCGCATCGTGAGCTTGAGATCCGGTAATGGAGCGTCCCGCCGGCAAGGCCTGCTTCATGTGGTCCGCGATCTCCATGAGACGCTGGTACCCATGCTCGATTTTGTCCATGGAGTAGGTCGTGGCACCCTTGACCTCCTTGAGAAGATCCCCCAGCACGGCCGCAAAAGCATCACGCATAGCCGTTTCGATCTGGGCCGCCGGCAGCGGCAAATGGGTAGCGGGGAGCTCTCCCCCTCCCATCTCCCTAAGGACGGCAACCACTGTTGAGCTGGAGCCGCCGGCCTCCTTGATAATGGAGCGCACGTCGAGCGGCTCCCCAGCGTCCAGGCGGCGCTTGATGGCGGCTTCGATCTGTGGGCGTTTCGACGGTCTTGGCATCGTTACGTAACGTTACCATATTATTTCCATTTGGCAAGTGGTAGGCTGTGAAACATCCTCGTTTACTTCACCCATAATGGCGGTATCGTCTGGAATTTCAATTACTTGCCACTTTTCCGGGCCGGAGGGTGAAGAAAGCGTGGAACAGCTTTCCAATGTCATTTTTGGGGGTGGCACGGCGAACCATGTCCAGCGGCGGCGGGCGGATGTGTCGAGCCAGGAGATACGCACCAACACCCATTCGCCGGCGGCAACCAAGGTGCGACCAAGGTAGCGACCCTGCGGGTAATGCTCCGATAACCATTGCAGGAGATCTGCGTCGCCTTCGACCAGAATGGCGTGACGCCAGGAGGATCCGTCGCGGCCGCTTTGCTCAATGAGCATGCTCCACCTCCCGCTTCGCCGGCTGCCCGTCGAGCAGCAACTTGAAGGCCTCGCGCTGAACAGCGCGCGACAGCCCGGTCTTGGCATGGACTTGGGAACCGATCTCCTGCCCGGACGCCTTCTCGCCCCATTCCCGCTCCAACGCAGCCACCGTCTCTTTGGCCCACACCCTGAGCTCATCGACGCCGCCGAGGCGAGCGGTCAGGTACGACGCCAGGATACCGTCAATGCTGATGCTGGTCCTGACGTTGCCGAACATCACTGCAACCCGAAGGATGTCGATATCTTCCGCGGAATTTGCCACTGGCACCTCCACTTCGCGCAAGCATTTACCCATGAATGCAGTATAGATCAATAATAATGCAACGGTATAACTATTTGCATGTTTCATGATAACTTCGTGGCATAATAACGACGGGTTGCGGAAATCCATATCCGAAAGCGCTATCGGATAGCCTTTGAGCGAGGTCTGCTATGGCTGTCGTGCGCTGGGTTAACCGGGAGAAGCACCGCTACTACACCGCGGCGCTGGTTGAAGATCTGTTCCAGGCGCCGTGCCTGATCACCGCCTGGGGCGGGATCGGCAGCCGAAGGGGCGGCACACGATCTCAAGCCTTTCCTTGCGAACAGGAAGCTTGGCGCGCCCTGGAAGCCCTTCGCCGGCGACGCCGGCGGCGTGGGTATATGGAGATCGCGACTTCTTTATAGGTCGCCGCTCGCTCAACCCTCATTGAACGGCCCATGTCGGGCCGGTTTTCATTGAGGAGTCGCCCCATGAAGGTTATTCTGACTGGCACCATTGCCGCCGGTTTTGGTATCGAACAGATCATCCCTGATGGCCACGACGCCTTGGCCGAGGAAATCGTCATCAAGCACCTGGCCAACGGCAAACTGGCCGAAGCCGTCGAGGTTGGTTCCCCCCGCGCGCTGGCTAAAAGAGCACCAAAACCGGACCCGGCAGGAACCTGCTTCGTTTGCTACGGCAGCGGCATCGGCAACGGGTTTTCGATGTACGGCCCGTTCGCCGACTACGACATCGCCTCGGAATTCGCGGAAGACAACCGCGACGACGATGAGGAGTGGGAGATTTTCGAAGCCACCGCCGCTGAAGCCAACTGATTCACCAAACCCGGTCTCGTCTCGAGACCGGGTTTGTTTTTGGTGTTAAAAGAAATCCCCACGGCCAAATGGCACGCGGGGATTTTGATGCTATTGAGGATCGTAGAGCTCGACCACGACCTGGCCCTGAAGCGGGGCAAGCGCGGTCTCGATCTTACCCTTCACGATGCGCCAGTCGAGCCCGCCAAGGCCACAACCCAACGCCGGAATGGCAATGGAAGGCATCGCATGCAAGCGCACCATGGCCACCAGATCGACCAGGCCGGCGTCGATGAATTCCATCCTGGAGGGGCTGCGCCAGCGGTCCTTGGTCGGGAACTGGACAGCCCACCGCGGGCCGCCTTCCTCGTTTAGGAAGCTCACTAGACAGCGGCCGGGGACGAGCAGCTTTTTCCGGCAAGCGTCCTGGTATTCCAGGAACGCCGACGGGTAACGCTGCTTGAACTTCAGCGCAAGCCCGGCGCCCATGACCCCCTCGCAGTTGACCGGATTGACGATCGCCTGGCATTGGGTCTCGAAGATATTCTTGCCTTCGCCCATAACCTCCTCCTATTGCTGGCAGGCCAGCTCAACGGCCAGCTTCTGCCGGATCGCGTCGCGATGCACAGCATTCGGGATGCCGTCGAGGATGCGCTGGACGTCTTCCAGCACGATCCTGGCCGCCAACAGGGTATCGCCGGTCTCGAGCAGCGCATCCAGATTGCCGCCCTGCGTCAACGCTCTGGTTGAATTCGAATCCATCGTGACGTTCTTGCCGACGTACAAGCCATATCCGCCGAACTCGAAAAGCCTCGGCTTGTCACAATGCCATGCACCTTCCAGGCGAATCGCCTTGAGGCCATGGCCGTCATCGAGGCGCTGCGCGATCCCGAACAGGATCTCGAGTTCCGCATCCTGATCCAGGGCGGGCTCGATCGAATCGCCGATTTCAGCAAACCATGCATCATCGGCCTTGCCGAAATGGCCGGCCAAAGCGGTAAGCACATCTTTGGGCGTTGACTCGTCATCCACATTCAGAGCAAGCTCGGTCGCCCAGGCGCGAAGGCCATCCATGACCGTTTCCCACGAAGGATCCTGCCCCTCGGAGATCCTGGCAATATAGACTTGCCCATCGCCGGGGTAATTCTCGTCCATGTTGAATGCACCAAAGAGCGCCTTGATCGCCGGCGTCACCTTTTCAAGCTCGAGCACGCCGGTTGAATCGTGGTAGTTGTTTGCCATTTCTTGTTTCCTCTCATACGGGGCGACATGCCCCGGTTCAAGTGATGTTGCCCCCGCGATGACCAATAAAAACCCCCTCGCGCGCCAGTGGCACGGAGGGGGGGTAGTAGGTTAAGTCGATTCGCGTTGTTCGAGCAGCTTGAGTCCATCGGCCAAAACCTGCCTGGCAATAGCCAGGAGGCGCGTGTCTCCTTCACCAAGCACTTCCAGCAACCGCTCCTTTTCAGCCAGGTACACCCGGGCGAAATTCGGATCGCGCTCCAGAATGTTCCGGCTGTTGTCGATCAGGTCGGCCAGCTTGATGGTTTTCCCGGCCGGTGAGGCTTTTGCGGTATGCGCCAGATCGATCGCCTTGCGCACTGCCCGATTTCCGTCCTGAGGACGGCTCACATCGGTCAGCATCTTCACCAGGGCTGCCACCTCGGCGCCGAATTCACGCTCGATCTCCTCGATCGTGACAGGTGCGTCCTCCACCACGTCATGAAGCCACGTGGCAGCCAGCATCGCCTCGGTATGAGGAACACTTCTCACCAGTTCCGCAACCGCTTCCGGATGTCGGATATACGGCTCGTTCGTGTATTTGCGACGCTGGTCGATGCCGCTATGAGCCCGATCGGCAAACTCCCGGGCCCTTGCTTCCAGGCCGGTGGGCTGATACAGCCAGCCGTATCGCCAGCACATGTCGAATCCGCGGGCGGTCGCACAGGAGAATTCAACCTTGTGCTCTTCGCCGAAATGGCCGCAGGTGTTGGCAGCCTTGCTGGGGCACACAACCCTGAATGGACAGGCCTGACCGACGGGGATCCTTCCGGCGGTAAGCCAGGGCCCCTTCTTTCCGGGGGTCATTCGACGATCCATACCTTTTCTCCGCTATCGAGAGCACCCCTCTCGATGGTGACTCCGTTCTCAGGGCGCAGGATAAACCTGTCTCCTTGCTTGAAGACGGAAAAGGCCATATTGTCGGCATCGAACGCAAGATGCGCGCAGGGTAGATCGTCGCTGTCTTCGCTATGGCTGAGCCGGTTGACCTCGACAGATATCTCGAGTTGGTCTTTGTCGGAACCTTCCTCGGCGTCCAACACGACGCGCAACTGGCCACTGGTCTCACGCTTATCTTCGACCTCCATGAGATAGGCAGTCTTGGCAGGCAAACCGGAATCGCTGTTGTACTGCCGCGAGTCCCAGTAGATTACCGGCGCAACGTCCCACTTAGCCTTCATCAGGCGCTGGGCCAGTCCACGTACTAGGCCGAGGTTAGCTTCATCGAGGTAGTTACGGAGAATCGCAATCGCGCCATCAAGGGCGTTATTGCGCTCCATGGCTTCGATCGCTTCCTGCGAGGGGCCAAAGGCTATTTCCTCGATAGCATTCTCGAGGTCCGCCGTATCGAAGTTCTTCAGCGAAAAGGATCCGGCATTTATTACCAGAGCCCCCAGGCTTGCTGCCACTTCCTCAACCAGATTACGGTAGTCATCGGTAACATCCCCAGCCGTGTAAATGTAAAGGTAGTGGGAACCGTCAGCGGTTTGGGTGATGGCGCACTCGAATTCCCCCCATTTATGCCTGCCAAACGGCTGGGACGGGTCCACGCCGAAATACTTGGCAAGCGGGGTAATCGCCTGGGCGATTTTCTCGACTTCGATACCATCCTTCAGCCGGACGGTTGTTGTCAAACTGTGGTCAAAACTCACTTTACTTCTCCTCTCTTGGGCCCGACATGGGCTGTTCGAACTGGTTTGTCGGCGGCGGCGGCAATAAAAACCCCCGGGAGCAATGCTCTCGGGGGGGGGATTGCGGGGAGGTCAGGCAGCTTTCGCGGCAGGCTCTTCAGGAACCAGTTGGAACGTTACATTGCCCGTTTTGATGAGGGTCTCGGCAAAGCTTTCGATCTGATAGTTCGGGAACCACCAGACGCGGCCATGGATGGTTTTTACGCCCTGGTCGTCGACTTCCAGATCATCTGTCAGGATCGGAGCGTCGGTTAGCGCCCCAATGTCTTCCGGGGCAACTTGGTCCAAGTGCCCGTTCGGCCCCCTGCCGGTATATTCGAGCAGGTCCGCAAGAAAACCATGGTCCTTGTGGACGCACTTCTCGAGCATCTCCTGCAAGTCAGCCTTTTCTGACCGGAGCCGGGAAATCACGAGATTGCCGGCTGCATCGATGTTGAACTTCATGCTGTACCTGCCGTTTCTGTTGGACAGGCGGCCGGCACGACGAACACCTCGTCGTACTGGCTAATATGCCAGTCCCCACGCTCCATCGAGACCCAGGGCTGCCCGGCATCGAGGAAAACAACCGCAGATTCGTCCTGCAAAAACAGGGTAGCGCCATCCTGTAGGCGCGTGACCAAAACCCTGGCACCATTGCCCTCGGTCTCGACCTTATATCTTTCGGAAAGATACATCGGAAACATCTAATCTCCTTCGGAAATCGTTATGCCTGTACGGCAGGGAAACTTTCACGTATGGCCCGCCGAAATGACGGTTCATCTTGGATTGCGCAACGAAGGAACGATAAAAATCCCACCCGGCAGAACCGGGCGGGATCGGGACAACGCGCAGGACTGCTCCTATGCCAGCGTGTAGCGCAAGCGTTGAGGTCCGTAGCTCATGACCAGCCGTTCGACGCGGATCCTCCCGCGCCTGACCAGTTTCACAAGGGCTGACAACTCACGTTTCCCCATGTACTTCCAGGGATCATCGAAGAGCAGCGCTCTGGAAACCACCCGGGGAGACTCGATGGTGCCCAGGCAGTCAGCCTTCTTCCGGAACTTCTCAATGAAGTCGATTTCGGCTTGGCTGAGCACGGGTTGCAGCTTCGCGGTGCAGGCATCAATCGCCAGGCGGTAGTCTCCGTAGGTACATCGGCGCACCTCCTCGATCTGGCGCTCGGCTTCATCCTCGGCACGAATGATAATCGGATCCATCATGGCGCCATTACCGCTGGGCCACGACCGGACCGGAAACCGGGCACTTCTTGAGCGGCAAACCGCGCACCTGGCAATCCTTCACCCAGGCCACGTGCTCGCCGGCGGAGGCTTCAGCTGTTTTTTGGTCTTCATAATCCATGCGGCCGACAATGCCGAACGCAACGAGCAGCCCGACGATCAAAAACGTCTTTTTCATGGTCATCTCCTGATGTTTCTGTCCGCAGAATGCGAAGCAGTTCAAGAGGGGTTGCCGGTAAGCTGGGTTATAAAAGCCCGGTTTTTATTGGCTATGGCCGGTGCAACTCCTTTCGAACGGCCCATGTCGGGCCTCAACAAAGGAGGTTTTAATGACCACAGGCTCTTACCTAGTTGATGAGATTGGTCTCGCCAATGAGAACTTGCCAGCAGCATGCGATTCATGCGAGTGGGTGGGGAACGCCGGCGAAACAAAGGATATCGACAGCACCGCCCTGGATGCGGGCGACCCCTCGCCGGTCGGACGCTGCCCCGAATGCGACTCACTTGCCTACCTGGATCGGCTGCAGGACCGGGTAATCGATCATGCGCTGCAGTTATTCGACTGCCTCTCGAAGCTGGCTACAGCCACAAGTAACCTTAATGCGGCACAACACTCTGGCCGCAACATCACAGCGGACGAATGGTCGGATTTGTACGCCCTGACCAACCAGGCCAACGCGCTGCTGACAAAAGTTAGAGGTGATCATGCAGCTGAACGCTGATGAAGCCTACACCGGCGCTGGACAGAGTGCAGGCAAAGCGCGCAACCAATACGACGAAGCACGTGCAAAGCACTTCGAACAGCGCTTCCGGGCAATGCGTGATTCCGAGAAACAGGAGAACCGCGAGCACGTTTCGAAGCTTTTTGCCGCCGCCTACGAGGCTGAGCGCGCAAGGCCAGTGGTCTTCATCTGACCAGCGGCGAATACACGAACCCGGGCCTCAATGAGACCCGGGTTTTTTATTACCTCTCGCAACGACAATCCCCTCTGAACAGACCTTCTGGCCTGTTTGTCCCCGCAAGGGGTGGAAGAACGCCGGTGTCCCGGGTCGCTCCTGGGATAGCGCCATCGGTTTTCAAATTCCGCCCCCTGCGCTAGGGGGCATTCAGTTCATGAAAGGAATCAAAATGGCACACGCCTACAATCTGCAATACGGAGACGCAGTGGAAGAGTTCGCAGCTTCGCTGGAAACGCGCACCACTTCGGAGTTGCGCGAGATGCTGGTCATCATCGGCTTGACCGGCAAAAGCGCGCTCGAAACGCGCGCCGCCCGTCAGGTGAAAGCCGAGCTCTACGCCCGGACCGCCGAGGAGGAGTTCGAAGCCGCTGCCCTGGCCGATGACGCCAGCGAGTGGAAGCGTCGCCAGGTGAAAGCCGCGGCGTTTTCCAAGGCCCGGCAATTGGTCGCCGGCGGTATGGCGTTCAAGATGCCGACGATGAAGGGCAATCGCCCGGAACGTCGCAACGTGCTTTTCAGCGCGCTGACCGGCATGCATGTCCGCCACTTCACTCCGGCGCAACTGCGCCAGACCCGTGAAATTCCCGCTCTTCTGCGGGCGGCCTAAACAGGCCTCGCTGTATCACCGACTCCACTCAGCTATGCTGGGTGGAGTTTTTCTTTGCCTGTTATTTCACTCGCTTCAGGCTGGGTTTCTTGCTCTGCTGATCCAGCCGTTGGTGCTGGATCTGGCGGGCCGCCTCGAGGTCGCCCTTGGTGAGGGCCTTGATCATTTGAAGCGCCATTTCATCGTCGTTGTAGCTGCCCTGGATCACTTTCACGTCCTTCTCCTTCTTTTCCATAGTCGCCCTATGCGACTTTTCAGATGATGGAATCTTATCAGAACGTGCAACGGAAGTCAAGTCGCCAGACATCCGCTGCCGCCGGCGGATCGCCGGCTGCCCAGGTGCCGCAACATCGCAGCGCGCCTATCTTCCCATGAAACTTCCGGTTCACGGTACGGTCTCCAGAAGCCCTCCTGCACGTGCCTGATTGCCTCCTCCGTAAGCCTTGTATTGCGTGCGCCATCAGCCCCACCAATGGATCGCCGCACCAGCAAGGAGCAGGATGCCCCGGATACGGTGAAAAACCGGCCGTTAGGCGCCACGAAAGTCTGTCCGTCGTGCCATCGCGCCCATCGCTCGAGCTCCCGCCTTCGGGCGACGTCTTCGGACCGGCGCCCCTCCGCGGCGATCGCCTGCAGCTGGTGTTTCAGCACGGCCGAAAAATCGATGTCCTGCCTGACCAGAGACAGCAGGTAGCGAACCCGCGCGCCGGCGCTCTGCAGGGCGCGAATGCGCCTGGAGCGCGATAGCACGATGTCGGACAACCTCTTCCCATGCCGGCCGGCCTGGGCCATCAGGGCGAAGAGCTGAGGATAAGACAGCAGCTTCTCGGAAATCAGCCAATCCAGCTCCGCCGGGATCGAACGTCCGTCCCGCTTCACGAATTCTCCGGCGGACTGATGTACTTCTGAAGCCTTACGGTCAACAACCTGTTCCTTCTTTATATAGGAGCCGTCTGTCAAACCGTCTGTCAATTGCGGGTCAGTTTGGGAGGCTTCTTCTGACCTTGCAGGCGCCGTTTGGCAGCCTTCGGTCAGTATTGGAAGACCCAGGAGACGGGATCCTTCCTCGGTCAGCCGGATTTCCGCAATTCCGAGCACGCCATCCTCGAATCTGGCCTGATCAACGCGCAACAAGAAATTGCAGCGCTCTAGTTTTCTTAGCAAGCGATAAACAGTTGCTTCAGAAACGTTAGCATCTGTTGAGATCGTCTTCTTCCTCGCAAACATCGGCAACAGTCCGTTATCACGGCTTGCACAGTTCGCAATGATTGATTGCAGTGCCCTGGTCTCGCTTGTAGTGATTCCGATAGCACTTGCAATCTCTTTGCAGCGAGCAATAGCCGCTCGTATCGACTGCGGACGGTTCCGATACCTTGCTGGCAGTGACTCGCAATAGCGGCGGCGGCCGCTTGATGAGGGGCGCCTCAAGGGCGACCCGGCGACTCCCGGTTTCTTAGGCATGAACGCTCTCCTGGCCATCGGCCAAAACGATTGACATCGATGCGGGAGTTGCCTAAGATGGGCTTGCCAGTCGGTACCCAAGCTTCAACAACTCCCTCGGTTGCCGGCTCCCGAATCGCCACCCAGTTACAGCTGCGTGGCGATTCTTTTTTGGGCTGCCGGGGGACAGCAAAAATCGGTTACATCATTTCGTACCTCCAAAAGCACCGAGGCCCCGGTTTCCCGAGGCCTCGATTTGGGTCGTTTGAGAGCGGAATCACTGTCCGCTCCCTCGCTGGAGTTGGATGCGCAGTATGCGCACCTTAATAATCAATGAGTTACGAGTCATGGCCAGCATTTTCGAACTCGGCAATCAGGGTTTCCATGCGCGTCTGGAATTCACTGGCCAGATTCTGGTCACTGAACACCAGGTTGAGCTGGGCCTTGATCCGGCCATCGGCCTGCAGCATGCAGAATTCCCCGGAGCGCACGCCACCCAGCTTGATCGGCAGGGTAGCCATGCGCGAAGCCCGCGGTTTGATATCGCGAGCCAGTTTCTTGATCTGCCGTTCCACCATGGCATCGAAGTCGCGCTGGCGAAGATCCTCGCTGACAATCCGGTAGGCGAGGGCGGCGGCCTCCTCCGCGGACAACGATTGCGCAGCTTTTTTCAGACTCACTGAAAAGCTTACAGTGATCTTGTCCGGATGCTGGAGGATCTGGTCGAGCACAGCTTCCGGCATGCTGGCTAGATCCACACATCGGCCAATGGTCGTACGGTCTTTGCCCATAACATCGGCGAGCTGACTGATTGAATAACCTTTCTCGATAAGCTCTTTTGCGCGGATGCCCATATCGAGAGCGGTCATTGGCGCCGTGCTGTTGTGCGTACCGCTTGCTTTGTAAATGGCCAGCGGGTCGTTGGCATCGATGGTGGTATCGATCTGCGCGAACAGCGTAGGCCAGCCGAGCAGCACCGCTGCGTGGTAGCGCGTCTGCCCTGAGATGATGATGTAATACCCGGCATACTCACCGACGCCGCGAATAACGGTAATCGGTTCTTTCTGCCCATCGGTACTCAAAGCCTCCGCGAGATCCTCGATGCGCTTTTGCGTCCTGACGGCGCGGGCATTGTACGGCGTGACCTTCAGCCGGTTGAGCGGAATGTCCGCCACCTCGCGGCTCGTCTCAAGAACGACCGGAGATGGGACTGAAGTAGGCGGCGGGGCAGGGGAGGGCGAAGGCGGTTGATCCGCGGCAGCGTCTTTCATCTGCTGCACGACGGCCTCGACCGACTGCCCCAGCCCTGGCAGCTTCGGCAGCACGCCGGCGGGGGAAGGGGTCTCGTCGTCCAGCAATCCGCTGCTTTTCCTCGACATTAGATGAGTTCGGGTTGCGGAATGGCAGGCTCGGAATCAGCCTTGGCAGCAGGCTGGATGATGAACTTGTCGGCGAACTCGCGCGCCAGCTCGATGTACTGTTTCGCCGCCGTTGAACTAGGCTCGGCTTCCACTAAGGGGCGCGACAGACCGTTCAACCGCACCTGTCGGTTGAATCCCACATACAGCGGGATATTCACTTTGCTGAGGCCGGGTCCATATTCGCTCAGCACCAGCGGCAGGTTCTCGCGGCTGTGCTTGAACTGCGGGTGGTAGTTGTTCACCACGATTTCGACGGACGGCTGGCGGCGCGTTGCCTTCTTGAGGTCCGCCAGGTCGCCGCTCAACGCCTCGAGCGATTTCAGGCTCATGCCGTCAAGCGAAATGGGCACGATGATCATGTGCGCCGGGTACATCAGATTGAAGTTGAGCACCGACGAACTCGGGCCGGTATCAATTAGAACGAAATCGTACCGAGCAAAAAAATCCTTGTTCTGCTCGACGAAATCATTGACCAGCTGAGCGCGCAGGTTGATCACCATGGCTTCGCGCTCGAATCGCCCCAGGGTTTGGTCGGCCGGGATGAGATCGAGGATTGCGGTTTCCTGGTCATAGACCCTGACCACCGTCTGCTCGATGGGCACGAGGTCCTTCTTGTCGCGCAGCTCAGGGATGGCATCGCGAATCGTGCGGATCTCGGGGCTTTCCGTGTCGATCCCGAAAATCGACGTCAAGCTACCCTGCGGGTCCCCATCGATCAGAAGAACGCGGTAACCCAGTTTCGATAGCGCAGCGCCAAGGTTGGCCGTCAGGGCAGTCTTGCCGGTGCCGCCTTTGGAAATGTGCACCGTGCAGATTGGCGGCAGGCCCATGCGATCCTGGTGGAAACGGTCGGTAATGTAGCGGCCGATTTCAGGATGCAGGGCCTCACGTGCCCGGCGGACATCGCTGGGATAGTATTTCCTGTGGTAGCTCTTCGGGTCCTTGAGCCGCTTGTCCACCAGATCACGCAACTCGTCTGGAGTGATAGGCTCACCGAGGAGCTCGATGGCGTCTCCGGCCCGGAATTCAATGCGTCGGTTGATGTCAAGCTCGCCCATGAGTCCTCCAGTTTGGGACATTATAGGCACGGATTTATTGAAAAGGAAAGATTAAATATTGATTTTGGCAACTATCTTCCAATTGGAAAGAATCCCAGCTGGCAATAATAATTCTGACGAAAATCTACAGCAACCGTAACATTTTGATTAATAAGCTATATTAGCGCATAATGTAGATTATGTTAAATCAACGAAGGGAGAACACAACCAAGTTTGTCGTTATTTGGCCGGATGGTCTCTACGCCATCTGCGTCAAGATTCGCGGCGAATGGCTATTGAGAATGCCGGACGGCACCCACATCGGCGCTCCAAGGTTGCTGTCCATCTGGCGCCTGGTGTCAGATCAGGGCGCAAGAATCGAACGGATTCCGGACTGATCGGTTTTTATCCCCTCGCAGCAAAACAACTCCTGTCGAACAGAGGCATGTCGCCTCTCGGAACAAGGAGTCATCGTGTCCAAGAATCAAATTCTCGCGGATGCAATCGCTACCGCCTCAACCAATGTTTCACCATACGAGCGCCTGGCGCGCGCTCTCTCAGGTGAGAAATTCCTCGTCCCCGTCACGCATACGGATGGCTTCAACGCCGTAGATGGTGGGCTGGTTTTTGAAGTCTGTCTGAACGCTGCCGCGTTCACAATGGAGGAAGCCGCCAAACTAACTCCGGAACGTTGCGGCATTCACCGCCGTTACGGCATTCACCCCGACCATCGCTCGGGTTTCGTCTGGGCCACAGTCTGCCCTCCTTTCGGGCAATTCGAACCCGGGAGCCGCTACGTGCTCATCGAAGGATGCTTCTGGGAAGGCAGATACGAGTACACGCTGCTTGAAACTCCGATGCACCAGGCCACCGCCGATCTCGCCAGAGAGCGGATGGAGCAAATCCGGAAAAACATCAATCACGTTTCCCCAACGATGTACCTCGTCGCAAAGCTTGAGCCGGTCGAATCTCCGGCCTGACCACTCGCCTGGATATTCGTTATCCACGCGCAACCATCCAATTCAAGGAATCCCAAAATGGCTAAAGCCAAAGTGATCCACAGCGATGATGCCGTGCTCATCGCGTTCAATGGCGACAAAGCACACCCCGAACCTTCAACCGGCGTCATCAAATTTCCAGGCGGGCACGTGGAAGTATCCCGCTGCAGCGACGGCTCTTACTACGCCCACATCGCGGTTGTCGATTCGGCGAACGTGATGACCTCTCGCATGGATTTCCAGGACGCCACCGAAAACAAGGTTCAATCCGTCCAGGATATCCCGCATGGGCATCTCGTGAACCACATCGCAATCCGGGTTTCGAACAAAATTCCTCATCCGGATCTCGGGTAACACCGGCCTGCAAAGAAAACCCGCCACGGTCTCCGTGGCGGGTTTTTTATCGCCCATAGCCGGCGCAAATCTCCTCGAACAGGCCCATGTCGGGCCTCAACGAAGGAGAGTGCTATGCACGTTTTTGAACGCTGCGAAGCAATTAAGCAGAACTTCCTGGCTTCTTCCGGCCAACCAGGCGATACGGATAAGGCCGTCAACCTCTTGATGGCCGAATGTGCCGGTGTTTTCCATCATCAAAGCAAGGCTTGGGAATTCCTTATGGAACCACCAGCCAAAGGGAACAAGGAAACCGAGGTGCCGGAATGATGCGCACCGAGGATATCGCCAAGCACATCAAGGAATCCGAATCCGGCCAAATCAGCGTCGATTTCAATTTCACCCTTTTGGTTCCGGTATCCGTCGGGTTGGATTCGGAATCCATTAAAAGGCTGCATGAGAACCCGGATGCTCTCCGGGCCATGGCCTTGGAAAACCTCGGCAATCACCTGGCGAACGCAAGCGACGCAGAACTTGGGGAGTTGGCAAGCAACAATAAGATTGTCTCCATCAAGGATCTCAACACGAACAAAATCCTGTTCGAGGCAAAGACCCCTTTGCATCACTGGTTTGCCTTTTACTGGCTGGCTAATGGTGTCGGCATCTTCCACTGCATGGCCGAGGATCGCCAACATGCACTGGAATTATGTCGCGCGGCCCATCCCGGCATTGAAGTCTATGGCGCCGTGCCGGGCAACGACCAGGGCTCTTTGGTGTACGAAACCCTGAGTGATCAACCGGCATGCTGTCCGAAGTGCGGTGGCCGTACGGAATTCGGGGAAATGCCTGACGACGCACAGATCCACTACTGCCTGCGCTGCGACCATGGTTTTGTAGCCGATCCAGGTTGATCTACACCGCCCCGGGAGCTCTGCTCTCGGGGTTTTTTATTGCCGCGGGATCGGACAAACCAGATTGAACGGGCCAGTAGGGGCCTTCTCAGGAGAAATCACATGACTCAACTTCCCATGCGCCCCGTGGCGCAGTATTACCGGAATCATCGGAATCTCACGGACGCGCTGGCCCGGTTTGCCGTCGGCGACAGGGCCCGCATCAAGGAAACGGGGCATCTGGGCACCGTAGAAAGTCTTTTCGGCTCCGGCCCGGAGTTCCATAAGGCCATCGTCCGTTGCGACAACGGCATCGCACAAACCCTGTCCGACAGGGAGCTCGATTGTCTGCCGGATCATCCGATCGTGCAAACCGTCGCACAGCGCTTCTCGCTTCCGGCCGAAGTCGTGGCCAACGCCTTCAACGACACCCCGACGCAGATGGGGGATCGGGACCGCTACTTTGCCCCAGTCAATGGCGAGGAGCCGGAGACGAACTTCCCGCGGCACCCACGCTACACCGTTCGCATCCAGCACTGGCACCCGGAACCGGAGCAGGCCTACATCGACTACATCGATCTGGTCGATCCGATGGAGGTGACCCCCTCGGAGCCGGAATGCGGAATCCGGCTGCACCCGACTTTCCAGCGCTATGTCGCCTGGTACAAGGCCGGGCACCTGCCGCCCTACCCTGCTGTCTTCGAGCAGGTGTATGACGGCAAGCGCAAGCTGCTCGGCGCCAACCGCCGGCGCATCCTTACCGCCCGCGAGGCAGGCATCAGGGAGCTGCCGGTATGGCTGGGACGCTGGAACCGCGAAACCGGGCTGCCGCTGAAATATGGCGACATCCTGGCGGCGGCTAATCAGGCCACAACGCTGAAAGAGGCTGCATAATCGCCCTCGAAGCACCCACTCCCCACCCCCCCGTACGCCATTGGCTACGGGGGTTTTTATTGGCACTTCCGGCGGCAATCCCCTTTGAACGAGCCATCCGGCTCATTTTGATAATGGCTACGGCCAAAGGAGAAACATGGAAAACCGATATTTCAAGACCACCCGCAAAGGACTGGTCGGTAATGGCACGCTACAAGAGCTTGCCAAATGGATCGAGCGATTCGTGAATGTGCTGTTTCCCGAGAACGGTATCGAATACTGGAGCAGCCACACCCTAGCGGAGAAGGAAAACTGGACGCTGGACAATCGTCCGGTTGCCCACATCGCCTGCTACGTGACCGAAGGTCACAGCGAAGGGCGCATGATCCGCCTCATGCTGTTTATGCGCGACGGCGGCTACATCGAGATGCCGTGGGCTAAAACCTTCGGCAGTTGGGATGAAAGCTGGGATATCGCCAAGGCAGTATCGAACGCGCTGGAGAGCATCATTATCTGGGGTGACGTCCCGCTCCTGGTTGAAATGGCGGACCTCATGCCCCGTTCGCACAACTGGAGCCGGGAAACCTCGCTCAAGTATCCCATCATGATCCATGCCGACAAGGGCACGCTCTCGGTTATGGCCCCCGACAGTAATCTTCTCGCTCAATACGATTTCGGCGTGGAAGACCGCTTGGCGAAAGCCTGTGTGCGCGCCCATATAAACGACTGGAAAACCGTCATCGGAAACATGCGAGGCGCATACGCCATCATCGTCGTCAATCAGGAGGTGGAAGCATGAAAATCAAGACCAGCGAACTCACTGGCTCCGCCCTTGACTGGGCGGTAGCGCAGTGCGAAGGACGTACCGATCGCTTCTGGATGAACGACAGCATATACGGCTGTTATTCTCCGTCTCGGTATTGGGGGTTAGGCGGCCCGATCATCGACCGGGAAAAAATCAGCACCTGGCCCGACGATGCCAGCACGGAATGGCTGGCAGAATACCGCTTTCGTCGCGCGCGCGACGATGAGTATTTCGCCGGCCCGACTCTACTCATTGCCGGCCTGCGCTGCTACGTCGCCTCGAAGCTCGGTGACGAGATCGACGCGCCGGAGGAGTTGCTGAAATGACAATTTCCAAACAGTTCCGCGTCACGGTTGACGTGCCTTCCATCGTTTGGGAGAAGTTTGGGAATACGCCCGAATACGAGCGAGAAGTGCTCAAGGCCACCCGTGGCGCCATTGCCTCGGGGTGCAATCACCGAGACGAAGCCACGGAATGGGCCATCTTCACCGACCTTACCAACGCCCAGGCCTGCGAAAACCGCCTGAAAGACATTTTCCGCGGCTTGTCTGCAAGGCTTGCCTCCACCTGGAGAAAGCAAACAAACTGGAGACCTCATGCAACCTGCACACGATAAAGCCACGATCTACGTTCCGGTCGCCGGCTCACGCCTCGAGCGCGAGCTGCTGCCGGGCTCCGGCATCGTCGGGATTCCCCGGCACGGCCAACTCGTCATTTACTACGAAGGGAACCTCTATGGCGCCTGCAACCTGCATCGCATCGAGGATCGCATCATCTGCGCCTTCGGCCGGCTTGCGACGAAATACCCCACATGCGCCATGCGCGGGATACTCGACGAGGAAATCGCCGACCTGATTCCGGTAGGCGAAGTTGCATGGCCGAATCGGGTTTCGATCCACGAGGATAAGCGAGCTGCGCTGGCCGCCTATGCGGACCAGTATCAGCACCAGGCATAATGGATGACCATGAAAATCATCTGTTGCACCTGCGCGAAACAGGCCCTCAACCAGCAAGTTCCGGTTGATGATCCGTATGTAACGACACTCATTGGCGCACGGGCAGGCTTCAAGCCCGGGGAGTGCTACTGCGGCCACTGCGCCAAAGAGATGGATGAAAACGGCCTCTTCCCGGAAGAAAAAGCCCAGGTTGAAGCCGGCCTTCTGTAGGCGCATCTCCAAGCCATCAAGATTCACCAGCCCGTCACGGTTTCCGTGACGGGCCTTCTTTTTATCAGTATGGCAACCAGCAATCACTTGCGGACACACTAGCACCACACCTTGCGGGAATCCCCTCACAAAGGCAAAATTTCCGCAGTTCAAGGAGAAGTCATGAAAAGCACACCAACACCGCACGTTGCAACGGGTGTCACCATCGAGGAAATGACGGTAACGTTCGGCGCAACTGGCAGCATGCAGCACCAAGTCACGGTTCCCGCTGGGACGAAGTGCAAGAAGCTTGATGGTGGATCCAATCCGTGGGTTGTCGATGATCTGCGGTTCATCACCAACAAACAGAGCATCCTTTATTCGGATGCAGACATCTACGGCATTCGCATCCCGGAAAACAAGATCACGGATATCAAGGAAGTATGCCGTGGTTGATGATTGCGATCTGCGGAAGACCGTCAATTGGCTGGAACGAAGCAAGATCGTCGAAATTCTCGAATCGTATGGATTCCAATGCTATGACAGCGAATCCACCGACGAACTGTGCCAAGCCCTGGTCAGTAACATCGAGGATGGAACAATCGATCCATCGGTGTTGAATTAAACAAAATCAAGCATGCCCCCGCCACTCCATACGGAGTGAGTGGGGGTTTTTTATTCCTGCTTCAGACGACTTTTTGGCACCTCTGAATTGGGAGGCTTGCCGCGCATGTTTATCACCCCCTGATAGCGCAATTGCTCCTGAACGGGCTCATGGGCATCTCCGGATGACTTTGCCACCGAGGCAGAAGCCTGGGCGAATGTAGTTCGCTATCACCACGAATTCATGGCTGAAGAAGCCTAACAACACCATTTCACGAAAGGAATAATCATGCAGAGAAAATGGATGCGCTTCCCGAACGGAAGGCTCTGGCGGGTCGATGAGAACGGCTACGTCGAAGGCACCGTGACGGTCCCGGAATTCCTGAGCAAGGGAGACCTGGAAGACATGCTCGATGCCATTTCCGAAGCGGCCACGGGCAGTCTCGCCGGATTGTGCGATTTCTCCTACCGCTATCTCGGCCAGGATGTCGTCGCTTTCGCCGGCAGCGTTGCCGATATGCTCTCGGAAGAAGATTCCGAGGTCCAGGAGGTTGTGGACCGCGCGGAGGTCATCGCGCTGCTGCGCGCGCAATACGGCATTGCCGAGTTCGAGGCCGTTCATGCGCTTGACGCCATGGCGGATGACTACGCAAAAAGCGGCGCGATCGTTGAATGCGCTCTGCCCATCGCCGGCACTGCGCGGCAGCTGCGCTGTCCGAGCCACCCCGAGCCCTGTTCGTACGTCCGGGTTGTCATCGACGGTCTCGAGCTGGCCTACTGGAACCAGGATGAGTGGCAGGAAGCGCCCGCCGACGTCATAGGCGCCATCATGGGCGCAGCCATGGGCATGCGCACCGATACCGAGTAAGCTATCAGCAACCAAGCTGATTGACCAGACCCGCCCCCTTATCCGGGGGCGGGTTTTTTATTGCCTCCTCCAGGGGCAATACCACCTGAACCGGGGCATGTCGCCCCGCAACAGGAGAAACCTATGAGTACCGAAAGCAACCAGAATGAGCTGACCGAGTATGAAACCGAGGTCATCCGCGCACTCCAACACCGCGGCTTTGCCGTGATCGTCTGGAACCCGGATGAATTGGGCGAAGTAAATCCGCGCCGCGTCGAAGACCGCTCTGTCGAGCTGGGCTGGCAAGTAATTGGTGATTTGGGCGGCCCCTCCCCTGATGGCGATGATGACAATGACGAACCCCATGTCGCGCAAGGATAGTGAAATCATCCTTGGCCTTCAGGAAACCCAACGCATTGCCGCCTGCATCCGGTGGAAAGTCAAAAAAAGCGCCCCTTCCTGGGCCAGATCCTGCCGCATCCGGGTCATCAAACGCGGCCCGGATGCACCAAACATTGTTCGCCTGATTGACCCCGAGCCGAGTTGGTACAACTCGACCTGGTTGGTGGAATTCTTCCCCAGGGTCACCGAAGGACCGATCAAACTCAAATCCATCCCGGACAAGCATCCTGTCTGGAAATACTGAAAGGACGTCATGCAACCGCAAGAAAAACGGGAATTCCGCATCCACAAAGACATCCTGTGGAGCATCATCAAGAGCCAGGCCGGGACGCTTCAGAAAGCGATTCTCGAACTGGTGATGAACAGCATCGATGCCGGCGCCTCCAAAGTTGAGATCGCCTTGGCCAGCAATACCCTGCAAGTCACCGATGACGGCAAGGGCTTTACCAGCCGCCAGGAGATCGAGGAATTCTTCGAGACCTTCGGCACGCCACACCAGGAAGGAGACGCCCGCTACGGCCGTTTCCGCATGGGCCGCGGCCAGATCATGGCGTTTACACGCAACAAGTGGCGTTCAGGCCGTTTCGCAATGGACGTCGATATCCGCGACATGGGCCTGGCCTACCACCTGGCCGAAACGCCGGCGGCGCAGTCGGGCTGCAGTATTTCGTGCGAGCTGTATGAATCGCTCAAACCTTCCGAGCTTATCCAAACCCAGGACGCCCTGCGCCAGCTGTGCAAATACGCGCCGATACCGGTTCTGGTCAATGGCGAACAGGTCTCGGTCGATCTCGACAAGGAAAAATGGACATTCGAGGACGACGACGCCTGGTATCTGCTGCGGGAATCCGCCAGATCGCTGGACGTCTACAACCTCGGCATTCACGTGACCGGCTACCCCACCAGCTTCCTCGGCACCGGCGGCATCGTTGTTTCCAAACACCAGCTGCAAGTTAACTTCGCCAGGAACGACATTTTGGCGAAGGAATGCAAGGTCTGGAAGCGGATCGCAGCCAGGGTACAGGCGCACGTCAAGAGCACCGAGGAAAAGGCTCCCGTCCAGAACGAGGCCTACCGCGGTGTCATGATGGATCGTCTCCTTTCAGGGCAGTTCGAAAGCGGCGAGGAGTTCTACGACGCACTGGTCAGCGCCAAGGTCTTCACCGACCACGGCGGTCGCCACCTCTCCCTTTTCGGGCTGAAGGATGCGATCGACAAAACCTCCGGGCTGCTGGTTGATTTGTCGGCCGGGCACGCCAAGGCCGACCGGGTGCATCAATCCAGATTGGCTTTGGTGCTCTCCCCCAGGACTAGATCCAGGGCTGACTGGAAAACCATGCCGGAGATCCTGAAGCGGATCGAGCAGAACACCAAACTGTTTCCGGATTTCGGCGGGTGGTGTCGGCGCGAGAAAATTCAACAGGTAACCCAGACGCTCGAAGACGCCCTGGTCGATATCGATACCGCTGCCAGATCGCTCAGCGATCAACACCGGATTGTCGAAGACAAGGAGCTTTCGAAGGAAGAGCGCGTAGCCCTGAAGGTGATCAGCCATACCTCGGCCATCATCGCAAGGGCGGCCGGGGTCGATGACAGGACGATTCGCGTATGCGAATGCGACTCGGCAGACGGCTTCACTGACGGATTTTCGACAATCTTCATCGAACGCAAGTTCCTGAAAATCGGCGGCGCGCAAGGGCACGGGTTCCACGCTTTCCACGCGATCGGTTCCCTGCTCCTGCACGAATTCGGGCATGACAACGCCAGCGGGACAGGCCACGACCACCCGCAGGAGTTCTACCAAGCGTTCCACGACAAGGTGGATGTGCTCGGCGTGTATGCTTACCAGGCCTTGAACTACTGGGTCAGCGAGCGCCGGCGCGCGGGTATGCGGCTGCGCGTGGGGGATACCCATGCGATGGACCTTATGTCCCTGCAAGCCGCCTGATCGCTTCGGCTTTACTCCACAACCGCTCCCGGGTCTCCCGGGGGCGGTTTTTTATTGGGGCCTTGGGCAGCAATTCCTCCTGAACCGGGCATGTCGCCCGAAATGGAGAACCAAATGGATCAAAACCACGAAACACAGACTGGAGTAAACGGCGTGCTCGAGGACATGCTCCCCTACAACGTTACTCTGGAGGAAGAGGACGACAACGAAATCATCTCGAGGGCGGTCGCCATCATCGAACGCCGCTTCGCGACTGCGCGGGAAGCTCTTTCCTCCCCGCAGGCGGTCCGCGATTATCTTCGCCTGAAGCTCGCCTGCCTCGAGCACGAAGTCTTCATGGTGATCTGGCTCGATAGCCAAAATCGCGTGATCGCATTCGAGGAACTCTTCCGTGGCACGCTCATGCAGACCAGCGTCTTCCCGCGTGAAGTTGTCAAGCAAGCCCTGAAGTGGAATGCGGCGGCGGCCATCTTTGCCCACAACCACCCCAGCGGCGTACAAGAGCCATCCCGGGCTGACGAAAACATCACTGACCAGCTCCGCAAGGCGCTCAATCTGATTGATGTGAGGGTTACCGATCACATGGTAATCGGCGGCGCCGGGATCACCTCTTTTGCCGAAAAAGGCTTGCTGTGACGATCCACTTCCTGAAAGCCGGCTACGCCGGCCCCAGCGAGCTCTTCGTCATCGAAGCGGAGGATCTGTGAAGGAAATGATCGTTTCCCGCCTTGCCCATCACGGCTGGCAAAAGGATCGGATTGTCGATGCCTTCATCAAGACTTTCGAGACCGTTGTTGCGCCGAAGCAGGCCACCATCTGGTTGTCGTTTTTCCAATCGGACGACTGCTGGTGGCTCGCCAACGGCGATTTCACTAGCGCAGGGAAAAACGTGCTGGCAACTTGCCATGCAACCCTCCCTGTTGGTGCGCCTCAGAACGAGATCGAGCAAACCATCGATGCGCTTGTCGCGGAGATGGAGCACATGATCGCAGGAGCCTATTCGGTTCGTCTGCTCCGCCTGAAGCCTCTTTTGGGGCAGCAAGCAATCCGGCCTCTGACGGCCTGATAGGGCCACCAGTTCAGCCCACCGCGGGAACGCCATTGCCGCGGGCGATGGCTTCCTGCATTTTTCGGAGCCAACTAATGAAACCGGAAACAAAATTCAAGCGGGCGGTCGTATCGCTCGCCAAGCAGCACGGCCTGCCCGTCATCTCGGTGGTGGACTCGCGGTCGAAGAACGGCCAGATGGCGGAGGCGGTACGATGAACAGCGAATGCGGTATCTCGCTGGATAAGCGCGCTGTCGTGGCAGGCTTCCATGCCTACGGCTACACCGTGGATGTCTATGCCAATGGCGAGGTAATTCACAGCGAGGAATACGGCAACAGCCCGTATGACTCGACCAACGTGATCGCCACCCGCGTCGGCAGAACAGCCCCGCTGTCCGAAATTGAAAGCTACGCTCGCATCACCGCCGCGCAACTGGCGGAAGAGCACGGGGTAGCCAACGAAAAGGTCAGCGTATTCCGCGACACGGACGCCGAGCGTGAACTGCGCTCGATACTCGGTGACGATGAGGTGGAGACATGAGCGCCAGGATCAAGATTCCCCTGGTGATCGGCCGCAACCGCCTGCGCGGCAAGTCTGAGGGCGCGATGGTGGATGACACCGAATTCGACCACCTGACTCGCTTGCGCAGGATCATGGCCGCCCAGGCGCCGGCCTGGGGCATCGAGGCAACGCAGGAATGGCTGAATACCGCCATCACCCAGTTGCTCAAGCTCTACGAGCAGGCGCTGAAGGAGTGGCAGTCCAACAAGGACGGCTGCATCGGGTTCATCTACGAAGCCCGCCTGCCTTCGGGCGCGATCCTGCTTCTCGGGGATGCGCGCACGCTGGCGCTGGTAAAATAACTACTCGCAACACCAACCGCTCTCCCCTCTGGGAGGGCGGTTTTTATTTTTATGGCGTCCTCGCCCCCGCCTTCTCGATCACCATCGCGGCCTTCGCCAATTCCTTTGATTTCGGGAATCGCCGGTAAACATCCGCAATGACTGCCTGGTGCGTGGCGGCATCGAACGGCAACTCCAATTGACGGCTTAGCGCCTGGTGCATGAGCCGGGTGAATTGCGGGCTGAACGTGACCGCACGCAGGGCCGCCACCAGTCCGGTATCGGCATCAACCAGAACCATTGAAAGCAAAGTACGCATTCCCGGTTTAAGCGGCGGCAATTCGCGATCCGTGGACGGCACCAGCTGAATCGATAGGGCTTGGTCCGACCAATCCATGCAGCCTTCGATACGAAACAGGAAAAAGATGACATTCCGCTCAACGTACAGGCCGATGTTCATCTTGCCGCTGCGAAAGGCATCGATCTCACTTTGTTTGGGCGAGGAAAGGCACACCTGAAGCAGGTGGGTTCCTTTGAAATAGCGGTACTCGAAACGGCCATCGTCCCACTTCGCCCTTTCCGGGGAAAACGGTTGGCCAATGGCAAGTCGCCAGAGGGCTGGTTCGCTAGACATGCTGAGTTGAATACCCTTGGCTACTTGCTGATAGCCCGCATTGCATCCGCCAAATCACGATCCGAGATACGCCCTGTCTTGCGCAACCACATCAACAACCGGGTAGGCCTGGGTATTGCGCGGCCAGCCTCGTAGCGCGAGCCACCGGATTGAGTGACGCCGAAGCGTTTCCAGAACTCCGACTGGTTAAGCCCTTCGGCGCGACGATCTTCAATGACCGATCCAGTCTTCGGCTTTGCTTTTGATGACGTTTTCACGATTTCTCCTTGGTTGAAAAAAACTGATTACCGCGGCCTTTTTGCTTCAATGATCTTCACCGGCACAACCTTCCAGCCCAGCCGGCGCGCGGCCCGCTTGAAGGCCTCCCACTTGTGCCAATAGCGGCGGCCAAATTCCTCATCTAGATCGAAGAGGTAGCTGTAGCTCAGATGCCAGGCGTCGCTAGCCGACTGGGCCACGGTCTGGTCGATCAGGCTACCGTCTGGGCTTTTGAGAGCGTAGATCATTTGGTCCTCCCTTTTATGTGATCGTTTCGGTGTTTTCCTGTCTGGCGTTTTCGCGATCCAGTTTCTCGATCTCAGCAATCAACAATGCAGCGGCGCGTACTAAGTCCCGGCGAGGGTTCTTCGGTTTCCACGATTGGGCATCCCACGGCCAGAAAACAGGCTGTGCATTCCCTCCATCACCTTGCGTGTAGGGGTGCAGCTGATCTGCGGCATTCAGCGCGTAGCTGGCCCCCGCTGCTGCCATATCTCCTGAATCGTGCTCATCGTCGTGATCTACCGACCAGCCTTCCTGGTTGATTTGACGGGCGCGCTCCGCGAGAACATCTTCAATGGCGTTGCTCATGAACGTCTCCTTTTTTACAACTGGTTGTCTTGGCGGCTTCAGCTTGATGACGCAGCCGCCGGATGAGTCCGACCAACTCGCGCCGTCCTATCTCGACGGCGCCGACGCGGAGAGCTTCCTGGCGCTTGGCCTTACTCACATCGTAGTGCGGCGTGCCGTGATTCTGGAACCACTCTCGGCGCAGACCGATCCTGTTCGCCATTGCGTGCAACTCCTCCTCGGTGTCGGCCAGCATGTGGCACATTTTCATGTAGCCCAGCCGGTTCTCGGCGCGATCGACGTAGACGGTCATTTTTGAAAAGTGACAAGCATCGATTTGCGAAATCCTTCGCATACCTCGACCACGCGCCGGCACGTCGGCACATCGAACTCGCCAATGTGGCAGCGCTCGACCGGGATGTCCAGTTTGGACGCGAGCCAGGCATACGCTTCGCTGCGGGTCTTGTGGCGATCCTGCCATATCCAGTCGAAGCAGCCGTGGGCAGCGCTTTTCGCACGGCGTAGCTCGGCATTGGCCAGCCTGCCTAGCGGCTCGGTGCCATCGAGTCTCAGGTGCCGATTCGGCTTGTGGCAACCGACGTAGGCGTCGCACCGGGCGCATTGCCAGAAACGATGTTGGCGCAAATCCTGACGGTGCGGGTAAATTACCGCGCCATCCACCAGTCTGGCCTTTTGCAAGCAATAGGGGCAGGTGATGCCACCACTTACTCCCGCCGCCTGGAAAGCCAATCGCATTGCGCTCATACCGCGCTTGCCAAAGCATACCGCCCCGTCTCCACGACACGGAAACAATCGGCATACTCGCGTAGAGTTTGGCGGATCTTCTCACGCCAGAACTGTGTTCGGGAGGGACGATTCCCCTCGACCTCGGCGTAAATCGCAGGGAGGTCAGCCTCGCCCCCCAGGCGCTCGAGCGCGACACGGCAAACGGTCTTCCACATCGAGCCTCGCGTACCCGAAAGCGCCTCCTTGTAGGGCTTGGCCAGCCCTTTCACGTCTGCTGCTTCGTTATAGAGCGCAAGCCCGACCAGGATGCGGCGTCGGTCCTTCGAGAAGACGGCGAATACCAGCGGCTCGCGCAGCCGCGGAAAGACATTTCGCGGGATCATTTCCGCGGTGATCGACCATCTCTCGGCGTAACCGGCTACCCTCTGCGCCGTCTGCATGCCGTAGGCGGGCAGTAGCAGCCCAGCCCGGCCGCCATCCGGCAACAACTGGTGCGCGCGCTCCAGAAAGCCGTCGATGGTGTCCATGATGAACGGCGGGTTACCGATGATCGCGGTGGGTTGGACATCGAGAGGGATTGTGCAAAAGTCGCCGCACAGGATCTCCCGGCCCGTCTGCTCACGGGCAACCGCTGCCACCCGCGGGTCGATCTCCACACCAATCGCCGGAACGTGGGTAGGGATCGCCTTGAGGAAGCTGCCCTCCCCGCAGGATGGCTCGATTACCAAGTCGGCGATATCCAGCTTCGGGAAATGCCGCTCGACCAGGGCTTCCGCTACCCAGAGGGGTGTAAAGAACTGGCAGAGCTTTTTTGCTTGAAAACTCATCGGCTACCCCCGAACAGAACGGATGGCGCAACGGTGTCGGCACGCAAATCCACCAGCGAGTTGCCTTTTCGTGGCGCAGCAATTGCGGAAGTACAGGCATCGATGGCGGCCATGGTTAGCCATCCCTCGTTCACGCCATGCAGCGCCCCAAAAACCGCCGCGCTATCGATGTAGAAGACGTTGCCCAGTTGCTTCGGCCCTTCTTGCGGGGTATGGCCGACAAAGACTCGGCCGACCCCTTCAACGCCGCTGGAATCTCCCGACTGGACACGGCTGCGGCCCCACAGGCAAGCCTTTAGAGCGGACGTCTCCCCTTCTTCGATGGCCTCAAGAAAACCATCCCATGCCATGCCGCGCGGAACATCCGCATGCAGAATACCCACCGTGCCTCGAACGGTTTCCACTTCGAGAACGTAGGGTAGATCGCGGATCGCGGCAAGAATGTCCTGGCGCTGGCTGTCGCTCGCCGAAAGCCACCAGCCAAAGCCGTTCGAGCGCGCCGCGAACATCAGCACCGCCGGGACTGGCTCGCCATCCTTGTAGAGATCGAGCAGCATGTCCTCGTGGTTGCCGCGCACGGCATGCACGTAGGGCTGCGCCAGGAACCTAGCGCAACGGTGCGAACCATCGCCCCGGTCGATCAGGTCACCCACGGAAAACAGGCGATCCACCGCCGGGTCAAACCTGGCCTTATCCATGGCGCGCAAAACCAGATCGAACGCCCCATGGATGTCACCCACCACGAAGTCGCGACCACACTCATTCCTTCCAAGTCTCTTGATCATGTCCATTTTTATGCCGGCTCCTGAGCCTTCTCGTTGCCGGCGTGATACTCCTCCGCCGCCAGCAGCATCGGCGCCCACTTCAGGTACTCGGCGCGCGTGCGCGGGTCGCGGAAGAAGCGCTTGAAGTCGCCCGGCTTGTAGGCGCTCACGTTGAAAAGCTCGGCCGCGGCCACCGTGATCGTTTCCCGGACAGGGGACTCGTCACAGTAATAGTTTCCGCTGCGCCGCTTGCGCAGCCAGGTAAAGACCGCCTGACGTGCCCTGGGCTTCCACTGCGCCATCTTCGCCACATACCCCGGCCCATCGTCCCCATAGGGCTGGAAATGGACATGACGGCGATCCGTTCTGACGCGCCAGTCACGATCGAGGCGACGGTTCTCCTTTTCGGCCTCGCGCACAAGCCAGGCGCGCTCCTGCCCGATCACCACCGAATCGGCATTGAGGCTGGCATTGCACTCGGCACGGTAGGCCTCGAAATCCGGCTTGGGGCCATCGTAGAGCACGCAGGCACCGTCATGGACCAACTCGATCGCCGCGGCAAAGCCGTCCTGCGTCCAAGTCTTCACCGGCGGATGCGGGTGAAACACCTCGGACCGGTCGAACAACCCTTGGATGATGAGCGCAATCCGGTTGTACTGCTTGATCTCGTCGGCGATCTTCTTCGCGCACTCGTCGAAGTAGACGTTGCTCGGGTCGAATGGGCGCCAATCGTGATCACGAAAGCTTGAATGCCGGTACGGGTTGGCCATCCAGCGCGGGCCTTTTTTCTCCCTGTCCCATGTGTCCTCCGGGTTTTCGGCCTCCCATTGCTTCGCCAACGCTTCCTCCCGCAGATGCTCTTCGAGCATGGCCTCGTACTCCCTGCGGGGGATGATTTTCTCGATGCTGCCGCCAAACATCTTGACCATCATCGGCTCGGAGGGATCGAAACTTGTCCTGTCAGGAAAAATCAGCTCGCCGAACTCGAGATCGCAGG